>QWCP01000504.1_pt1 | contig 12658 bp, 8 predicted proteins | sample 1972561 | NCBI WGS metagenome assembly QWCP01 (sample SAMN09866705, study PRJNA288562) | Human vaginal metagenome isolate pre4_vaginal, whole genome shotgun... | isolation source: vagina | host: Homo sapiens | place: USA: California
GAGGATCCACCCGTACCCATGCCGAACACGGAAGTTAAGCTCACAAACGCCGAAAGTACTTGGCTGGAAGCGGCCCGGGAGGATAGGAAGCTGCTGATAAACAAAAAAAGGACACTCAAAGGAGTGTCTTTTTTTATTGTTTATAAATTGTTAAATGATAAACGGGTCCGGTTTTTAGAAACGGAACACCGGTGAGTTTAAGGAACGAAGAACGTCAAGGATGCAAAATATCTTTCTGTATTTACCTTATCTTTTAATTCATCGGAAGGCGTGGTATCAAGTCTTGTTTTGATGACCCATGCGCCCCAGTGATCGATGTGGATGTCCGCCACACCTTCTCTGTTTGTGGACACATAGGCAGATGATTCATCATTTTTGGAATAGCCTTCATACATGGCCTGAAGTTTTTGGAATGCCAGCGGCTTTCCTTTATAGAGTACCTTGACTTTCATGCGGCCGCCCCGGTTGTTTTCCAAAGCAAAAGGATTGGTCAGAGGGATAATTTCCAAGGTATGGCCGATAGGACGACTGATATTTCCGGTGAAGCTGTTGCCGGAAAGAAAAACAGATTTGGCAAACTGTTGGGAATAGACACTGCTTACAATCTCACGATGTCCGGTTTTCGGTCCTTTGACGGCGATTTCCTTGCCGTTTTCCCTGTACGTTGTGTTCATGGAAGGGCGCCGTGTAATGGCAGTCAGATACATCCCTTCTTCAGAAAGTGTCAGTTTCGTTTCACCGTAGCCGTCTTTTCTCAAGATAAGGGCCTCTTTTTTCCCGGATGGGGAAATCAAGGAAACATCGGTGAAATCATCGGTGTTAATAAACCCGTCGACAGGATAGTGATGACCCCACCCCATATATAAATGGGTCACTGCACCACGATTCGGACGATAAGCGGGGGTGTAGTCACTCATATTGATCCATAAAGTGTGGGCACTGATACCTGTGGTGATGAGTGCAGATAAAAAAGTTGTTGATAAAGCAAGTTTTTTAGTAAAATTTAATTTCATAACTATCCTCCTGTAAAGAAATATAAATATTTCCACATGATTCTTATTATATACGAAAAGGAAGAATACAATAAGAGTGTTCCGCTAAATTGACATAGAAATTTTTTAATTGATATGTTTTTACATGGCGGCACGAAAAAAGACACTCTCATGGAGAAGGTGTCTTTTTTTTATTATTTGTTGTTCTTTTTCTCTATAATCTTGCTGTATAGTTTTGAGGCAATGGGGAAAGCCACGAGACCTGTTATGAAAAGAACGGCACAATTTATTGCCAGTCTGCTGTCGCTCCCGTAGATGTATAAATTTCTCAGGCCAGGTGAAGCCGGAAAGAATAAAGGCAGGCACGGTATAGCAAACGGAAACCCTGCTGAAGAGAAGCTCGTCTTTGCACAGAGAGGCAACAATGCCGCCAAGTTGTATAATGCAGAACAGGAAACTTCCGGCAAGCATGAAATGCTCCGCAAAATTGCCGTTTACGGGAAGCATGAAAAAGTGGTTGCTTATACCGAGGAAGACGGCATAAGAAAACATACCGAGCGACCAGTAAACGAATGTCTTGACCAGCCAGCGTTTCCAACGGGATAAAGCAAATTCTTCGGGAACCGGTTTGTTTCCTTTCCACAAAATACCGCTGGATACGGACAAAAGCAACCCTTGCTGCATGGCAATCAGGGCGAGTCCGTAGACGAAGAAACGCATATAATCAAGCTTCGGATTTCCTAAAATACGGTAATTGAAGTCGACAGGCGCCATTCTTCGTTCTGCCAGATAAGGAACCTGGTGGAGATCTCTTGCGACAAGTTTTTTCCCGGTTTCCTGATTGAAATGCTGGATAATTTCAAACGCCGCGATATTGCTGTTGCTTGTAATCATCATATTGCTTCCCTCAACGATGAGAGAAACCGTGCTTTGCCGTTCATGCTCGATATCTTTGGTGAAATTTTTCGGAATGACCAAAGCGGCGGTATGCCGGCCGTCATGACCGAACCAGTCTTCCACATCTTGAAGACTGCTGCCCCGGGCCACGGCACGGAACCCGTCACTGTCGGCAAAAGAACGGGTCAGTTCACGGCTAAGATATGTATTATCCTGATCGACAATGAGAAGAGGAATCTGATTGACTATACCGAATGCATATAACCAGGCAAAAAGGAGTAAATACGCAGGCGCCGCTCCCAAGAGAAGAACGCCGCGGCGCAAATCATGATAAAAGATATGAGCCAGCTCATTTTTGATAAGGCGGAGATACTTTTTCATCAAGACACCTCCTGCCATTTACGATACTTCACAAGGAAGAAAGTGAGAATCATAAGAATGATACCTGCTGCTGCCATGATACCGATATCCTCAACCAAAAGATTCGATGCACCTGCCAGCGACAAGTCCCGCATCGGCAGAGCCAGATAGGTAATCGGGAAAATCGCCCGTATAATGGCGGGAAGCTGCCCGAGCCATTCCTGCGGCCAGCTCAAACCGCTGTACAATAAACCGGGCATAATGAAAAGCAGTGCCTCCTGAAGCGCCAGCACGGGAGCATTGAAAATGATGGACAAGAACATGCCTAGACCGGTAAAGAAAAAGACAAACACAGCCTCCAGGAATAAAAATTCATACCACGGAGCCCGCAAAGGAACGGCAAATACGTATTGGGAAATCAAAAGACATATACTGAAAACAGTAACAGATACCAATTCCACGGCACAAAGTTTTCCCCAGAGCAAAGCCGTTTTATAACGCCATTTCTGTGCTTTATTTTTGACAAACATATCGACCGCATAAAGGAAAATAGAAATCTGGATACCGTTGCACACAAGGCCTAAAAGCATAAAATTGCAATAACTGTTCGTCGGGTTATTGAGGATACGCACGCTCATGGCCGCAGGGTACGCCACCCGTAAAGCCTGGTCGGGATAAAGCATCATATGCTCCAGTATTTTCTGACTTCCGCCGACCAAAAGACTCAAATTGATTTCCTCGGAAGCTACCAGAGCGGCGCTGCCGTACACCATATTCGAAGCCTCGATATAAACGCCCACCTCGGCAGGAGCCGCCGTACGAAGATTTCTATCCACTCCGGACGGGACATAAAGACCGACCTTGGCCTCGCCGTTTTTCAAAGCCGCCTGCATTTCCTCATAACTCGATACCTGTTTGACCACATTGAAACGGTCCGACGTATCATAATTCAGAACCAAAGTGCGGGAAATACTGCTTTGCTCCAAATCACAGACAACGACGGGAATGTGATTCAATACATTCGCACTGTAAGCCGCACCGAAAAGAAGAGTATACACAAGAGGAAGCAAAACAAGCAGAAAAAGCAGGGTCTTATTAAAACGCCCTGCACCATAAAATTCCTGCCTGAAAGCAAGCACTGATTCATGAAACCATCCTTTTAACATAGTCCCACCATCATTACATTCTGAAACGCATACCCGGCCGTATACGGGGATCGTTCACCTGCACCTTTACATTATAAGTAATAATATCCTGATCATCGCCCCGTTCACTCGTGGCTCTGTAAGTAGCAAAACTGGGCTTTTGAGAAATATCGACAATCGTACCCTTCACTTGGAGATTCTTATTGCGCCCGTACAAAGTGACTTCACTGTTCAGCTCATACTTATCCAAATCCGTTTCCTTCACCTTGAAATTGACCCAATTCTTCGAAGGATCCTGAAGACCCACAATCGGCATACCGGTAGAAACCATAGCACCGGCATCCACATATTTCGTCGTCACAATCCCGTCAAAAGGCGCGGTAATGACCGTTTCGCCCACATTGACCGCCGACTGGTTGAACGCCTCCGTACTGGCCTCTACATTAGCCTCTGCCTGCTCACACACAGCAGCGAGAATTTCACACTTGCTTTGGAAATTTTCATACATAGACTTTGAAATAGCCCCGGCCCGGTACAACTCCTCATAACGTGCCAAATCCCGGCGTGCCTGATCTAAATTGGCCTCCGCCTGAAGCTTGCCTGCCTTTGCAGCACTGATTTTTGCTTTAGCCGCCGCATTCATGGCACTCACTTCCCGGGCATCGACCTGTGCCAGTACGTCCCCCTTATGGACACGGACGCCCTCCTGCACATACAAATCGATCAAACGCCCCGGAATTTTAGTATTGATAGATACTTCCGTAGCATCCGCCTGACCCCAGACCGCCGAAGCATCCGGATTATCCTTCTTACCGCAACCCGAAACGGCCAGAGCGGCTATCAGCATCACTCCGACAATATAACGCTTACCGCTGTTTATCATACAAGTTCCCCCTTATCACAGAGATAGTACAATATTATTTTAGCAAATAAAAAAAGCAAAACAAATAGAAATATAAATTCAAATTAATAATAACATGAGAACCGCAATCATACAAGACAAAAAAATAGCTATATAAGCCAAAGAAAGGAAGATTCACGGCATACACCGTAAATAAAAAAGAAATAAAAAACCCAAAAAAGAAAAGCACCGTCAGAAAACGACAGTGCCTGATTTCTTATTCCATTTCATTTAACTTGCGTACCCGTTCCGAATGACGGACCTCGGAATAAAACTTCAAAAACTTCTTGGCAATCACAGACAGAGGACGCCCCTTCACCTTAACCACCGTCTTATGTAAATCCGGATCCACATCCTTAATCTGCTTATAGACCAGCTGACTGTCAATCTCTTCCGTCAATTCGATAGGAACGATGCTGACCCCGTAATCATCGGAAGCCCACTGGAGAGCCGCCGTTCTGGTCGTACAAATACTCAGAATCCTCGGCTTGATATTATGCGCCTTGCACGCCTTGCTGATAATCAGATGACAGCCGGCAGACGGACAAAGCGGCAACCCCGCAATATCCTCGAGCGACACCATATCGGAATTCCGCATTTCCTCCGTCAGGAACTTCGAATCCTTGGCGAAAATCGCACAAACCTCTTCCTTGCGCTGGAACAAAACCTCAAAATCATTCTGATGAATCAAAGGCACACTCAAAATGCCGAGCTCCGTCACACCGCTCAAAAGCTGCTGCGACTGCTCATTCACGCTGCCCTCATAAATCTCATAAATCACATTGGGGAACAAATCATGAAACGGCTCAAGACAAGTCTTTATAAAAACCGACGACCGTGAATTGGCCGCACTGATACGGAGCGTACCGCGGTTACCGTCACTGACATCATCAATTTCATTCTTTGCCATATCCTCCAAAGAACAAATATACTTTGCCTTGTGATACAAAATTTTCCCCGCATCCGTAAGAATCAGATGCTTGCTGCCCCGCGTCGTAATAATCAGCTTCGTACCGAAATAATTCTCCAACGACTTCAGCTGCTTACTCAATGCAGGCTGGGCGATATGGACAAACTCCGAAGCGGCAGTCATACTTCCCGCCTCTACAATAGCCAGAAAATTCCTATAATTATCTATTTCCATAAAAGACTCCTTTGCAATGCTTTCCGATGCCGGCCGGATACAATTGCAGAGCTTACCGTGGTCTATTGTTTTATAGATTAATATATAATTACAAAAAAGTCAATTTAAGATATGAAAAAGGAGAAATTTTTCTAATAAGAAATATTTTAAATTCCAATCAGGTATTTTTAATCTCAGCGAAAGTGGTGTACAGTATAGCTAAGCAAAGATGCCGACCAAAAATTAATGAGTTTGCTGTTGAAACAACAGAGAGGAGTGGTTATCATGACAGTTAAAAGACACCAGTTATTCGGAAGAATCATGCAACATCGTATCGATTCTGCAAAAGTATTCCCCCACATGGGAGAAAAAGGAAAAGAATTCACCGATTTCATCCAGGGAGCACCGTATTCTAAAGATGAAATAGCAAAACATACAGCAAAAGCAAAAATGTCTTTCGCAGCAAGATAATACAAACCCCTTAACTCACCTTCCGGGAGTTGTAATATCTATGTGAATATCCTTTATGAAGTGACTCGCAAAAGCGGGTCATTTTAATTTGCCCGGAAAAAAGAAGTCCGTTTTTTATAAGAGGAAAAACAAAAATAAAGAAACGGATCAAATAAAAAAAGCCGTCCTTGCATGATGGGAAATAAAGAAGGAACAGGGAACCCAAGCTGTCCCCGCTTGTCGGGAAGCAAGCGAACCGCTTTTTGAGGAGCAAAGCGACGCTGTAAAAGTGAGTGAGACGCTTTGCCTTGGCTAAAGTGTCAACCGACAGGTTGACGAAAGGGGCGGGCGTGAGTAAAACCGAAAGAATGAAAATGAGTGTGAGTAAAACCGAAAAATACTGAAAAGACTCAAAAAAGCCTTTCCTGCATACGGGGAAGGTGGCGGCGGAGCCGTCGGAAGGGGCAAGCGTGAGTAGACACAAAAGAATGATTCTGACCTGTGTACGCAGACTTGCCCCTGTCGCCTCGCGCGGCTCGGCACTTCCCTCCGTGTTCGGGGGAAGCTGACATTAAGGAAGAAAGAAATTATAGTTTTAAAATATATTACTTGATTATTGTCATAAAACGATAAAATGCAGAACGCAAGCCGTCCCCGGATGACGGGAAGCAAGCGAACCGCTTTTCGAGGAGCGGAGCGATGCTGTAAAAGTGTGTGTGACGCCATACCCGACCAACGGGAGCGGTAAGAATTTGGGCAAAGAATTCGGGTGTTAATACGCATTTTCTGTTATACCATGCCGGATTCTTCGCTAAGAGACAGATTATGTTTTTGTGTTTCTTTTCTTTATGTATGCTTATCACCGCTCAAGAATGACTGCAGAGGTGTTTTTGTTTTGCCATGAGTTCTGATGCTAATTTAGTATATAAAGAAAAGCATGCAAACCGTAAGCCGTCCCCGCTTGTCGGGGAAGGTGTCAACCGTCAGGTTGACGAAAGGGGCAAGTGTGAGCAGAAACGAAAGAATGGATATATGAGTAAAAACGAAAACATGATAAAATCTCTGTTTCTCGCTTAAGTTTTTTTGTCCGAAACTAATCCGATTTCTGTGTGAAAAAACACGTTTTCACCACTTATTTTCACCGCTACATATTAATGAGTAAAAATAATGTATGAATGGATAGAAAATAATTGATATAGAAAAACTTATGGGTTATAATATGTAAGACATAATACCATCAGTCATTTTAGGTGAACCTGGTGATATAGTTCCCTTTTTTTTAGGAGGCCCTATGAATAAAATTTATAAGTTGATTTGGAGCAAGACGAAAAACTGCTGGGTCGTCGCTTCCGAGCTGGCAAAAGGATACGGGAAGAATAAATCCCGCATCAAAAACAGCCTGCTTGCCGCTTTTGTCATGTCTGCGCTTTTGGCGGGCGGCGTGACAGATGTACAGGCGTTGACGCAACAGGAAAAAGATGAAATCAAAGCCGAGGTTTCCAGAGATCTGCTTTCCCAGATTATGAACGGCGATAAAATTCCCGGCGTGACAAGTGGGGTCAATACCATTCCCGGGGCGATTGCGTATCGGATTCAATACTTTAATGATATTGCGCCCGCAATCAGCGATCAGATGATCAAAAACGGACTGGCGCGCCAGTATTTTTCCGTACGTCCGGACTATATTGAGCCGTCCCGCGATTATCTGGAAAAATATGCCGATGCTAAGTGGACCAACGTCAATAACGACGGGGCATTCGGTGCGCACTCCATGGCACTCGGCTATCGTGCCTTCTCGGAAGCTAAGCACGGCGTTGCCATCGGACGTTCTGCTTTGGCAGGAGGATCCTTGTGGAAGGGCGATTACGGCGGTGATGGCGGCGTTGCCATCGGCAACCATGCCTGGGCGCTCGGCGATAAGTCAGTTTCCGTAGGGGACGCCGCGCGCGCCGTTCATAAGGGCATTGCCATCGGGATTCAAGCCGAAGCGGGCTTGGACGAAAATGATAATACGACCGACTGGTCTACCGCTCCCGGCTTTACACCGAAACAGGGCAAATCGATTCAGTATGACCCGAAAACGAAATTGCCCTACGTGACTAGTGACCTTAGGGATAAAATGGGTGCGATTGCCATCGGTATCGATGCCAAAGCACATGGCAATCACTCCACTGCCATGGGTGTGGGCGCAAAAGCAAAGTCACGCTATGCATGGAGCTTCGGTTACTCTTCGGAAGCATCGGGGGTCGGCTCCATCGCCTTCGGTAGTCGTGCTACCGCCAAAGGAACCAACGCGATTGCTATTGGCAGCGGTAACTACGATCAGCCGAACGGCGGGGCGCAGGCATACAGCGAGGACACGATTGCCATCGGTCGCGGCTCGGTTGCCGGCAATAAAGATGACACGGCGACGGCGTATAATAGCGTCGCTGTCGGACGGGAAGCCAGAGCGTACGGCAAAAACTCGATCGCATTGGGCGGAACTGCCAATGTAGGTGACATCTGGCAAAAACAATTAGCTGATGGCGGTACGGCGATCGGCAGCAGTTCCAATGCGGCCCTGGAAAACGCTACGGCAATCGGATATAAGTCGATAGCCTATGGGAAAGACGCGGTGACCCTCGGCGCGAACACCAGAGCGGATATCGATGGTGGCGTGGCGTTGGGCAGTGACTCCAACGTAGGCTCTTATAGCTCTTCGAGTTATGGCAAAGCCGGTAAAGTCGGTTATGATCCGTTGGGAGCCGGCGCGGACGAAACTTCCACGTGGAAGGCTACAAAAGCGGCCGTTTCTGTCGGTAATCAGCAAAAGGACATTACCCGACAGATTATCAATGTCGCTGCCGGTACGGACAACACCGACGCGGTCAACGTGGCGCAGCTGAAAACTCTCGGGCGCAAAGCATGGAAAGACCTTGCTGAGGCGAAGGATCAGCTGGGGGCGAGAATTGCTACGAATACCACAAGTATTACCGCTCTTTCCGGGAAAGTACGCACAAACACGCAAGATATCGGGCGTCTTAAGACGGATGTAAGTACAAATGATACAAGAATCAGATACTTGTATGACAATATGCCTTTCATGCACTACGTTTCTGTAAAAAGTAATGGTAGTGCGCCGAATGAAGGCAACTACAAAAATGATGGAGCAAAAGCAGAAGCGTCCATTGCTATCGGTGCCCATACAGCATCAGATGGCGATAGTGCCGTCGCTTTGGGCGCGCATTCATTTGCCAGAGGGCAGGACAGTGTCATCGTCGGTGCAGCTTCGTACAATTCTACCGGTGCCAAACCGGTCAAAGAGGGACAATTCGATCAAAGCATTATTCTCGGATCAAATAACACCATCTTCGCCCAAAGTGCGAAAAATGGAGGCCGGGAAGATAAAATTATCGGGAACATGAACAGAGTAGAGGAGTCCCATGGCACCTTTGTCCGCGGTACGGGCAACATGGTGTATGATGCGTACAATGATGAAGCGCTGACCGACGAAGATAAACAAAAAGAGCAGGACTTCCTTGATCCAATAGACGGTGGCGACCCGACCGGCCTTTTCCAAAAAGGAAGAAGCCATGTCACTGTCGAAGGTGACGGTAACTTAGTAGGGGGCGCTCTCTATACGCAGGTTTCCGGCGTGGGCAACGAAGTTTCCAATTCGCAACCTGATGAGAATTCGCCGAGCACACCGAGAGTAACCTACAATATCGTTACAGGCAACAGAAACACCGTTGTCGACTCCAGTCGTAACCTGATACTCGGCGACAACCACGAGTTGGAAAATGTGAACGGAAATATTATTATCGGCTCGCAGAAAACGAAAACGAAAACCGAAAAATCTAACGTTACCATCCTCGGCAATGACGCCAACGTCAGCGTTGAAGGCGGCGTCGCTTTGGGAACCGGTTCCGTAGCAAGTACCGCTGCGGAAGTGGCCGGCTATGATCCTCTCACGGGAGAAGCCTCCGCAAAGACGACATCGACATGGAAATCCGGAAACGGCGCTGTATCCGTCGGCACGGCAGATAAAACAAGACAAATCACCAACCTTGCCGCAGGGACACAAGATACCGATGCGGTGAACGTAGCCCAGCTCAAAAACAGCAAGACCACCGTCGAAGCGGGTGACTATGTGACCGTTACGAAAAAAACGGAAGACGGAAAAGGAACGACCTACACCGTCAAAGGCCCGAAACTTACCTCCAAGGACACCAACTTGACTGTTACTGATGACAAGGACGCGAACGACAAGAAAGTTGGCTACAAACTTCAACTGAGCAAAACACTTACGGGACTGACAAGCGTTTCAAGTGATGAATTCAAAGTTGGCGATAAGACATATATCAATAAAGACGGTATCAATGCGAACAACAATAAAATCACCAACGTGGCAGCCGGAGCGGCAGACGGTGACGCGGTCAACTTCAAACAGTTGAGTGATGTAAAAACAAAAGTTGAGGCCAACGAAGGCAATATTACAACGAATAAAAACGCCATTGCGAACCTGACACCAAGAGTTGCGGCCAATGAAGGTAACATCGCAAAACTGCAGGCAGGCTTCACCGTGAAAGATGAAGGCACAGGCAAGGCGGACGTCGCTCTTGGTGGAGACAAAAAACAGGAAGTCACCTTCAAAGCGAAGGTAGACAAAGATAAGGAAGCAACGGCGGACGGGTTCTCGCTGACCTCAGCTGTCGACGCGGACAGAAACGTCACCTACTCGCTGAACATGAACCAGCTGAAGAAAGACCTCGGCATTACCGACGGTCCCGATGGTGTCATGAGCTCGTGGAAACTGAAAGTAAAGGGCGAAACAACATCGCAGGACATCAAGAACGGTAATGAAGTTACCTTTGAGGCTGCCGGCGACGGGCTCACCGTAACAAGAAAAGACTCGACCATTAAATACACTATCGACGGAAGCAAGCTCGATATTTCAAATAACAAGTCTTCAGTTCACTATGTATCGGTACATGATGCCAAGAAAACAGGTAATTTCGATAATGACGGTGCAAAAAAAGACGGCGGTATTGCTATCGGCTTGAGGGCTGAGAGCAACGGCTGGAATTCAATTGCGTTGGGTTCAGACAGTAAAGTAGATGGCGGTTGGAATGTTGCCATCGGTACAGAAGCAAAGGTGAAAGCGGATTATTTCAGCACGGCGATCGGGTATCAGGCGAGCGTAACGAAAAACCAGGCACTTGCATTGGGAACGCAAGCGGAAGCAGCTGCTGAGAGTAGCATCAGCATCGGTACGAAAGCAAAATCGTTGGCGTACCGCGGAATTGCAGTAGGAATAAACAGCACGGTAGGTGCAACGGGCCGTCGCGGCATTGCCATCGGTGAGGGTTCCTATGTGGGTGAGGCAAGACCGAACGACACAACGGCCATGCCGAAACCGTCGGATGAATGGAAACCGACTAACCCGTATGAATCGGTTGACGATAATACAAAGCCGAAAGCAAACGAAACTGCGCAGGAAAAAGCCATGGCAGTCGGCTTTAACGCGGGCGCATTCGGTTATCAGACGACCGCATTGGGCGCAGGCGCGCAAGCGCATGACAGCAATACGACGGCGGTCGGTGTCGCGGCGGTGGCGAAAGGACACCACAGCACGGCATTGGGCATGCAGGCGCGTACGTTTGAAAAAGAATCGACATCGGTCGGCCATTGGGCGGATTCCCGTGCGGAATTCGCAACGGCGATTGGTTCGAATACCATTGTGTACAAAAAAGGCGGCGTAGCTCTCGGTTCCGGTGCGCGTGCCTATGATGAAAACAGTGTTGCTATCGGAAGCAACTCCTTTGCCAAAGAAGCGGTAGACGGAAAAGCATACCTCAGCGATGAAGCAATCAAAGCCGCTGCAGGCATTGTATCCGTAGGCAGCCCGAACTATAAAGTAGGAGATACGGATGTCGCAGCGAACTATCGCCGTATCGTCAATGTGGCAGGCGGTATCCACGACAATGACGCCGTAAACGTACTCCAGCTGAAAGCGTTGGAAGGCAAAGTCACGACCAACAAGGATGACATCACGACCCTCAAAAAAGGCTGGACACTGAAAGACGCCAATACAGGAACAAAAACCGTGAAAGCCGAAGATACCGTTAAAGTCACGGGTGATGACTACATCAAGGCTACCGTGAGTGACGCCGGATTGGCTCTCAGCATGGACGAAACCAAGCTGAACAAGCAAATCAATAATCAGATCGACAACAGTACCACTGTGACGAATAAGATGAACTCTTGGGTACTTAAAGCAGCGACAACCGATAAAGACCCGGCTGCAAAGGGTCAGACCATTGACAATGACAATAAAGTTGCGACCTTTGACGTGGAAAAAGAAGAGCAGGGGCTTACCGTAGCGAGAGACGGCGCGACCATCAAATACGGTGTGGACAAAGCGAAATTAGCCAAACACATCACCGGCGACGTCATTACCAACATCAATGACGGCGATACGGCAGTTACCAATATTTCCGCAAAATTCAGCGTCACCGACGGAACCAACACGAAAGCCGTCAACCTCGGAAAAGAGAAAAACAACAAAGTCAAATTCCAAGGCACAGCTGACGAAACCACCGTGACCGTAGGCGGCAACGACGATGCACCGACCGTTACCGTAGGTTTGGATCCGAAGTTCAAGAAACAGGTAACGGATAACACGACAAACATCGGTAAGAATACCGAAGCCATCGGCAAGAATACCGAAAACATTGGTAAGAACACTGAAGCTATCGGCAAGAATACCGAAAACATTGGTAAGAACACTGAAGCTATCGGCAAGAATACC
>QWCP01000453.1_pt1 | contig 12649 bp, 16 predicted proteins | sample 1972561 | NCBI WGS metagenome assembly QWCP01 (sample SAMN09866705, study PRJNA288562) | Human vaginal metagenome isolate pre4_vaginal, whole genome shotgun... | isolation source: vagina | host: Homo sapiens | place: USA: California
TATAAGGTTGATGAGGACACGGGACTGACGAATACTGTGCAGTCAACCGAAAGCAAAACAACAACAGCTGCCAAAGACAAAGTCATCAAAGTCGGCAACGTGAAAACTGAAACTGAAACTATTAAATGTAAGACCGTTTATATTGCGGATGATACGATTGAGTACAATACACAACAAGATAAAACCGCTGGTAATGATGGTTCTAAGACGGTTACTACCACCTATAAGGTAAATAAAACTACCGGTCTTACTACAGACGTTGAAAGTATTAAAGGGAAAAAGGTCGATCCGACAGACCATGTGGTAAGAGTCGGTAATAAGCAGGTTACGCATGATGGTGATAAGACTATTACTACTACGTATGATGTCGATCCGAATACGGGTAAATTAACCAACCCGCAAAAGCACACATCCATGTCTTGGTCTGATCTTATACCAGCTAAGCCTGTAACTCCAGATACGGATAATCACGAGAGCGATAACTCAGGCGACAATGCTGGTACCAACGCCGCCACAGACACATCGGCGTCGCAACCAAAGCATATGAAGCAAACGCCTAAGACAGGTGATATGGGTTCATTTGGCGCATTGCTGTCGTCTCTTGGTTTATCGCTTATGGGATTTGCAACGCTGCACAAGAAAAAGCATTAGACGTGACGCGCACGCGTTCTGCACACTCATAAAAAGCGCAACAACGTGTGCCGTTCGTTATGTATTTTGTTTGACAAGGCAACCTTGGATCTTTAAACAGATGTTTCTGCTCAACATTATTTGAGGATAAGACATCAATCCAAGGTTGTCTTTTGTTTTGGGATTAGCGTTGCAGCTGCAAGCTGACACTGTACAGTTGCAAGCTAATGCTGCAGGTTAATTTTTTCGCACTAATTTTTTACTCGGCATATAAGTTATGAGCTTATAAGCATTGAATCGCATGTAAACGAATAGTATAAAATGGCTTAAAAATTTCTGTTTAAAAATACAATAAGTGTGATTAAATGTGTATTGACAGTGCCCCTCTGCGCTTAAGGCTTTAGCCTGCGGACCAGTGAGGGGACTTTTATAGAAAGGCTATCAATGGTTCGCCTTAAACCAGCGTTATCGTATAAATCACAGGTCAGTAGACTAAAGAATTATTATAAGCTAGAAATTAAAGATATCGAAAAGGCGCAAGAGCTTCTTAGAACAGTTAATTATTATCGTCTATCGGGATATGGGATAGGACTAAAACAAAAAGATAACTCTGAATTATATAAAGATATGAACAAAAAACTCACAGAATTCTGCGAATTATCTCCACCAACAACATCTAAAATAAGAAGGAGAAGAGAGTTTCTAAGTATTGATGTTTTGTATCGTATAGGCACAAAATTTGATTCAGATTTTGCAGATATGCTTTCGAATATTAGAGAGCCTAAAAATGAATCACAACCTTGAGGTGACAAATTGTGGCCTCAAAATAGAAATAATTAATAGGTCACAAATTATTATTAGTTTAAGGAAGTGTAGGCGGTTGTTATGGCAGAAAGTAAAAGTATTGTCATAGGTGATAATATAGCAATTCAGAATATGATATATACGTTTAGAGATAGGCAAGTAATGATAGATAGAGATTTAGCTTATCTTTATAATGTTGAAACCAAAGTATTGAATCAAGCGGTGAAAAGAAATATAAGTAGATTTCCTGAAAGTTTTAGATTTCAATTAAGTGATGAAGAAAAAGATGAACTAGTCACAAATTGTGACCGGTTCAAAACACTAAAACATTCGTCATCAAATCCATACGCCTTTACAGAACAAGGCATTGCAATGCTCTCTGCAGTATTAAAAAGTGATGTTGCAGTGGAAGTAAGTATCAACATTATGAATAGTTTTGTGGCATTGAGGAAATTTCTCCTTTCAAATAAAGAAATGTTTGCTCGACTTGATAGGGTTGAGTATAAACAATTAGAAACGGATAAAAAACTAGAAGAAGTGTTTAACTATATTGCAACTAACACAGAAGTAAAACAAAATATTTTCTTTGATGGTCAAATATATGATGCTTTTAGTTTTATTGTTGGACTTATTAGTAAAGCTAAAAAAGAGATAATTTTGATTGATAACTATGTTGACGTTAATACTCTTAATATTTTATGCAAGAAAAATAAAGGTGTAAGCATTATTATCGCAACTGCAAGCCAAGGACATTTATCAAAAAGAGATGTCAATAAGTTTAATGCTCAATATCCAAAATTGACAGTAAAAATTATTACTGCTTTTCATGATAGATTTTTGATTATAGATAAGACGAAAGTTTATCATATTGGAGCATCAATTAAGGATGCAGGAAAAAAGAGTTTTGGAATTACTAAGATGGAAGATAAAGATTTGATTAATAATCTTATAAATAAGGTGAAGTAGTAGTATGGCGAATTTATCTGAAATCAAGCGTGAAAACATGCTTTATTATCTTGAAAATCTAAAAGAAATTGCCTCATATGGTTTAAAAGAATCTCCCTATCTTGATGTGTATAAATAGGGGATACACATTGTGTTTGATAGGGAGATTGCATAATTTATTGCTTGTGTCTGCTTAGCCTGCTTGGTTTGCTACAGACCCTGCTATTTTAGCCTTCAGATATTTCTAAGCTATCAAAGCTAAGCTCGTCTTCATTTGAAGCTTCTTCGTTTATTGAAACTTCACCTTTTTTAAGACGCTTTTTAGTGATTATAAGCAATATCGAAGTTACCAATGAACCACCAAGCAATGCAACGAATGCCATAACAGGATTAGTCATAGCAGGGATGACAAAAACACCACCGGATGGAACCGAACTACCAACATCCATGCTAAAGCTAATAGCTCCTGTAATTCCACAACCTATAGAAGTGCAAAAAACAGTTCTTACGAGGTCATTCATAGCGATAGGAATTACGCCTTCTGAAATCATGCATAAGCCCATGGGGAAAGCAACTTTAATGTTTTCTACCTCAACGTCGTTATATATTTTCTTCTTTAAAAGCTTACTCCATATCAACGAGATAGTTACACCTATAGGAGGAACCATTGCAGCCAATACTTTGATAGCTTCTGGCTCTAAAATGCCTTCCAATAATAAACCGTCACAGATCAAATTAGGTACTTTACTAATTGGTCCGCCGTAATCCAAACAACCCAAAAATCCAATTACAAAACCATATGTTACTTTAGATGTCCTATCCAAATTTTTAATAAAGTATGTTAATTGCGAGGTAATCCAGGCAATTGGCTGACCAATTAAGAAGAACATAATCAAACCAGCAACAATAGCAGTTAAGGTTGGCACTATCAACATTGGCATTAAAGCTTCTGCCCATTTAGGCACTTTCAAGTTATCAATTAGGAATTTTGCCATATAACCGGCAATTAAACCACCAACGATACCGCCAAGGAAGCCAGCACCTAGAAAAGATGCAATTTGACCCATTAAGAAACCTGGTGCTATACCTGGTCTATCTGCAATTGAATAAGCTGTATAGCCTGCAATGAAAGAAGGCAATAAACCCATACCAAAGACACCTAATGTTGTCAATGCACTAGGTATTGTGAGCTGGCTAAACTCTTTTACTACTTGACCGCCCGTTAAATTACCAATTGCAATAAGCAAACCTGCGGCAACTACAAGTGGTAACATATAAGAAATTGCAGTTAAAAGATGTTTTTTGAGATCATTTAAAAAATTATTCATTGTTTTCACCTGTTTCATCTTTTACTTTGGCATGTATGGTTTCTAACAGCTTCTTTGGTGACTTAACGCAGTAGGTTGTTGGAACTGTAACCACTTTTTTACCTTTAAATCTTTCTTTGCCTGTTATTGCAATATCAATAGCTAACAGGACTACATCAGCTTCCGCTATCATTTCATCTGAAAGTTTATTTTCGGTTCCAATTGTTCCTTGCGTTTCGATATTGATCGTATATCCAAGCTCAGCGGCAGCAGTTTTTAACTTTTCTCTTGCTATATACGTATGAGCAATACCAGATGTACATGCGCAAACACATGCTATTTTCATAAACTACCCCCTCCGTTTATTTATTAATAAAATTTAACTTTATCGTTAGCTTTAAACAGACATACTTTATCTTTTACAACTTCGCACATGGCTTCAGTACATTCTGGATATATAACATTGGGCTCTCTAATGCTTTCGCTTCTGGCCAAAACCTCTCTACATTTTTGATGGAATGCCATTTTGATATCCGAGGAAATATTGATCTTATTGATACCTCTGTTTACAGCTTCAGAGATTTCAGCGTCTGGATTTGATGAACCACCATGTAAAACAAGTGGGATTTTTACTAATTCTTTGATTTCTGAAAGCAAGTCTAATTTTAATTTAGGAACAAAGTCTTTTGGATATACTCCATGAGCTGTACCAATTGCTACTGCGAGCGTGTCACAACCTGTTTCGTCGATAAATCTCTTAGCATCAGCTGGAACAGTATAGGTAATATCTCTAGATCCACCATATTGGTCACTTGCATCAGAACCTATTGTTCCAATCTCGGCTTCAACTGAAATATCAACAAGATGAGCAACGTCAACTACTTTTTTAGTAAGTTCGATGTTGTCTTCAAAACTGAGTCGGCTTCCATCAATCATAACCGAAGTAAATCCATCCTGTATTGCTCTTACAACCTGAGCTAAGCTTGCACCGTGGTCTAAATGAACTACAACTGGAATTTTTGTTTTGTATGCTTTATCAAGTACAGTTTTTACAAAGCTATCACCTATATATGACAATTCGTCTGGATGAATTTCAAGAATTACAGGTGAGTTTAATTCTTCGCATGTTTTAATAACACCATTGAGCATTGGTAAAGATGAAATATTAAACGCAGGTACAGCAAACTTTTTCTCGTTAGCAACTTTTAATAGTTGATTCATATTTAATAGCATAGTTCCTCCCAAAATCCAAATTTGTTTTCACTCACAGCGCAACCAATCAACATAACTGTTGATTACATACTTAAACCATCACATCGCAGCCTCCTTAACACAACGTTTTTTATACGAAACAATTTTTAATATCAGTTTTATTTGAAGCATTTAGTAATTTATGTAATATCGTTTCATTTGCTAGATAAGAAGCAACTTCGGATAAAATTGCCAGGTGATTGTCCGCAAAATTTTTGCCATTTTTTACAACAAATAGAACGATTACCTTAACACCTTTACCGTCTAAAGTTTCCCATTCTATTTCGTTCTGTAATTTTGAGATCATAATGGTGGTTTTATTTACATAGTCACTTTGACCATGAGGTATTGCTACATAATCTCCGATGCCGGTAGTTCCTAATTTTTCTCTTTCAAGGACGTCATTGAGAAAACCTTCTTTATCAGAGATATAATTATGATCCAACAAAATATCTGTCATTTTGCTTAGTGCATCTATTTTTGAATCGGCTTGTAAATTTTCTACCATGAGATCATCGTTTAATATTTCTAAAACGCTCATATTGCCTCCAAAAAAAAGAATATTACATTACTACAACACCTATTCCATCTATGAAATATCATTACATAACACGATGATATAGTCAATTAAAAAAATGTCAATGGATAATCTAAATGAGTGCGAATTGAAATTAAGGATTTATGTAGTAGAATCGATGATACGTATGATTACACAAGAGGTGCTTATGAAACCAAAGTTGGCAGAGGCAAATGTAATTGAAACATTTAAGAGTAAGTACAACTCGTTGTTTAAAGCTGAGAAAAAAGTAGCAGAATTTATAATAAACGATCCTCATAAAGCGTCGTTAATGAATGTAAAAGAAATTGCATCTTTTACTAAGGTTAGCGACGCAACTGTAGTAAGAATGTGTCAGCATTGTGGTTATGAAGGCTTCTATCAAATGAAGCTTTTGCTGCTTAGAGATTTAAACGATGCCAACGTTGCAGATTTTAAAGACTTCAATGAAAAGCCCATTCAGCTTTTTCTTAATAGAAAAAAAGAGCTGATTGATACAATCAATAGTGATCAAAATATTAAACATATAAAAGATCTTATAAGTTTAATATTTAGGTCAAAAATCATTTTGATATGCGCCGCAGGCAATACAATGCCCATAGCACTTGATTTAGATTTTAGGTTAAACCGTCTAGGTTTTAATGCATATACATCAGCCTCTAATGAAAAGTTATTAAATTATGTGAGTAATTTAAAAAAAGATGATTTGATTATTAACATATCAAAATCGGGTCTTTCCAAAAGCATATTGCAAATTAGCGACATTGCGAAACGAAATCATGTGAAACAGGTTTGCATATCATCGGATGTAGATTCGTGCTTATCAGAAAATGCTGAATTTACAATCTTTTCAGGAAGGCTTTTTAACGATATTAACGATTCTCATAATGGTCTTGAAACACACATAGGGGAATATATCGTTAACGATGTAATCATAGCTCTTATTATCTCAATCAAAATGAATAATAATGAATTTATCAAATCACAAGAATTAGAATACGAGTTTTTCTCGTCGTTGAAGATATAGCGTAATTGAGTTGGACTATGTAACATACGTATACACTGATATTGATTCCACGTGTTTTAACCTGTATACAGTTGGTTTACCGGGTTAACGGTTTTTTCGATTAGTTTATAATTAACCTTTAATCTTTTGTAAGCGTTTAACCGAGAATTCGTTCTAAGTTTTAGGAGGTAATCATGGTTGATTATGAGCAAACGCTATCTATTGCAAAAGACCTTTTAGGAAAAGTCGACGATTATTTTGAGCATAAAGACTATTATGTATTTTCTTATGACACTCCAGTATTACAGGTATCATCTGCGAATCTTGTTGCAATAGAGAAAAAGACCGGGAAAGCTTATAACTATATAGCAGTAATTACAAAGCTTGGGAAAACGCTTCGTGAAGGCAAGGTAAAATAAGCAGCCGTTCTTTATTGTCATCTGCAAGCCCCAAATTCATTAGACCGCCCGCGTGACGGTTTTTGCGATAACCTCAAAGCTCAAGCTCGCATTAAAAAAGAGAACCAGCACAATAATTACAGGTTATATTTTGATAGCGTATATAAAAAGACTTAAACAGTTATCGAGAGACGGCATAAAGAAAAAGGAATTATTTTTTCGGCCTATTATACAGACTTTTCTGAAGATATGGAGATTGGCATATTGAATAGGTTTTCAAAGTAAGTAAGGAGCTGTAAATTTCAAGAGGCAATCCTTAATTCAAAAGATAGAACAATTAAAAGATTAGATAGCAAATAACCCGCTAAACGGCTCTGGTAAAGCTCCAGTGCCCTCTAGCGGGTTATTTACACTTTACTACAAATTCCTGAAGTTGATTATAGTGAAAACCCTAGAAAAAGCTACTGTGCACGAAAAGCCGACAATAGAAACTTTGACGATGCACAAGCGATTGAAGAAATTAGAAGCCGCGCAAAACTGCACAAAATAAAAAAGTTATATTTATAGGCAAAAACGGCGTGGTATAAAATATAAAAAAGGGACGCTCTCCTTATTGGCAGAACAGCGCCCTTTTACATACACTATACCACGATTTACTTCGGCGCCTAAAGATACGTCCGTGCATCTTTCAGATTGAGGTTTAAGAAAGCTCAGAAGAAAGAGGCTACTAAGCGTTGCAATGTTGCCGCAGCGGGGACATTTTTCTCTAATGAGGAGGTATCGACGCGCTTAATAGACATGCGACAAGGAAAAACATAAGCAGGTTCATTTATCGACAGTAATGGAGATAATCATGTAATAAGAATAGGGCGTAGCCGCTCCAGGACTGAATCCCGAGGTACTTGCGCCCTATTAAAGCTACTATACTACAATTATCAAAGATAAGTCTGTGCACCCTTCTGAAAAGGAACAGCATAGGTGTTATGGCGAAGTCCGAATAATTAACTCAAAAGGCGAAATGAAGGTAGTAAAAAGGCTAAACCCCTCTGAATAGGTCAGTGGGGAAGCCTTTTTATGTGTACACTATACCACAATTAAAGATACGCCCGTGCGCGTTTAATAATTCCGCTGTACAGAGCGTATTTGAGCCATGAGTACAGTTGACACTCTTTCTTAGATGAGGATATGGCTTTTAGTATGATTCCAATGGAAATAAATATGATTAGCTTGAGCAATGTGTAACGAATAGTGTTTTAACATATAGCAACAACCGCAAACAAATGATGTGCTTATGTTAGAGGTTGTTGTCTTGTTTTTTGTTAACGTCTTAGCGAATGTTGCAGGGGAGGTGATCGCAGATATAATTCGCGAAAAGCGGACAAAAGACAAGAAATAAAAACTACAGCAAGGCGCGCTCGCACCGCGTCTTGCTCCTTAGTTTAGCAAAGAGGGAGTGAGGCACATGAAATTCATAGACTTATCAGATCCCGTTAGTGTTTTAATCTTTTTCATAGTGTGTTTAGTGGGTTCACTAGTGGGTCGTTTAATCTATATTCTTTTTATCAAGGGGAGAAAAATCATGGATATTAAACTCATAGGTATCTTAATTGTTATCTTTGTGGTTATAGACCTTATATATTGGTTTATTACAAAAGGAGGGCATAAAAATGGCAACAAGTGAAGCACAAAGACGCGCAAGTGCTAAATATCGGCAAAGAAACGTAAAATGCCAAACTATTAGTTTCTATCCGCAACATATGGAGCTATATGAATGGTTACGCGCTCAACCGAACAAAAACGAGTACATGCGCGCTCTTATTCAACAAGACATGCAAGCTCACAACCAAAATGAGCAGCAATGAGTAGCTAATCGAATTGATGGAACAAGATGTGAAAAATTTTAAAGTGTGATTGACAACAACTTTAAAAATCATATAAGCTTGCTGTAGTGATGAAGTCTTTACTCCTACGGGTGTAAGGGCAACGGAGAGGGTGACCTGCTGACGCAGCAGGCGCCCTTTCTCATTTCAAGAGGTTGGCATGGATAAACCGTTTATTACTATTGACGAACAAGTCAAAAAACTTAGAAGTCGTGGGCTTATTGTAGCTGATAGCGCTAAATATGTTCTCATGAGAGAAAGCTATTACGCAATAATAAATGGCTACAAAGAACCGTTTATTAATCGAGAGTTATCGGGTAAAGCCAATGACGATAGATATATGGCAGGCACTACGTTCGATGACATATATTCTTTGTTTACTTTTGATAGAAAGTTAAGAAATCTGACTTTTGAGTATGTAATTCAGGCTGAAGCAGTGTTAAAAACTGCAGTGATATATGTGTTTTCAGAACATCATAGGGACGATAATGCATTTCTGAACAAAGACAATTTTTGTCTTAAGAAAGAGTATTACAATCCAAATAAATACAATGATGAACTTGAAAACCTTATCAAGGTATTAAAGCATAAGGTCGAAGAGGGCAAAACAGACTATATAAAATATTACCGTAGTCATCATGATTGTATTCCCTTATGGGTCATATCGAATAACATGACTTTCGGAAATATAATTCATTTTTTTGAGCTCATGAAAACAAAAGAGCGTATTAAAGTCGCTAAGATGGTGACAGAAGCGGTAGGTCGCTTAGGAAATACACATTGCAAGTATTTCGGAGAAGTACAGATTCGCAAAAGTTCTGAGACATTAAATAAATTCAGAAACGCATGTGCTCATGATGAGCGTCTATATTCAATGAGAGTTGGAATAACTCCTGTCTCTTATTCTCAAATGATATGGCTGCTTGAGCACTATTTAACTTCAACTGAATTTAATGCATTCATAGACAAGCTGCAGAATCTGGTAAGCCAATACAAACAACAAGAAAGCATTAGAAAAGTTCTTGTTAAGGCTGACATAAATGATTTTACAAACGATGGGGTAACAATAAAGACAAATAAATAAAAGATGCGCACTCTTATTCAACAAGACATGCAAGCTCACAATCAAAATGAGCAACAATAAGCAGACTTGAGTAGCATATATAGCGTAGTATGTAATGTGTGAAGCCGTGAGGGAAACCTTGCGGCTTTTTTTAATAACAAACGTACGGGGGTTACCAAACTCTCGTACGTTTTTTAATATACAATGGGCTTTGGTCTATAAGCTCCAAGGTACAACGCCTTTTCATAGAGCATAGGTTCTATTTATAACCGTGTAGCTATACTTGAAAGCGGTACAAGTCCATATGACTTTGTCAATTGTGCATAATTAATCGAAAAAAGAAATATTAAAACTCATTCAATCTTTGAAACTGTTTCAACTGATTGGTAACTATGCTTTTTACTTGCAAAAACACTATCTACAGAGGAAAAGAAAAACAAAGGCTGCCACTTCTTTATCGATGATTACTAGTTTGAGCGCATATGGTCGGCTCCTGATAAGTACACGGACGCTCTCAAAGTCTTTAAATGCGTGCTTACGCCTGACTTCTCGCTGTATCTAGATATGCCGCTGCTTATGCAAGCACGGGAAAAGAGATGTCAACTGGTGTAATGCCCTTATCACAACTCGCGCATGAAAAAGGGATTACTACGCTTATTCACAATCATCCCCACTTTGGAAACCACGCATACGGCGGAACCTTTTCGAAGGTGGATGTTACCGTGGCGGTTAAAAATTATGTCGCAACTAAAGGGGTTGTAAATACCATCAAGGCAACGACTAAAGAAGGAACATATATTGCTGTAGTGACTAAAAATATTTACAATAAACGTGTGACCGAAGACAGCATAGCCGCCGCAGCAAATAAAGTGAAAACTCGTGCGTGGAGGGGAAAGACGTTCAGCACTAGAAAGGCTATGTGGCAGGCTATACATACTGAGACAGCTAAAGAAATGGCTAATCTAGGTATTAATATAAGTTTTAAGCCAGCAACCAATGCAACCAAAGGCAAGCTTGTTACTCAAAAAATAGGAGAAGTTTAGGAGGGATAAATGAAATACGATATCGATTACGACTATAAGTACGAGGTCAATGAATACGGACAAAAGCTCATTCCTCGTGATGCTGTGGAGAAAGATGGCCTTATTATTTTGCCAAATGGGAGATATATGCCGCCTGACTGTTACCATGACCCAAAGTTGGGGTTAGACATTATTTATGAGCCGCTTGAGCTTAATCCATACTATGAACTTATCGAGAATACGCCAGCTGGCGATGAAGACGACGATTGGGAAGAATAGTGCGGATTTATTGCTTTTAACGTAATGTAATTACATTAGCCGCTCTTTGGAGCGGTTTTACTAGGAGGTAATCATGGTTAATTACGAGCAAGCGCTATCTATTGCAAAAGACCTTTTAGGGAAAGTCGACGATTATTTTGAGTACCGTGATTATTATGTTTTCGCTTATGATACACCAGTAATGCAAGACTCCTCCTCGAATCTTGTTGCGATAGAGAAAAAGACTGGGAAAGCTTATAACTATATAGCAGTAATTACAGAGCTCGGGAAAAGGATCCGAAAAGGCAAAGTAAAATAAGAAGCCGTTCTTTATTGTCATCTGCAAATCCCAAATTCATTAAACCGCCTGCGTGGCGGTTTTTGCGATAACCTTAAAGCTCAAGCTCGCATTAAAAAAGAGAACCAGCACAATAATTACAGGTCATATTTTGATAACACATATAAAAAGACTTAAACAGTTGCATTATTTGTGTAAAAAATAAAGGCAGCATCGAAGGGATTCACTCCCTAAGATACCACCTCTATTCCCTAATCACTATACACTAACTAAATTTGTTTATCAAAAGTACAGACGTTTAGGCAACAAGATGATGGATATTGATTTCTAAGCTATTTCAGCGAAACAAGGCGAGTTCTTCGATCTGATTTTAGTAATGTTATGACATTATGCTTTCCATTAAATACGAAGTTATACAGCACATTTACTTGTAAAAAAGAACCCCTACCGCTGCATTGCCGCGGGGGGTGTTCTCTCCAACCACTATACCACAATTTACTTCGGTGCCTAAAGATACACCCACGCGCCTTTTTGAAATGGAACAGCATAGGTGTTAAAACCATAAACGTTCTCACGACGGCTATTGCTAATAGGAAGCTCTTTTTCAATGGGTTTAAACTTTGCGATAGTCAGTGGCTGCTTACAGGCAAAGTACTTGAAGTTGAGTTCGAAAACGAGCAGGCAAAAAAGAATGTGTCTCCTCATGAAGTAGAGCAAGCAAAACGCCTAACACAACGTGGTATTAAATGTGTGTTCCAAGTTGATTACGAAGTGGACTAAAAAACTAAGGGTACAGCACGGAAGAAAATTGTGGGTAAACCTGTTTTAAGCAACGGCATAGAGCTTAAAAGCCTTAAAGAAAATTCAAATCTTAGAAAAAGAATCGAAAAAAACCTCAGAAATGCATATAAGAAAAAACACTTAAGGAATGTAATTTTGATTCAACAGGGACGAGGTTTACGAGCGAAGAAATAGAAAAATATTTGAGACTTGAAGCGAGGCTAAGGGGAATTAAAACAGTGTTATACATAGACAGTACAGGCAAATATTACCGAAAAATAAAAATATAAAAACAGCATCATCAGGAATGCTCCCAACGATACTGCTTTTATTTTGTAATAGTACCACAAAGGAGCGCACATCCAAGATTACGGCATGGAGCAAGAGTGAGCAACAATGAGCAGTATATATAGCGTGGTATGTAATGTGTGAAGTCGTGGGGGAAACCTTA
>QWCP01000457.1_pt1 | contig 12562 bp, 11 predicted proteins | sample 1972561 | NCBI WGS metagenome assembly QWCP01 (sample SAMN09866705, study PRJNA288562) | Human vaginal metagenome isolate pre4_vaginal, whole genome shotgun... | isolation source: vagina | host: Homo sapiens | place: USA: California
GGCTGGCTCTCCTTTTAACAACAAAGGTAATAAGCCAACCTTAGTAAGCAAAAAGATTTAATCCTATTTTTTTTCATGTCGCAAACTTAGAGTTTAATTCGTTGTGAAAAAAATCGTTGTGAAAAATATCCTTGTTGCAACCTCACGCCAAATACACGAAATAAAAATCACTATTTTTGGCGATTGCAGGAACAAAGCACATATTGTATTTTTGCAAAATAAGAAATAAACATTTTTGACAAGAAGATAATGACAAACAGACAAAGTAATTCCTACCAAGGAATGATGGAGCATTATGATGATCTGTTGACAGGACGAAAATGGTGGTCAAGGCTATACATGCGATTGATTTGGGACGAGGACACTAATCTCTTGGCTCAGAAAGTGCTTGATTTTATACCGAACGACTTTCAAGGACTACTGCTTGACGTTCCTATTGGCACTGCCGTTTTTACTGCGGAGAAGTATCGCCAGATGAAAGATGCCCAGATTGTTGGTTTAGACTATTCGGAAGAAATGATAGCCATTGCGACTTTGCGGAAAGAAACGGAGGAGATAGCCAACCTGTCTTTGAAACAAGGAGATGTTGGAGAACTTCCCTATGCCAACGAATTCTTCGACTGCGTACTGTCGATGAACGGCTTTCAAGCTTTCCCTAATAAAGAGAAAGCCTTTGCCGAAATTTTCCGTGTGCTGAAACCCGGTGGTTTCTTCTGCGGTTGCTTTTATGTCAAGGGTGAACGCCGATTGGCTGATTTATTGGTTAAAAAAATCATGGAGAGAAAAGGATTTTTCCACCCTCCATATGACACCTTCGCTGAAGCCGAAAGACGCCTTCGGAGTATGTATGGCGAAGATGTGCTGACTGAGACAATGGGCGCTGCCTGCTTGTTTAGATGTGTGAAACCTCAAAAAGAATGCGCTGAAAGCGAATCATAAACCACCAAAAACATAAAGCTATGAGTATAACAACTGTTATTGATGAAGAAAATGTCACTATCGTACAAGGAATCAACGGCATTATGCTGTTTAAGGAAGAATGGATGAAGAAAAAGAAGCAAGAATAGACAGCTATTATTAGCACCTCAGTTGAAGACTCAATGAGGTTTTCTTTGCCATATCTTCCAACCACTCCAAAGGCACCATACGCAAGCCACGCCCATGAGGAAGATATAAAATAGAGACGCCATGCCCAAAAAGGTAAAGATGCGTCCTGTGTGCACTTCTATGCAAACATTGCGCAATGACATGGGCAGCGTTGTCATGCTGTCGGGCATACGAAGGCGAGAATTACCCTTCTTGTAATCCATCACCATGTCCGCATCGTCCAAGTCTGATGAAAATCCTGCAATGGCGTGACTTCCAAAAGGACTCCCACTAACAGACTGCACCTTTTGATGCGTGAAATAGTCGGTGACGGACTGTTGCGTTCTATCCCATACATACATGCCGCTGAACGAACCTATCAGCCATGTGTTGCGATGAGTGTATTGTTCGACATTGATGCCCATGACGCTTACAGGGGGTTGCACCTTCTCTCTTTGCGGCGTGTCGCCCAAATGGCGAAGAGAGTAGAAACCGTCCGACGTACACAACAGCCAGTCGGCTTTATTCTCATCATACCGCAGCGAGCGCAGACAGCCATTCCATGGGTTGTCGCTATCCATGGAAGAAAAAGGTATGGGCGGTATTTTGCCAGAGGCTATGGCGATGAGCGCAGGCGGACGTAGCATCCAGCCTGTAATGGTAAGCAACAGCAGAAAGAACATTGCACCTCGTCCCAACTTGTTGTGCCATGTTATCAGTCCTCGCTTCGTACGTTTTGCTAACGATGAACGGGAACGAGGCGCAAAGGAATAATATACGCCTGAGATGGAGAGAAACAAGAGGATTAGTCCCACCGCATCGACAAAGAGCTTGCCAGCCATACCAAACAGTCCGCCTCCATGGAGAAGCCATATCGTTCGGAAGAGCGAAACCTTCCCTTGGTCATTGTCTGTTTTCTTCAAAGTGATTTTTTGGAAGTCGTGGTAAGGATAACGAGACAGATAAACGTAAGACCGCCCCGTGATAATGAGCGAGTCGCCCTTCTGCGTAATATCGCTCAACTTTTCATGCTTACCTTGAAGAATATCAACTTTTTCCCATACACGATGGTTGTTCAAACGATATAAATGACGTTGGCTCAAGGCGTATAGACTGCCATTGGGCATGACCGTCATTCCACGAATGTTTCTCAGATCGGCACCCTTAGGCAGCCCATGATTAAAGTCGGTTATCGTGTCTGCATCCTTCTCTTTCGCCCAAATGCCAGCGTTGCCATATATCAACACCTTGGTTCTCCATTTCTGCGTACCACGAAACAATCCTTGGTTCCACTGGCTATATCGATATTCTGAGGGTAACAGTGTCCTACTGATATCGATGCCTTGAAACAACTTGGCGTGATTGAGTACTATTCCCGAGAGACAAAAGAGTATGACGAACGGAGCCAAGATAATTCCTAACCATTTATGTTGCCGTCTCCATGTTGCTTTCTTCATCCTAACTCCTTTCATCATTGCTCAACTCTCTTTCGTTGTTTGCCTTTGAGCCAAAGATAAACACCCAACAAAATAAAAGCCATAAGGATGACAAGCATTTGCCAAGCGTGTTTCTCTGGCTCTACCCAAAACTCTTGGAAGAAGTTCATCCTTCCCAATATCTCCACAGGTGTCCAAAAGATGATGACGGTGGCAATCGCCATTCGTATGTTTGCGCCCCATGCAGCGATGTGCAGTTGGTGGCGAAACATGAAGATAGACCCCACGAGACACCCCACTCCCACAAGGAACGTCACAGGGTGATGATCACCGAGGAAAGTCTTGTCGTAGCAGAACATGAGCAGCAAGTACATTGCCCAAAGAATCATGTTCAGCTCCATGAACGTGACGATGCTCGTGTGGCGCGTCATGGGTTGCACCACCACAACCTTGCGTTTGCTTCGGAAACATACCTTTTGTATCCATGTAATCAGGTCGCAGCCGTTCTTTGTGCTGAACACATACATGGTCATCACCATCATCCACAAGCCAAACGAGGCAGGCATGATAAGGTATTCGGGCTTCGTCACCACCACGCCGTTCTCTATCTCAGGCGGTACGCCATAACGTCGTGCATAATACAGGAAGAGGAACTCCACCCAACCCGTCCAGAAAAGCAGTCCACCGAAGAGTCCCCACAGCGTTTGTCGGGTATCGCCCTTCACAAACACACCAACGATAACCATGATGAGGCCTGCCAAGCCCATCATAAAACCAGCAACATGCATGGCGCCCTCGTCCATGAACTTCTCCATCAATATCATCAGCGCATGACCTAAGGGCATGGCGAAAAGCACCAATAAAAATGAGGCGATGGTGCGCCACCAGTAAATTTTCTTTTTATTTTCCATTTCAATATTTATTTCAGTTCATCACAATAATAACTTATTTGTCCGCCCGTATCACCTATTTCAACATCGGCTTTGTACCAACTGACAATCTGTAGTTTGAAATATCGCTGTCCATCGGCAGTGCGCACCACGTAGGTGTGAAACGAGGGAGCATAGACAGGCGGTGGACCAGTAAAGGTCATCGCTTTTGCCAATATGGGATTAGCGTTGGTTTGTGTCGATGCAGGACCGCGATTGGGGTCGAACCATGGATTTTGCTTAAAGTCAAGCTTGTTGGCGATGAGATACTTGTTCCAATCATTTTGCGACATGGTGATACTCACCGAATGGTCGTCCACCGCCCATTGTAAATTGGCTGGCAGCTGTTTTACCTTTCTCCATGTATCATAGCTGCCGTAGCCCAAGTCGGCAGCACCGCCTTTGCCTTTTCCAGAAGTTCCACTGTTGGTTCGCAAACGGTAGCCACAAAAGGCAATGTCCCAATCGGTGCGGTCGCGTTGTTCTCCCTCCTTGATGTCGCTATTGGGTTTATCAAGATTAAATATAGTGCCAGTGCGCAAATTGATGTACAACCAATCGTTGGTAACACCAGTGGTGTATCCCGTCACTCTTGGCAACGTTTTGCCTGTAAACTCCTCAGCATCATAATTCACACATGCGGACAATGTCATTGTCAAAACAAAAAACACGGATATTTGTCTTCTCATTTCTTCCTTTTTAATGATTTTACAATGTCATCAACAAGAAACTCCATCTGTACATATCCCCTTGCACCACAGGTGGCAGGAACATTAAACATGGTAATGCCCGAACCCAAGGTGTGTGGTATATAATTGAAGATATTATTGATGCCAAGTGTCATCTTCACTTTATTGTAGAACGTCTGCACCACTGCCAGGTTACAAATCGCATAGGTAGGCAATGTGCAACGGAAATAGGCATCGTAACTCTTATGATGTTCTTCCACCCATACACGGTCTTGCACATCAAAGTTTTTTTCGCCCATGAGCGATGTGCTGAAAATGGTTTTCAGTCGATAGTTGGGTTTGTTATATACGTAGTCGATGCTTGCGGTTGCAGCGTGTGGCGATGTGGTGTTTACTTGTATGCCTTTCTGCTTGCTCACGTTTACATAGCTATATGTTCCGTTGACGGTGAATCGGTCGAGGAAGTGCCATTTGAGGATTGTCTCAAATCCGTAGAGACGCTGACTGTTGAGATTGGTGTATTCGAAGTTGTACTGCATATCGTAAATACGCCATACGCCTTCTATCTTTTTACGAAAGAAGTTGGCATAAGCATTGACGTTCATGAAAAAGCCTTTGTTGGTATATTCCGCCCCCAAAGAGCAATAGTGATTCTTCTCTGGTTTCAAGTCTTCACTTCCCCTTATCTGAAACATGCCGAGGTGATCCCAGTTAAAAAACAGCTCCTTAATGCTGGGTGCTCGATAACCCATGGAGTAGTTGGCACGTATTGCCCAATGTTCATCGGGCGAATATTTGACAGCTATCTTTGGCATATACATAAATCCGAATGCTTTAGAGAAATTGGTACGCACGCCTGTTGACAACATCCAATGGCTGTCTACCGTCCATTCGTCTTGCAAGAAGTATTCTGTCTCGTGCAGTGCTCGGGTGGTCATCTTACGGTTTACAAATCGGTCGCTGGTGAGTTCGTCCGTAGTGTGTTCTATTCCAAATATCATGCTATGTCCACTGAAATAGTTACTTGTCAATGTTAAACGTGGTTGGAATATCTTACTCTGATACACTTTCTTACGTATGTCTATGCGCTCATGGCGCTTGAACCGGTCATAGAAATCGTTATGAATGCTAAGGTTGACGGTAAACCAATCTTTTATCGTATATTTGGCTTTAATTCCAGCCATGAAATCACGGCTCTGTGAGAAAGTCATGTCTTGTATGAGATCGTATGAATTCATGAAAAACATTGAACCATAGACCTGTACCGACAGATCTTTATTGGGTTCGTAATACAACTTTTGCGCTGCCGAGACATGTTCCGTTCCTTCAATTCCCATAGGAGACCGAGCAGCAATGCCTGTCAGTGTAATATCGTGAGGAAGGAAAGGGTTCGCTTCTTTTGTATAAGTTTTGTTGTCATTTTCTGCCTGATACATGTAAAAGGCATCGCTCACGCTGTACAACACATCAGTTTGTGAGGTAAAGGCGTTGTGTCTCACTCCAGCAGAGAGCCATGTCTGCAAGTTAGGGCGATCGCTGTTCTTCTCAAACATGTAGAGAAAATCCTTTGGACTTGGATTTGTATAATTGCGTTCATTCATCTGCGCCCAACGCAATCCTGCTTGTATGTCCAATGGCTTATTGGTTTTCTTCGATATAAGGTTGATGACCGCTCCCGAGGCACGACTGCCATAAAGCGTGCTGCTGGCTCCTTTTACTATCTCCACACGGTCGATGGCATGCAGGTTGAAACGCTCGTAGTCGAGATTGCCTGCCATTTCGCCCGTCATACGCTCACCGTCTTGCAAAAAGAGAACGTGGCGAGCGTCCAGTCCCTGCATTGAGATTTCGTTGCCAAAGCCCACTTTCTGAATATTGAGTCCTGGGGTCTCTTGCTGTAAGGCGTGCTGCAGGTCGCTGTAGCCTGCATCTACAAGATTCTTTCCACCCAACACTTGTATGGTGATGGGCGAGAGTTTAATAGGTCGCGCCGTTCGTGAACCAGTCACAACTACATCGTTCAAATGTAGCACATCTTGGCTCATAACAATCTTCATGTTGTTTTCGTGCGGCGATACACTTCCTCTGATTGGCACGAAGCCTGTTGCGTGAACGTTATAGTATAATTCCTTTCCCTTTTCTATACTTAATATCACCTTGCCATCAATGTCGGTAATGGTATTCTTAACATCCAACATCTCTTTGCTCGTGGCATATTGCACAGTAGCCCCTACCAAAGGTTGCTGCGTATCTTTCTCAAGTATGGTTATCCTTACCCTGCGCTGTGCCTGTGCGCTTATCGCCAAAAGCAGGCAAAGGAGTAAGAATAAGAATCCTTTCTTCTGCATCATTTTTTCTTCTTAAATAAAGAAAGTGAAGGCACTCACAGCCCCTCACTTCCTTTATTATCACATTTGTAACGTATTACAATCCGTGTTCTTTCTTGTAGGCTGCCAAATCTTTCTCATATTGGGCAAACTCGGCTTCGTAATTGTTGATACGGTTCTTGTCGATAGTCTGTAAGAAACATTCGGAACGCACATTCATCATGTTATAGTTTACGATGAAATTTATCTCATGAGTTTTTACATTCAAATATCCTATAACAGTAGCTCCGCTACCTTTTTCTATCCCACTTTGGTCTTTAGGATTGCCAGTAACTTGACCGTCTTTACCTTTGAACTTTAACCAGCCATCGCCTTTATACTCATCTTTCTCCCAAGAATTGAGTTGCATAAATTTACATTGGCATAAGAAATAAATTGTCAAAGGCATATTGCCCACGGTAAAACCATCGAGTGAAAGTTTCATTGTCTTATCGTTCACCCAATCAAAACTAAATTTAGTAGGACATCCATTTGGCAATAATGTTTTGTCAACCCCACTCATCGTAGCTTTGGTAGACAAGATAATCTCACCATTCAAGATGTTTTTTGCCTCATTGAAATATTCCTCTTTCGGATCTTTCTGTTCTAAATTCTCATCACTACTACAAGAAGAGAATCCCGCAAAAAGAACTGCAATAAGGCAAAATAAACTTATATTCGTAACAAACTTTTTCATCATTATAGCTAAAAACTCCCATTAAAATTTATAGATGCAGGAAATGTTGGTATGGTCTGCCAGCTCGCATAAGTGTCCAGGACAAAAATCTGATTAGGCACATCATTGAAATGCTTTCCATTCATGGTAACATTTGACAACGTTCCCTTGTAGTTTTGAACACTTGCGTTGGCTGCAAAACTAAACACACTCATTACCGTCAATACGGTAGAAATAAAAAAAATGTTTCATCTTTTTTATGTTTTGTTAATTATTAATTAGTGATGACCATTCAACTCCATCTATGAAGCCACCACCACTGGACAAGACCTTGAGATACTTCTTGATAAAGTCTTTTGTTTCCTGTCTGACAAACACGTCTTGCGTACACGCAAAAGAGGTTTTTTTATCGTAGGTATGAAATTCCGTCAATTCCGGATAGGTAACACGACAATTCGCAGATAAACCGCCAAGTTCCAAATTGGATATCATCTTAAATTTGGACAAATCTACCTGCTCTATACTCTTCATATTCGCAAATGTTATCATATAAGAACGCAACCCGCTTTTTTCCGGTAAAGCTATCTTTTTCAAATCCGGGCATTCTACAAAAACAAGTGAGGAACCACCGGGACCATCCTGTTCCTGTTCAATTGCTCTCTGACCAAACAGGGTACTATGACTTAAATCTATTTCGCTAATACCGCTAACCTTTACCCATAGGAAACCTGTCATGTTTGTAGCATCCTCAAGATTGATGCCTTCAGAGGCATCCACGTCTGTCAATGACAAGGTCATGAGACCGCTACAGGGTCTTAGGTACGGGAGTTTCGCTTTGTTTTTCAGGTTTACAGTAAGAAGTTTGCCGTCCCAATAAGGATTGTTCACAATATATTGTACCCCTTCCAATGTTGCAGCAGTGGCAACTCCATACCACTTATTAAATACACAAGCATTCGACCTATCTTTGTTGCTTAACCGCTTACTGATGTCAATATGAATACCGTCTTCATCAAAGATGCTGGAAAAGTATTTTTTGAAATTAGCCCTTATATTCTCATCAGGTATCTCGCGAATGGTATTGTATTTCTGCAAGTCGCCTTTTGCTGTTTCCATCTTCACGTCTATACTGCCAGACTCAATCTCTGCCTTCTTCTCTCGATAGAAACGCACAAGGTCTTTGATATTGAACTTTGCCGTCTGTGGCAAGTACATTTTCGTGATTTTGTGCAGTTGTGTTACGGTTTCATCACCATTCTCTTCCGTCTTTACATTCACCAGTCCTTCAAAGTCATAAATGTCGTTGCCCGTCAAATCTACACCAGTAATTTGTGCTGGCAGTTGGGCGAAGTCGAAAACAGGTCCATACCCGTTATTGGAGAGTTTCACCTCCTTCAGATTAGGAAGGATGTCAAGCCCGCTTAAATCTTTTAGCTTGGTACCACTAAGGTCGAGCGAGGTGGTGTTGTTCGCCAAGTCGTTGAGTTCCAACTTGCCGTCTTTGTCAAATTGATAGCCTTTCTGCTTCAGTATGTGCATCAACTCCGTGTTCTTTAGGGTGTTCGCGCTGTACTTTACTACATCGTCGTCATTGCTGCATGAGGCAAGCCCCATGACAAAAAATGCCAATACTGGCAATGCTAAATTCCTTACTATTTTCATTTTAATAATCAATTAAATAAATATTTGAATGCAAAGTTAGCTGTATGTTCCAAACCCCACAATACCCATTTTTTATGATTTCTTTTTTTATATTATACAATCCTCATTTATAAGGATACTGTTTCGCACTGTCTTTATCCTCATTTATGAGGATATGACGATAATCATATTTCTCACTTTTTGGAGAGCAACAGTGAATGATATTAAATATGGTGGTAACTTTTATGAAATAGACATCATGCAACGGAAAAATATTCGTGTTTCACGTCATAAAATTGTATTTTTGCAGATAAATGAAGTAATATAAACCATTCAGCATAATGACAAACACAAAACAAAGGGACGAACTGCAGGCAGCCATCTGGAGAATCGCCAACGAGGTGCGCGGCGCCGTAGATGGCTGGGATTTTAAGCAGTTTGTATTGGGTACACTGTTTTATCGATTCATTAGTGAACATTTCACCACCTTCATAGAGGCTGGCGACGAGAGCGTGGATTATGTTCATCTACCAGATGACGTCATCACGCCCGAGATAAAGGACGATGCCACCAAAACCAAAGGATACTTTATTTATCCCAGTCAGCTGTTTTGCAACATCGCCAAGGGCGCCAACAACAATCCGAACTTGAACACCGACTTGGCGGCTATCTTCGATGCCATAGAGAGTTCTGCCAACGGCTACGACTCGGAACATGACATCAAAGGACTCTTTGCCGACTTCGACACCACGAGCAACCGTTTGGGAAACACCGTGGAGGAGAAGAACAAACGCTTGGCTGCCGTCATCAAGGGCGTGGAGAGTTTGGACTTCGGAAACTTTGAAGACAGCGAGATCGACCTCTTTGGCGATGCCTACGAGTTCCTCATCTCCAACTATGCCGCCAATGCGGGCAAGTCGGGTGGCGAGTTCTTCACACCGCAAAACGTCTCGAAGTTGATTGCGCGCCTTGCCATGTATGGACAGGAGACGGTGAACAAGATTTACGACCCTGCTTGCGGTTCTGGCTCGTTGCTGTTGCAAGCCAAACGACAATTCGACACGCATGTGATAGAGGACGGCTTCTTTGGGCAGGAAATCAACCACACCACCTACAACCTTGCACGCATGAACATGTTTCTGCACAACATCAACTACGACAAGTTCGACATTGCCTTGGGCGATACCCTCCTCCATCCGCAATATGGCGACCAAAAGCCCTTCGATGCCATTGTCTCCAATCCGCCTTACTCGGTAAACTGGGTGGGTAGCGACGACCCCACGCTCATCAACGACGATCGCTTTGCACCAGCTGGGGTGTTGGCACCCAAGTCGAAAGCCGACTTTGCCTTTGTGCTGCATGCGCTCAGCTATCTCTCTGCCCGTGGGCGTGCCGCCATTGTCTGTTTCCCCGGCATCTTCTATCGTGGAGGAGCGGAACAGAAGATAAGGAAGTATTTGGTGGACAACAACTTTGTGGAAACGGTCATCGCCCTGCCGCCCAATCTGTTTTACGGCACGAGCATCGCCGTGAACATCTTGGTGCTCTCCAAGCATAAGATGAACCCCACCACCCAGTTTATCAACGCCAGTAGTGAAGACTTCTTTAAGAAAGAAACCAACAACAACATCCTGCTGCCCGAACACATCGAACGCATTGTCGGCATCTTTGGCAACAAGGACGAGGTGGAACATGTTGCCACATCGGTGGACAATAACACGATTGCCGAGAACGATTACAACCTCTCCGTTGGCACGTATGTAGAGGCGGAGGACACGCGCGAGGTGATAGACATCGTGAAGCTGAACGAGGAAGTGGCACAAACAGTGGAGCGCATCGACGCACTGCGAGCAGACATCAATAAAATCATCAAGGAGATAGAGGCATGAAAGACTTAATGAAATTTGAGAACAAGCAAGTTCGCTCCCATTGGGACGCAGAAGAAGAGAAATGGTATTTTTCTATTGTGGATGTCATTGCGGTGCTGACGGACAGCGTTGATCCTACAGCGTATTGGAGAAAGCTCAAACAACGTCTGAAAGCAGAGGGCAATGAAACCGTGACAAATTGTCACGCTTTGAAAATGCGTGCTGCTGATGGCAAGATGCGTATGACCGATGTGGCTGACACAGAGCAGCTTCTTCGCTTGATACAATCAGTGCCAAGTCCGAAGGCAGAGCCTTTCAAGCAATGGCTTGCAAAGGTGGGAAGCCAGCGTCTTGACCAGATACAAGACCCCGAACTGAGCATACAGCAAGCCCTGCAAGACTATCGTCGCTTGGGCTACTCGGACGATTGGATTAACCAACGTCTAAAAAGCATCGAGATTCGTAAAGAGCTGACTGATGAATGGCAACGCACTGGCATCACCGACAACAAGGACTTTGCTGTCTTAACCAATATCTTAACCAAAACATGGTCGGGAAAGACGGTGAAAGAATACAAGCAACACAAGGGATTGAAGAAGCAGAACCTACGTGACAACATGACTAGTACCGAATTGATTCTCAACATGCTGGCAGAAGCTTCTACCAAAGACATCTCACAAGCCAACAATCCAAACACTTTCAACCAAAGCATGACTATCGCCAAGCAAGGTGGGAATGTGGCAAAGGTGGCACGAGAGGAGTTGGAACGACAAACAGGGAAAAGTGTAATCAGCAGCGACAATGCCGCCACGTTGCGCAGATTAACCCAAAACACACAGCACGATGAAGAATAAAGAAACAATGCCCTTTATAGAACAACTGCTCAATGGGGAAAACGTGGAGTGGAAACCGTTGGGGGAAGTCATAACTATAGAAAAAGGAAAACAGCTTAATAAGAGCCTTCTTACAGAAAGTGGAGAATACCCAGCTTATAATGGAGGTGTAACATATTCAGGCTTTACAGATAAATATAATTATAGTGAAAACAAAATTATAATCAGTCAAGGTGGAGCTTCTGCTGGTTTCGTGAATTTTATTACAACAAAATTCTATGCTAATGCTCATTGCTATGTTGTGCTGCCTAATATAAGCAAGGTTGATAATAAATATGTCTATCATTTATTAAAAATGAATCAAGAAAACTTGATGGGCAAACAGCTTGGTGCTGGCATCCCAGCATTGCACACAGCAAACATTTTAGGAATATCAATCCCCATTCCCTGCCCCGACAATCCTACAAAATCATTGGATATTCAACATAAGATAGTGGAGATTCTTGATAAGTTCACAGAGCTGGAAGCGGAGCTGGAAGCGGAGCTGGACTGCCGCAAGCGGCAGTATGAGTATTACCGCAACCAACTGTTGTCTTTCGATATGTTAAATAGGGGGGGGCAAAAGTTAAATAGTGTAAATGTTATGACATTGGGCGAGATAGGAGAAATTCGTATGTGTAAACGTATTCTTAAAGGACAAACATCTACATGTGGAGATGTACCTTTCTATAAAATCGGTACATTTGGTAAAACACCTAACGCCTTTATTTCAAAAAAATTATTTACTGAATATAAGATAAAGTATAGTTATCCTAAAATTGGAGAAGTTCTTATTTCTGCAAGTGGTACAATTGGAAAAACTGTTATATTTGATGGACAGGACGCATATTTTCAAGATAGCAATATTGTATGGATTGAAAATGATGAAAGTATGGCTTTAAATTATTGCTGTCCGGTAAAACTTTATTAAACAAAATAATTTAGGGCTGACACTTCTCACGAGGTGTCAGCCCTTTTGGTTATCTTTGTTTTTACTAA
>QWCP01000458.1_pt1 | contig 12545 bp, 9 predicted proteins | sample 1972561 | NCBI WGS metagenome assembly QWCP01 (sample SAMN09866705, study PRJNA288562) | Human vaginal metagenome isolate pre4_vaginal, whole genome shotgun... | isolation source: vagina | host: Homo sapiens | place: USA: California
GTATCAGCCGGAATACATCTCTATAAATGCTCGGAGTGAAATGTTAAATAAATAGTTAAAATCAAAGAAACAGGAGGATAATAACATAGAAAGCAGGAGTTGACCTCACTGAGGCTTTTGAGCAAAACATGAAGAAGAAAACCAATCGAGATAAGACAAGACATATCAATAACCCAAAACTAAAACAACAATGACAGTCAACAAAAACATACAGCCTACAAAAGAGCAGCGCAATGCCAAGAATGCGCCCAAGCAAACAGTCGATAAGTACGAACAGGCTTTGAAAAAGTACAACAACAATCTCAACGATGATGAAGTACGAGAAACGGTTAAGAAGCTCATCGAAGAGAAAGTACATACCAATGACACACCAGAGGTAAAGAAATTTCTGTTTGGAAGCATCGAACTGACCTCACTGAAATGCACTGATTCGGACGAAAGCATCATGGCTTTTACCGAAAAAGTAAACCAGTTTGACACGCAATATGCTGACCTTCCCCACGTTGCCACTATCTGCGTTTATCCCTGTTTTGCCCAGGTGGTACGCGACACCTTGGAGGTCGAAGGCGTTGAAATAGCCTGCGTATCGGGCAGTTTCCCCTCTTCTCAAGCCCTCATCGAGGTAAAGGTAGCCGAAACAGCATTGGCAGTGAAAGACGGAGCTACGGAGATTGACATCGTGATGCCCGTAGGCAAGTTCCTAAGCGGCAATTACGAAGAGATGTGCGAGGACATACAAGAGTTGAAAGAAACTTGTGGAGATGCTGCCATGAAAGTGATTTTAGAAACAGGATGCTTAAAAACAGCCTCAAATATCAAGAAAGCCTCTATCCTTTCCATGTATGCTGGAGCCGATTACATCAAGACTTCTACGGGCAAAGAGAAAGTGGCAGCCACACCAGAAGCTGCATATGTAATGTGCCAAGCCATCAAGGAATACTACGATGAAACGGGCATTCAGATAGGTTTTAAGCCTGCTGGCGGCATCAACTCGGTGATGGACGCCCTCATCTACTACACCATTGTAAAAGAAGTGTTAGGCGAAAAATGGCTTACCAACAAATGGTTCCGTCTCGGTACCAGTCGCTTGGCGAACATGTTACTCAGCGAAATTGAAGGAAAGGAAGTAAAATTCTTCTAATGATACAATAGAGGCAACTGAAAAAAATAACGGGCGGTTCTATAAATTACCACCGTAAAGTTTTATTTATGCTGGACGGTTTACGTTTTGTCATCTTGTGGTCTTTTTTGGGTTCAATTTGCTTGTTCGTTCAGTCGTATAGCTCGCTATACTCCTTCACTCACAAACAAATTGACCACCAAAAAGAGCCTCGCAATCTGACAAAGCTAATTTATAGAAACGCCCTAACCTGTAAAAAAGCGGATATACACCTCAGAAATGTATATCCGCTTGAGTTTTTTAGCATGATCAAAGCGCCTTGATCCAATCAACGATGTCTTGCATCACCTCTGGCGCAAAGGTTTCTTCTATCAATCGATACTCTGTTGTCTGCCCCGTCGTACAGTGTTGGAATAGATGGTTCAGTCCTTCGTATTCTTTAATCAAGTTCTTTTTGTTGGGTTTCAAGCCTTTTCGCAAGGCAGAAAGATTGTCGTGCGCATCTACCTGCACATCTTTACTACCATTCACTGCCATGACAGGACACTTGATTTTTGGAAGATAGCAAGCCATGTCGGTAGCGATGAAATCGAGAACCCATGGGGTTTGCATGGTGATAATGGGTAACAAACTTTGCCGGCTCAATGCTGGGAGCGACACATTGGTTTGTTTCAGCAAGGAGTCTAACACAGCTTCGGGGTGAGAAATGTCTTTCTTGGCATTTCTATAAGCATAAATAGCCCCCAATACCTTACAGTAATCGCGTGCGAAAGAAGCACCACCTCTTGCCTCCATTGCTTGATATACTTGCTTCAACATCACGCTATCACCACGTCCAGCAACCCCTGCAAGACTCACAATGAAATCGGGTAAGCCCTCTGCTGCCAACATCATGGCAATACTACCACCCTCACTATGTCCCATGACACCTATCTTTCCAAACTTTTTCAGGCTTTTCAGGTAGTTGAAACCACAGCGCGCATCCTCCGCATTGTCTTTCATTGTTGATTGAGAAGCATCACCCGTAGACTTTGCAAACCCTCTGTCATCGTATCGAAGCGAAGCAATGCCATGGCGAGCCAAGTAATCTGCCAAGACTAAGAAAGGCTGATGGTCGAATATTTCCTCGTTTCTATTTTCCTGACCGCTACCTGTTACCATCAGTACCACAGGTACGTTCTGCTTGTTCATCTGCTCATAACCCACAGGATAAATCAATGTTCCCGAGAAAACAGCATTCGCCTTGGCGTTTTGAAAGGTTACTTCCTCAGTTTGATATGGATAAGGCGCATGAGGAGTTTGCGGTCTTTTTAGTTCCTCCACACCACGATTGAGCATCAAGGGGAAAGCCTTACCAAACTGCGTAAACACTCCTTGAATGTGATCTCCTTGCTGTTTGCCGAGATACCGAGCCCCAATAGAGGAGATAACAATATCCACAGAGTCGGCTATCAGACTGTTCACCGTAGCCGGAACGCCTTTTACACTTTGGTCAGGACTATCCATCGTTACGATGAAACCGCTGTTTTTGTCCTTTTCAACGTGAAAGACAAGCGTTAATTGTACACCTTGAACCGACAGTTTGCCCGTCCAACTACCTTCCAATTTCTGTGCATGCGATGCGCAAACCGAAGCACACAACAGGAGCATAAAAGTAAGAAATCTTGTTTTCATGACGATAAGAATATGATTTTTATAGATAATCTTTCACCCTCAAAACAAAAACAAGGCAATAAAAGGTGTGCGTACTCCTTATTTTGTACGCTTCACCACATAGTCGATATAGGCCTGCAAAGCCGTCTTAATATCGGCATCCGTCACATGCTTGTCTATATAATCCAGCGTTTGTTGATGCAGTTCGCCCATGCGTTGTTCGGCATATTCAATGCCCCCCTGCTGCTTGGTGAAAGCTACCAATTGTGCAATCTCATCGGGTGTCACCGTGTTGTCCTTCACCTTATGAGCCAATTGAAGCATGGCGGCATCGTGCGTAGAATTCAAGGCATAAATAACAGGGAGGGTAAGTTTCCCCTCTGCCATATCATTGCCAGTGGGCTTGCCAATCTCTTTCGATTCAAAATAATCGAAAATATCATCTCTAATCTGGAATATAATACCCAACGTCTGTCCAAATTGACGAGCAGTTTCCACCTCTTCGGGTGTGGCTTTGCCCGCTTGTGCGCCAATCACGGCACACGATTCGAACAAGGCAGCCGTCTTTTGCTTAATGACTTGGTAATATACTTCTTCCGAAATGTCCTGATTCTGGATATTGCTCAACTGCAAAATCTCACCATTCGACAAGGTTCTACCAAGGTTAGCAAGGTTTTGTATAATGGCTTCCGAATGGGTGAAGGAAACTTGCAACAAAGCCGTTGACAGAATATAATCGCCCACCAGCACTGCCACTTTGTTGTCGTAGGTAGCATTCACCGATGCCTGTCCACGACGTTCGCCACTCTCGTCCACCACATCATCGTGCACGAGACTTGCGGTATGCAGCAGTTCCAAGCCCACCGCAGCATGCTGAGCTATTGAGGTAACCCCACCAAAGTTTTTCGCTATTAACAAAATAAGCATGGGACGCATGCGCTTTCCCGTTCGTTGACGAATGTGAGAAAGTGCTTGCGATAGCAGACCATCAGCGTGTGACAACGACTCTTCGAATAACTGATTAAAATCATTCAGTTCTTGTGTAATCGGGTGTTGTATGAGAGATAAATAGTCCATGCTTACCAAATTTGTTACAAAAATACAGAATAAATCCCTATTTGTCGCTTTTTTTGCGTAATTTAGCATAAAAATAAATTCAATGTCGCTTTACCAAGGGCTTTAACGAAGAATGCCCCCTATCTGGTCAGCCATTATAACACATCAGGAATATGGAAAAACTCTTTCTTTTAGATGCCTACGCTTTAATATACAGATCTTATTATGCGTTTATCAACAGTCCACGAATCAACTCAAAAGGGTTAAACACTTCTGCCATTATGGGCTTTTGCAATACCCTCAACGAGGTGCTTACCAAGGAGCAACCCACCCATATTGCGGTGGCATTCGACCATGGACTCACCTTTAGGAACGAGGCTTTCCCCGCCTACAAGGCACAGCGAGAAGCAACCCCCGAAGATATTAAAAAGTCTGTGCCCATCATCAAACAGATTTTGGGGGCGTATCACATCCCGTGTTTACAGGTAGAAGGATTCGAAGCCGATGACATTATCGGCACGTTAGCGATGAAATCGGGCAAAAAAGGCATTGATACGTATATGCTAACCCCTGACAAGGACTACGGACAATTGGTGGGAGAACATGTGTGGATGTACCGACCAAGACACGGAGGTGGGTACGAAACACTTGGTGAGAAAGAGATTTGTGCCAAATACAGCATCGACTCTCCGTTGCAAGTCATCGATATTTTAGCCCTCATGGGCGACACTGCCGACAACTTTCCTGGCTGTCCCGGTGTGGGAGAGAAAACGGCTATCAAACTAATCAACCAGTTTGGTAGCATTGACGAGATGCTACAACGAACACAAGAGATCAAAGGCAAGTTGCGTGAGAAAGTAGAAAATGCCATCGAGGATATTAAGATGTCCCAATTCTTAGCCACCATTCGCACCGATGTTCCAATCGACTTAAAACTCGATGACTTACAAGTGGAAGAACCGAATGAGGCAGAACTTGCAAAAATTCTCCATGAATTAGAATTTAAGACGTTAGCGAATCGAATACTAAACAAATCTAAAAATAGCACAAAGAACACTAACAAACAACTCAATTTATTTGAAGAATCCTCGCCCAACAGTCAAGTTGAGCCAAAAAACAAGAGTTTTGAGAGCCTTAAAACAGCACCTCATGAATACAAACTCATTGATAATGAGGAGGAAATGTGCAAATTATGTGACTTTTTCTTAACAAATAAGATTTTAAGTCTGGACACAGAAACCACTTCAACCAATGCAATGGAGGCAGAATTGGTTGGTTTGAGCTTTTCGGTGGCGCCTCACCAAGCCTTTTATGTACCCATTCCAGCAAATCGTGAACAGGCAATAAAGATTGTTAATTTATTCAAACCGGCATACGAAAACGAAGCTATACTCAAAGTAGGGCAAAACATCAAATACGATATGGAGGTTTTAAGCCGTTATGGAATCGAACTCAAAGGCAACCTATTCGATACCATGATTGCGCACTACCTCTTGCAACCCGAGTTGCGTCACAACATGGATTACATGGCAGAGGTATATTTAAGGTATCAAACAGTACACATCGAAGAACTCATTGGACCACGAGGAAAAGGTCAAAAGAACATGCGCGACCTTGCCCCGAACGACATCTATGAGTACGCTTGTGAAGATGCAGATATCACCCTGCAACTTAAAAACATTCTTGAACCTAAGCTCAAGGAACGAGAGGTCGACCAGCTGTTTTACGAAATGGAAATGCCTTTGGTACGTGTGCTGACAGAAATGGAGATGAACGGCGTACGCATAGACACAAAAGCCCTGCAAGAGGTTTCTGAAAGTTTTACCAAACGCATGAACGACTTGGAAGCGCAAATACATCAATTGGCTGGAGAATCGTTCAACGTCTCTTCTCCAAAGCAGGTGGGCGACATTCTTTTTGAAAAATTGCAGATAGCCGAAAAGCCCAAAAAGACAAAGACTGGGCAGTTTGTTACCAGTGAGGAGGAGCTGCAAAAATATGCCACTGGCAACGAAATAGTAACCCTCATCTTGGACTATCGCGGGCTGAAAAAACTGTTGGGAACGTATGTTGATGCGCTGCCCAAGCTCATCAACCCCCGAACAGGACACATTCACACCTCTTTCAACCAAACCGTAACAGCTACGGGACGGCTCTCCTCGAGCGATCCTAACCTGCAAAACATCCCCGTACGAGGCGAAGATGGGAAGGAAATCCGCAAATGTTTCATCCCTGAAGACGGTTGTTTGTTCTTCTCTGCCGATTATAGTCAGATAGAATTGCGTGTCATGGCGCATCTCAGTGGCGACAAGCACATGATTGAGGCCTTTCAAGAAGGGTATGATATCCATGCTGCCACGGCTGCTAAAATCTATGGCAAGGAGATGAAAGACGTCACACGTGATGAACGAACCAAAGCCAAACGTGCCAACTTCGGCATCATCTATGGCATCACGGTGTTTGGCTTGGCTGAACGATTGGGTATCGACAGAGGCGAAGCCAAGCAACTCATCGACGGCTATTTTACCACCTTCCCACAGGTACAGACCTACATGGAGCAAGCCAAAGACATGGCTCGGGAGAAGGGATATGTAGAGACCTTCTTCCATCGCCGCCGCTATCTCCCCGATATCAACAGTCAAAACGCCACTGTCCGTGGCTTTGCAGAGCGCAATGCCATCAATGCCCCCATACAAGGGTCGGCTGCCGACATCATCAAGGTGGCAATGATACGCATTTACGAACGATTCAAACGAGAAAATATCCAATCAAAGATGATTCTACAAGTACACGATGAACTCAATTTCAGCGTGCTGCCTGAAGAGAAAGAGCAAGTAGAGCGCATCGTTTTAGAGGAGATGCAGAACGCCTATCAACTCAAAGTTCCTCTTGTAGCCGATGCGGGTTGGGGACACAACTGGTTAGAAGCACACTAAAAATCGCATCTTATAAAAACAAAGAAGAACAACACTATATGAAAATTATCCATATTGAACAACTGATTGAAGACCCCATTCACGTACTTGATAGTGTGGTGGACAATGGCGATTCCTTGCTCATTCACCGACCCAAAGACAAAAGTGTAGTGATACTCTCCATGGAAGAATACAACCAACTGAAAGCCTGTGAATATCAAGCTAAAAAGAACGAACCCCCAAAGGCTAACGTCTAAAATTATTCTTGCTTTGAGATAGGGTCATTGCGCACACACTTCAAGTGCCTAACTCCTTAGCTTCAATCATTTTACAGCGTGAACGTAAACCTATCACTCCATTGATTTCATAGATTCAAGTCAATGGGGTGATTTTTATATCTACAAACAGTCAACTTCAAAATTTGCGACAATCATCCTGCAAATCAAATCTATAGGGAGTTTGACACTCACCAGAAGAAGGCTCCACATACACCCCATTCACCTTCAAAGGCTCAATATGAAGTGCAATATGGGTATGCTCGCCAAACCTTGACCGTAGCCGTTGCTCGATATTACGGGTATGTTGATGAGCTTCGTAGAGCGAGGTTTCTCCTGGCATACGTAGGTGCATCTCGATAGCAAAAGAGTTACCAATACTTCGTGTCCGTAGGTTATGAATATCTGTCACTTCTGGTTCTTTCGATGCCAAAGCGATAATTTCCTGTTCAACGTCTTGAGACAAACTGGCTTCCAATAGTTCATCAGTAGCTTGTTTGATTAACTGATAAGCAGCGCGAAGAATGAAAAAACTCACGATGATAGCTGCAATAGGATCCAACACCGCCCATTCACGTCCCAAAAGAATAGCACCTCCAATACCGAGTGCAGTCCCTATGGACGAAAGAGCGTCCGAACGATGATGCCACGCATTCGCCTGAACCGCCTGTGATTGCACGGCTCGCCCTACTCTATCGGTAAATTGAAAAGCCCATTCCTTTAAGAGCAAACTCACCACCGCAGCAACAAAGGCAATCCATCCCGGACTCTGTAGGACTTCTCCATTGATGACGCTCCACGTCTTTGCCACTCCATTGAAGCATATCATGCCCCCTACTCCCATGAGCGCCATACCAATAACGGCAGTTGCTAAAGTTTCATACTTGCCATGCCCATAGTCGTGGTTGGCGTCTTGCGGCTTGTTGCCGAGCTTAACGAACAGCAGTACCACGATATCTGTCATGAAGTCGGACAGCGAGTGCACAGCGTCGGCTATCATGGCAGCCGATCCGCCCAAGATTCCAGCCGTGAACTTGAATACCAGCAACACAGCATTGATGATGCTGCCGGCAATGGTGACACGGTATATGGACTGTTCTCGCTGACGGTCGGAAACGGATTTTCCCATCAATGTTTTGAAATTAAAGGGTTGCAGCTGCAAATATAGTGATTTTTAACTACACGCTGTGTACACCTTTAGAATATCTGCAAAATAACATGACGCTCAATCTCATTTTCTGATATAGGTGGCGGCTCACTCACTTGAAACTCACTTGAAACGATTGATCGTTCAAATATTTTTAGGGTAAACCGTTGTTTTTCTGGTTTTTATATTTAATTTTGTGTTCGTATTCACCTTCTGCGATACGCAACCGATATGGTTAAGGTGAGATTTCCGATGCAGGAACATCATCTGTTCACGAAAAGAAGAATGTGTACTGCAATCAGCAATTGATAGTTAATCACGGTCACGAGTTTGCACAAGCCCTCTTTTGGGAAACAAGACGGACGGATGACCTCTTTTTATTCATTTAAAACCAATCATCATGAGAAATTATCTACTTTCACTCCTCGTTGCCCTTTTGGCGGTCACGGGTAGCCTGCCTGTGGCAGCACAAGAAGCTTATGCCGTATTAACATCCGACGACGGAACGCTCACTTTCTATTATGACAATCAGCGCACCACCCGTCAGGACCATGGTCGCATCTACGACATGCCCAATAGAGAGAAACCCGCTTGGGCAGGTGATTATTTTAATCGCCAGAGAAGTATCATGCACGTTGTGTTCGACGCCTCCTTTTCCGAGTACCGTCCCATCAGCACCCGCTCTTGGTTCGCATATTGCATCAATTTGCAGGATATCGAGGGCATACGAAATCTTAACACCCAAAACGTCACCGACATGAGCGACATGTTCCAAGGCTGCGAGGCATTGAGATGGCTTGATGTGAGCAACTTCAATACCCAAAACGTCACCGACATGAGGGAGATGTTCTATCACTGCGAGGCATTGACATCGCTTGATGTGAGCAACTTCAATACCCAAAACGTAATCTATATGTTGGGCATGTTCCAAGGCTGCGAGGCATTGACATCGCTCGATGTGAGCAACTTCAATACCCAAAACGTCACCGACATGAGATACATGTTCATTTACTGCACGGCATTAACATCGCTCGACCTAAGCAACTTCAACACCCAAAACGTCACCGACATGAGGGAGATGTTCTATCACTGCGAGGCATTGACATCGCTCAACCTGAGCAACTTCAATACCGAAAACGTCACTTACATGAGCAGCATGTTCGAAGGCTGCGAGGCATTGACATCACTCGATCTGAGCAACTTCAACACCAAAAACGTCACCGGCATGGACGACATGTTCTCTGGTTGCGAGGCATTGACATCGCTCGATGTGAGCAACTTCAACACCCAAAACGTCATCGGCATGTATCGTATGTTCTCTGGCTGCGAGGCATTGACATCGCTCGATGTGAGCAAATTCAATACCGAAAACGTCATCGGCATGATTCGTATGTTCTCTGGCTGCGAGGCATTGACATCGCTCGATGTGAGCAACTTCAATACCCAAAACGTCACTAACATGAGCGCCATGTTCTCTGATTGCTCGGCATTGAGATGGCTCGATGTGAGCAAATTCAACACACAAAACGTCACCAACATGCAGAGCATGTTCTCTGGCTGCTCGGCATTGACATCGCTCGATGTGAGCAAATTCAATACCGAAAACGTAACCAGCATGAGCAGCATGTTCTATAGATGTTCGGCATTGACATCGCTCGACCTGAGCAACTTCAATACCAAAAACGTCACCGACATGAGCGCCATGTTCGAAGGCTGCTCGGCATTGACATCGCTCGATGTGAGCAACTTCAACACCCCAAACGTCACCGGCATGATTCGTATGTTCTATGGCTGCGAGACATTGACATCGCTTGATCTGAGCAACTTCAATACCCAAAACGTCACCAGCATGAACAGAATGTTCGAAGGCTGCTCGGCATTGACATCGCTCGACCTGAGCAACTTCAACACCCAAAACGTCACCGACATGAACCGTATGTTCTATGGCTGCCAAGCATTGACATCGCTCGATGTGAGCAACTTCAACACCAAAAACGTCACCAACATGTCCGCCATGTTCGAAGGCTGCTCGGCATTGACATCGCTCGATGTGAGCAACTTCAACACCAAAAACGTCACCAACATGTGGAACATGTTCTCTGACTGCTGGGCATTGACATCGCTCGACCTGAGCAACTTCAACACCAAAAACGTCACCGACATGTACTACATGTTCTCTGGCTGCTCGGCATTGACATCGCTCGATGTGAGCAACTTCAAAACCAAAAACGTCACCGGCATGAGTTGGATGTTCTATGGCTGCACTTCCCTAACCACTATTTACTGCAACAGTAACTGGAAGGTTGGTCAAAATGTTGACGGTCAACATATGTTTTATGACTGTTGGCAACTGAAAGGTACCAACACTGCGTTCGACGCGAACAAAACAGGCATTGAGATGGCTAACCCCACCACGGGTTACTTCACAAGCAAAACCACAGGTATTGACCATGTGAAGACTGCCGACCGGGCTGCCGATGGCAAAGCATACGACCTCAGCGGCCGTCGTGTGAACGAGAGCTACAAAGGCATCGTTATTAAGAACGGAAAGAAATATATTCAGAAATAGAAGTTCTATCCCAACCTAACAAAAACACTCCACTCCACCCTCCTATGGGAGAGACGGAGTGGAGTGTTTTCGAATGGTTGCAAACAAAGAGTGAAGATAAATTCCGGAAGCATCACACCATTGCCCGGATGTGTTTCGGAGCGTGATAAATCTCGCCCCTACGGGTGATACTGATTATCTTCAATTCAGTAGGGGTAAGTAAATTCTTCTAAGGGACAATCATCAAAGTAGTGCAGCCGCACGTGCAATCTTTTTCAGCTTATCAGCCAATGTCTTGTCAGTTCTCGCCGTTTGCATATTGTATTTCAGCTGCAATTTCATCAGCGACTCTGCTGGAACATCTAAGGCAGCCTCAAACATCAGTGCGGTGGTGGTGCTCAGTGAGCGACGACCGTTCAGTATCTCATTCAGTACAGAATAGCCCATACCAATACTATCTGCAAACTTACGCTGCGAGATGCCCCTTGCTTCAAGTTCATCCTTTAACACCTCACCAGGGTGTGTCGGATAAAAGCCATAATCTAAACTTGTCATATCTATTTTATTTATAATGGGCAGCCAATACTCCCAAGGTTCCAGCTGTGAACTTGAATGCCACCAACATAGCATTGATGATGCTGCCTGCTATGGTGACACGGTATATGCGTTGTTCACGTGTTGATTTTTTGCTAAAAAGAGTACTCATCACTGTCGGGATATTCAATGTTATGGTCACAAATGTAGCAATTATTGTTGAGACAGAGCATCGCTAACTCGAAATTTTAGGTGAAATCGTCACGCACACAAAAGAGCGAAGCAGCATTATTGAAGAGCGATATTGATGCCATAAAAAACACCTATATCATGGCGTATGTAAAATGAGTGAAATGCTGTTTTGGTGAAAAATAGATGCTGAATTTTCTTTACAAAGTGCCTCTCAGAACTCGCGTCAAAACATCCAAGGGCAAAGTGGGTCGCAAATACGCGAATTTTGAGCGATGTTTGTAATTCGCTGTTATTGTGAATGTTACACCAACGTCAACTCTTTTCTTTCCTATTTTTACCACTTTTTGGCGGCTGAAGCATTGAGATAGCCCTACTATTTGCATGCTTTAATGCCGTTGATGCATGTGAATAACACCCCTATTACATGTTTCCAAGACCGTTAAGTCAATGTTTTTACTTGAAAAGACGTTTATTTTGCCAAAATCAACACATTTTTGTAGAGCGTTTGCCTATTGATCTTTTCTATTTTGAAGATTTTAGATGGTCGATTTTTGGTAAAATAATAGGACAAATGCAACGGCTACCTTGAGCAAGAAGAATAAAGATGATAGAACTCTCAAACAAAACTTTGAGTAAATTTCTCACGCTCGCAAATAACACGGCTCTTTCCTTTTACGATAACCTTTTCTGCCATAAATCTTTCATCCTTTGGTTACTTTGCTCTCAAGCTTACCGATTAAACGAATATAACATCCTGCATACCAATGAAAAAGCTGCATAATATCCAATCTTTTAACAACGAAAAACACAAAAGGATCTAAAAAACATTGCCGCAAAAGCCATTTCACGAAAGAACGTCCCGTTCTGTCTAAAATAACGAAAAACATAGTTGCAGCATTTCACTTTTGACAAAAAATCGGAGAAAATCACAACGCATTTCTTTTCGCTGTTTTCGTCAGAACGTCTACGTTCTTTGGTTTCTTTATATCACTCGCACATTTTCGTTTTTTCTGCTTTCTATGTTATTATCCTCCTGTTTCTTTGATTTTAACTATTTATTTAACATTTCACTCCGAGCATTTATAGAGATGTATTCCGGCTGATA
>QWCP01000465.1_pt1 | contig 12436 bp, 8 predicted proteins | sample 1972561 | NCBI WGS metagenome assembly QWCP01 (sample SAMN09866705, study PRJNA288562) | Human vaginal metagenome isolate pre4_vaginal, whole genome shotgun... | isolation source: vagina | host: Homo sapiens | place: USA: California
CACAACCTCACTCACTTGCAGAAGATTTACAAGCTGCTCAAGCAGCTGCCAACAGACAGGTGCAGCAGCCTGTATCTCATCAGCAATCACATAATCAGAAGGTATAACCAGCTCATATGTGATATATTATTATTGATTGTCTTCCACTTTAACGGTATCGAGATAAAGGAGTAAATTATGGCTCAAGAAGAAGAAGCAGCACAACCACTTTTTGCTGTTTTGCGCGGCATTGCCGATGTTGTCGCTCGTTTGCTTACAGGTGCTACTACCCCACTTACAAACTTTGCAAAGGGTATGGGCAAATTTGCCTTAGATACCTGCAAAGACGTACTTAAAGGAATCCCTCAAGTAGCTGAAAAAGCTATAAAAGCTGGTCAAAACCGATCAATTGGACATGGTGACTATGGCTTAATTAAAGCAGGTAAATTTGATAGGCACATGGCAAACGACAAGTTTGATATGGTCGACATTCAGCTTAATAAAAAGCTTGATAACAAGCAAATGCACGATCTTAATAAGCGTCTTCGTAAATGTGGTATCCGCGCAACACTTTCAGGTGATAATGTTTTACGCTGCTCGGAGCAGCACAAGTCTATTGTTGAGCGGTATGTCAAGGCGATAGAATCACCAGCTCCAAAGAAGGAAAATGTTGTTCAGAAAAAAGTGCATACGCAGCAGCTTAAAAATAGTGATAATCAACAGCCACAACCCGATAAGGACGAAAAAGTAAAGCAGAAAGGTAAAGAATCACCTGCTGCTAAGAAGAAAGTAAAGCATAAAGGTAAAAGCAAGGACGAAAAGGTAAAGCATAAAGGTAAAAGCAAGGACGAAAAGGTAAAGCATAAAGGTAAAGGTAAAGAGTCAACCGCACTCAAGAAAAAAGGTAAGCATCGCGCTCCTAAACACCGTACTAACTTTGCGACATGTGCTGCTGCAGGTACTGCCTTACATGCTAAACCAAAGACTGCTGCGCCAAAAGCAAAGGTAAAAGTAAAACCGCCTGCGGCAAAATTACCTTTGCTTAAACGATAGTAAAAAAATAAAGACGTAAGCGTATTTGTGCTTGCGTCTTTTTATTTACTCTTTTATCAGTTATATATTTTGTAAGTTAATTAACATACGCTACTCTATCTTGTATCAAACATAAGTTTTATGTATAATTACACACAAGCACTTCCACAACGCTTACGAGATAAAGGACTAAACCTTGACAAGTGAAAAGCTAAGAAATCTTTTTGTTACCATAGCTACCGTCTTCTTCGGTTGCTATATCGCAAATATCCTTACACAATTCTTAATTGTTAACTTTACTCATATCACCGAAAAAATTGATCCTATTGCATGGTATCTAAATCTTGTAACACTACCTTACTTTGGCTTTTCTTTATCTCGATTCCCTCTTATCATCGGTATCTTTGCAGGTGTTGCATTATTAGGCGTTCAGCAATCAGCCGCACAGAGACAGAAACTTAAAGGCTTTGATATTGACCCTCAATTAGCACACGGTGGTGAGCGTTGGGCAACAATCGCCGAGCGCGCTCCTTACGCACATACTCAAGAAAAAGTAAGAGATACTAAAGGTAAGCTTACGCATTGGGAAAAACCTGATACCTGTGAAGAATTACTCGATGATAATATCATTTTAAGCAATTCAACTAAGATGGCACTTTCCGATAATCCTAACCGTAACTTTAAGCCTTCCAATAAACACATCTATGTTATGGCAGGATCGGGAGCTGGTAAGACTTTTAACTTTTTGCGCTCGAATGTTATGCAGCTAAACGGCAGCATGGTTTTTACCGATCCTAAAGGTGAAAACTTTAAGATATTAGCAAACTTCCTCACCAAGCATGGATATAAGGTACGCGTCCTTAGCCTTCGCGAAGAAGAAGCAATGTATGCTTCTAACACTTATAATCCGATGAAATACGTACACAATATGACGGACGTTTCCGTAATCATTGATATGTTTATCAAAAACACGAACTCACCTGAATCATCTAAAAACGGTGACTTCTTTGAAAAAGCAGAGCGTATGCTCTATTCAGCATTACTTGGCTATCTCTACTTTCAGTATGGTAAACGCGGTTTAATGAGCGACTGCACCATTCCTAACCTACTTGACTTGCTAATTATGGCGCAAACTAAAGATAAACCGAAAAGCCCTCTTGATATTATCTTTTTTGGTACGCCTGAAGAAGACGGGTACTATGGCTTTGAGCGAAGACTTATTGATGAGTATGATGGTGACCGTGCAGCCGCTATGCAAGGTGAAGAGTGGACGGTTATTACCTCATATGAAGGCTTTAAGTCTACTGCAGGCTCACCTGAAACAATGGCTTCCGTTATTGTTAGCTGCTTTGTACGCTTAGATGCTTTCTCAAAGGCTGCTGTTCGTCACCTTTTCTCTCAAGATACCCTAGAGCTTGAAAAACTTGGTGAAGAAAAAACTGCAATTTTCATTATTACTAAGGATACTGGCTCTCCTTATGACTTTGCAGCGGCAATGCTTTTGTATCAGCTTTTCGATATAAATATTGCCCTTGCAGACGCGCAACCTTCAGGACATGTAAAGATACCAATTCTTTGTTATCTCGATGAGCTTGCAAACGTGGGAAAAATTCCTAACCTTGAAAAACTCTTTGCTACAGCGCGTTCGCGTTGGATAAATCTTATTGCAATTGTGCAAGATCAAGGACAACTTGAAAATGTATATGGTAAGACTGCCCAATCAATTATTTCTAACTGCGCAACAATGGTTTATTTAGGCGCGTCTGATGAAAAAAGTGCTGAGTGGCTCTCGAAGCAAATGGGAAACACCACGCGCGCCGTTACTGAATGGTCACGATCATACAGCGCAACAGGCGGCTCTACGTCTAAGTCAACACACTATATTCAAGTACCTCTTATGAGTGCGGCTGAAATCTTAAATGTTGGACTTGATCCTGATGAATGCTTAACTAAACACAAACAAGCGCGCTGGCTTAAAGATAAAAAACCTGATCCAATGCAGCACCCTCGCTGGAAAGAGCTTATTGAGTGTGGTACATGCGACATTATTGAATGGAAAAAAGAACAAGACAGACAAAAACTCTTACGCAACTCTCACGAACCTAAACATATGAGGAAAAAGATTTTTATTCCTCAAGGAGCAGCAAAGGAGGAAATATGCGTAATCAAGGCGGCTAAACACTTAAAAGAAGTAGCATAAAAAATGCTGCTAGACCCTTCCACAAGCCTAGCAGCGAACGAGATAAAGGATAAACCTTTATACGAATTACTATAACAGTTTCTAAAAATATTACAAGTACATTTATAAGTGAAAGGTATGAATATGGATATTGCTACACAACTCGCTTCCCTTTTGGATAAGGGTCTTTTAGTCGCAGGCGGCGTTATGGTCTTTAACGCGGGATACGAAATTTTCCAAGCTCGAAAGCAGCAGCGACCCTCTACAGGTGATGAATGGTGGGCATTGGTACAAGGTGGATTTTTGCTTGGAGCAGGACTTCTTAATATCGTTACCACCACGCTAAACACCTTAATCGGTAAATAGGAGTTATAAGCTATGGTATATCAAAAACTTGATATAAAAGCTTGGGTAAAGCGTGTATCTGCAGGTATTGTTTCTCATACGCGCAGGTATTTTTGTATGCTTATGAGTACCATCGGTTTTTTGATACCAACTCTTGCTTTAGCAGTAACCGATGATGATTCAATTGCAGATACTGAACCTAACTTTCTTTTAGACGCAGGTCACGCTGCTCTCAAGCTTGCATATGGAATGCTTCGGGGTCTTTGTGAATCGCTGGTATCTATTGGTACTGACGCACTTAATACTATCTCTACCAATACGCTTTTTAATTCAGATTTCAAAAGTGGCACATTTAAGGACTTCTATAATATTGCTTATGAGATCAATGCACATGGAGTCACCAAGATTGCGCTTGTTATCTTAGCAGCTGCGTTTGTGATGGCAATGCTTCGTATTTCAGAAAATAGCAATAATGCCCATGTTCCACTTTGGAAAAACCAAATGGTGCAAACGACCATCATGTATGGTGTATCTGCTTATGTTATTTCACGATCGCTTGATATTGCAGCAGGTATTTACTGGATTTCCCAACAAGCGACCAACCTTACCTTTAAGGCTCTGCAAGGAATCGGCGTGAGCCAAACCACAGGCATTGCCCTTGGTGACACCGTAAAGAATGCATTTATCAATCAAATTGATAACGTTACCTACGCGCATTTTGGTGACATGTTTATTTACGTCGTTGTCGCCCTTGTATTCATACTTGTGACCGTGGGTTGCTTCTGTTACATCGTAAGCGTAGGTTTGCTCCGTATGGCTGAATTATATTTACGCTCTGCTTATGCGCCGATTCCTTGCGCGTTTGCGGTATCTGATAAGACGCGACATACCGCGTGGAATTACCTTAAAGGCTTTTCAGCACTGTGCTTTCAAGCAGGTATCATACTTGCGGCTTTGACCTTTGCACCTCTTTTTATCACCGTGGCAAGTGCAGTCGTTAAAGCTCCCGAAGATGCAACAAGCATAGGCTCTATTATTGCCCTTGTGATAGCTCCATGTATTGCCCTTGGCTGTGTAACAGGCATTGTAAAGAAAAGCGAGTCAATTTCGCGCGCAATCTTTGGACTATAGAAAGGAGTGGCAACTATGGAATTTGTTTTGCATGATGACCCTAAAACCTATGTCGCAAAACCGCTTTTCGGTAAGTTTTCGCCACGCTCTATGCTTACCTGGACGCTTGTCCTTGGCTTCTGTATACCTATGAGCTTAATTGGCTATATGTATCACTTAAACGATAACTTTACTTTCGTATGCTTACTGATAGCAGGAGTTCCCCCTATCGTAATTGGGCAATACAAGCGCGAAGGCTTATACATGGAGCAATTTTTACCTCTTTGGTGGAAGCGGTTTAATACTCCAATCAACTCATACGCCTATCCACCAAAGATAAGCGTAAGTATGCCTGCTGTGCCTTGCTCTAAGCGTGAATTACGTGCGCAGGCACGCGAGGAGCGTAAAGACAAGCGCGAGCGCAAGCAAGATATGAAAACCGCGCAAGAATTTGTAACAAGCTTTGCGCACACCTATTCAAAATAACACTTACGAGATAAAGGAGATCTAACTGATGTTTTTGAAACCTCAATACAAACGTGTACAAACACAAAAGAATACAAACGTTAAAATCATGTACCAGCGCGACCAAACTCAACGCGTTTTACCCTTTGAGCTGCTCTATGAAGATGTTAATTATCAAGCAGCGCGCGATGATGAGCAAGATAGCATTGGTAACGCATGGGAAGAATTACTAGACTCTTTCGATAGCGATACTCACATTCAATTAAGTATTTTAAGTAGACGTATCGACCCTGAAACATTTGCGCGCGAGATCGCGCTTAAAGATGTTGAAGGCGATGAACATGGTAATATCTTTAGACGTGAGCATAATGCCCTTGTCAAATCAAAGCTTACTTCATCAAATAAGTCTATGAAGCGTACACGCGCGCTTACCCTTACTTGCACCGCTGGAACTCACGATAAAGCGCGCGCAAAGCTTTTAACAAGTGCTGCACGTGTTAAAAAATTCTTTTCAGAGCATAACTCCGAGATAACCATTTTAGATGGTCAAGATCGTATTAACTTTATTTGTGCTTTTACGCGTCCGCGTGATATGGAAAATAAAACGCTTTTCCGTGACTTGGATAAATCCTTTGGTATCACTATCAAAGACATCATATGTCCGCGCAATCTTACACATTTACCAAATGGTGACATTAAAATAGAGGATAAATATATTCGCTCCTATGTAGTAACTGATTTCGGTCGTGCAACTTCTGATAAAACTTTTTACAAGCTTTCTAAGCTTGCCTACGATATAGCGGTAACGCTTCATATCGACCCATGGGAGCAGGCGGAAGCTGTTAATTTCGCTGAAAATCATTACTTTGATGTAACAAGTGAAAACAATACCTATAAAATCAGTAATTCACGCCCCGAACGCGGATACTTTGTAGATGATGATAACTTGCCCAAACGTATGCAAGACGCTGAAAAAGAAGCAAGTGCAATACGAGGTGAGCTGGTACACGAAAATCAACACTTCTTTGATACCGCTCTCATCGTAACTATCTTTGCGTCTTCTGCCGATGAGCTTGAGCTTGCGTCTGGCGATGTATGTGATATTTTCCGTGAGCAACGTATGCCAGGTGTTACCGCATGGGACGCGCTTCAAGAGAATCTGTATTCAAGCGCACTTCCTTGTGGTGTTCTGAAAGACGTACCGTATACTCGTAATATGACCAGTCACCCTCTTGCTGGAATGATTCCCTTTATCTCAATTGAGATAATGGACTCAAACGGAATCTATTTAGGTGTAAACGCCGATACGCATAACATCATTCAGTACGACCGTACACGTGAAGAAGACGCTAACGCTCTTATTACAGGGCAGCCAGGACGTGGTAAGTCAATTTTAACGAAGCTTATGATTTTGCAGTTACATCATAAGTTCCCAGACGACGATATTATTTGTATCGACCCTGAAGCAGAGTATGGTAACGTCACTAAATTCTGTGGTGGTTCAATCATCAATCTATCCTCAACCAGTAAAACGCATATCAATCCTTTAGATATTAGTGTTTCTTACGCTGCAAAATCTGAGGGTGAGTTAGTAAGTCCTTTGCCTGATAAGGTAGACTTTTTGCAGACGCTTATTAACTTAATGACAGGTGGCGTAACTGATGAGGAAAAAAATGTAATCGACTATATCTCGCAAGTAGTTTATGAAAAGTGGCTTGAAAGCGAAGATGATAAAGACATTCCAACGCTTAAAGACTTTTACCGAGCACTTAAAGATATAGATCCCACAAACAAGCCTTATGCCGACCACTTACGCACGCTTCTTACGCGCTTTGTTTCGGGTACGTTTGATATGTTTGCGCACCATACCAACATTGATATCACTTCGCGCGTAACTGACTTTGTATTAAAAGATTTAGGACGACAATTAAAGCCAATTGCTATGCTTGTTCTTCTGAACTCTGTTTGGGTAAAAGTTACGCGCAATAGGCAAGCAGGTAGGCGTACTTGGCTCTTTACCGATGAGTATCAACTGCTCTTAGACGATCTTGATGTTGTAGAAACGTATGATAACTTCACTTCACGTGGTCGTAAGTGGGGCTTATACACAACTACTATCACCCAAAACATCACGCGCTTACTTGCAAATGAAAAGACGCGCTACATGGTGCAAAATGCGCCGTTCCGCGTTTTTACTCGTCTAAGCGCAAAAGAAGCAGACGCAGTAGGAGCAGAGTTACAGCTTCCGCCTGCAACTATATCGCTTCTTAAAAGCATGCCCATTGGTGAAGGTTTATACGTAATTGCACAGAAGAACTTACATTATGAAAACCTCATACCAGCGCGTCTGTGTCCTGAAACGTATAAGATCATTACCACTAAGTTTGCCGATGTTAGAAAGAAAAGCGATGAGAAGCACGTCCAAAAAGAAAAAGACAAAGCATTAACTAAGAGCGCGACTTCACCTAAAGCTGCAAGCAAATCTCAAAGTATTGCTCAAACGCCTAAAAAACAAAACTCTAAGCCTAAGCGTACAGCCTTTGTGAAGCCAAGCGTAGATGAAATCGCTGCGTATGTTAAAGACAAAAAGTTCCACATCGACGCTGAAGCTTTCTATGCCTACTACGACTCGGTTGGGTGGCGCGTAGGGAAAAACCCGATGAAGTCGTGGAAAGCAGCATGTAGGACGTGGGATATTCGCGAACGCAAGAACCAAGCACAACTTAAAGGCGGTGTAACAGATGAAAAGTAGTAAACGCTTTGAGTTTATCCTATCTCATCACTTCAAGTTTAATCATACGTCTAAACCAAGACGTAAAGCGCATGCTCGTAGGTGCAGTAAACGTCTACATAAGCCAAAGTCACCTTACCCATATAAGGAGCTTTAGCAATGAAAGCTACCAAGCCTCGTGGAAAAGTAAAAAAGCCCAAACGCGCGCGTTCTAAAGTGCATTCGTCTAAACAAAAATCTAAGGTGCTGGAAAAACGCGCTAAACGCTATAAACGCACTAAAGAAACCACAACCGAGCATCTTGCTGCTGGAAAAGCAGCGCATAAAGCGCAGCGTCTTAAATACGTGCTTCATAAAGCAGGAGCAACCGCAGCACTTGCAGGAAAAGCAGCGCGTTTGGGCGCACGCGCAGGTGTTGGTTCTATAAATAAAGCCGCGCGCCTGAAAGCATTTGTAGACAAAAATAGCGCGTATAACGAAAGCGATGAGAACAATTCTCAAGATAATCTTGAAAAAACAAGACGCGCTAAAGAACGCTTGCGCAAGTTCCGTAGGTGGAGAAAAAACCGCAAGCGCAGACGAGAAGCGCGCCAGCTTAGTCAAGATACTACGCGTACCGCGCGTGAAAAAGCTCAAAAGCGTGTAAGAAAACGTCTGTCATCAAGACAGAAGTTGCGTCAGCGTCTTGCTCAAAGAGCAAAGCGCGCGCTCAAGCAGATACGCAAACGCTTAGAAGCACTTATAAGACGCGCGCTTACTCATGCGCTTTTGCACCTTGCGCCTTTGGCAGCAGGTATAGGACTTATGCTCTTGCTTGTTGTAGGACTACCCTGTTGTATATGTATGGTTGCTTTTCCTGCCATGCAATCTCAAGCGCGCGCAGGGCTTGCCAACTCCCAGCGCGAAATTGTGGTAAATGCTGCTTTATCTTTGCAAGGTTTACCTTATGTATGGGGTGGAGAATCCATTACAGATGGTATGGACTGCTCAGGACTCACGCAATACGCTTATGGGAGAATCAATGTGTCACTTCCCCACCTCGCTCAAGGACAATACGAAATTGTAAAGAGCTTGGGCAATCTCGTGACCGATGTAGACCAGCTCCAGCGTGGTGACCTCGTGTTCTTTGGTACACCTGATAATATTTATCATGTCGCAATTTATATGGGCAATCACAAAATCGTGCATGAAGCAGGTGACTACTGCAAGATTTCAGACATTAACGATTGCTCCTCATTTGCAGGTGGTGGTTGTCCTGTCGCAGGCGGTCTTCAAGGTGGCGCAACAGGTGGCGTGATAAACGTACCTCAAAGCGACTACAACTCATATACCATTACTGAATACGATCAAATCGACTGGGCGCAAGGCTCGCGTCAACGCGAACTCTATGATATGTGGAACTCACAAGGTCACTGGACAAATGGAATTGCCACGATTGACGGGTGCTATCTCATAGCGTGTACACCTACCTTTGGTCAAGTCGGTGACTATGTAACCTTCTATTTATCAGACGGTACTGCAATACCTTGTATCATAGCCGATGAAAAGAATACAAGTGACGAGGGCTGTAACTCCTATGGACATGATAGTGGGCATTCTGTCATTGAATTTGAGGTAAAAAGCTCTTATTACCACTCCTACGGCAACCCTGGTCATGGCTCATGGTTTCCTGAGTGGGGCGGTGGTCGTTTAGTTGCAAGTTGTGTTAATTCAGGTAAAAACATTTTAGGTTAAAGGAGAAAACTTATGTTTCAAACTCATCAATCATCAACGCGTGTGACTATGCCTTCAGTATCACGGGTAAGCTCTCAAGATAAGCGCGCTAAGAAGACCTACTATAAGCTTATTGCTGCTTGCGCTGGACTTGGCTTATGCTCATGTGCTTGTGTACTTGGTGCTGCCCTGCTTTTCGGACAAGCTCCAAGCTTGAGCGCACACAGCACGGAAAGCACAGACGCGCCACAATCTCAAAGCGCGCAAGCTCTAAGCGCAAAGTCTTCTCAGTCTAAAGTAGGTAATCTTTGGTTTCAGCGTACCAATAATGCCGCTATTCCTTCACCTCTTAGCGCGCAAGACGCAGATGAACTTATCCGCGCGCTTGATAGTTATAACACCATTCACCGACCCGAACTTGTTTCAAAAACTGTCCTTATTAAGAGCTGTAAGCAAGTTACTCAGAAAAAAGGTGAGAGTACCGCAGAAATTGTGATTGCCGAAATAGGTTTTAAGGATTCAGACGTAATTCTTCGCGCGCAACAGCAAAATAATTCGTGGCAAGTATGGCAAAACCAAGCAAGTGGTATTTCTACGCGCGCAAATGTGTCTTCCACTTCCACAAATGCGCCTGCCCTTCTTAGTGATAAGGCTGCTCTTAAAAGTAAAGGCGTTCCTGCCCATTGTGCCGAATACTTAGACACCAGCTTTAGCAATTGGGCGCAGACGCATAATTTATCAGCAGACCAAAGTAAAGCAGCACTTGCAGGAGAAGCCACACGATCAGATAGCAGCGGCGCATGGATTTTTACCATCACCTCAAGCGAAGGAGCTTGTGTACATTGCGAGTACGATGAAAGTGCAAATACGCTTTCTTTTAATCAATAAGTTATAACCCTTACGAGATAAAGGAGAACTATTATGAAAAAGAAAACTCAAAAGATTATTGCAATTGGGCTGGCAACCGCACTTGTTGGGTCAAGCGTGATTGCGCCTTGTGCGCGTGCATTTGCAACGCCCAGCGTGATTTATACACAAGGCAGCACATGTCCGCGCGTGAATGATAGCCGCTTGGTACAGTTTGAAGACCCAAATTTCAAAACCGCGGTTTTACGCTCGCTTAAAGCTCAAGGTATTATTGATGAAAGTGCAACCGAGGTAACTAAAGAACAAGCACTTAAAGTTACGAATTTCTATTCAAGCGGAAAAGAGCTTAGTAACTCATATATTTTTGATATTTCTGGTATCGAAGAATTTAAGAATTTAGAGCAGCTCTACCTTGATAATAATAATATTACAAACATAAACCCTCTTAAAAACCTTACCAAGCTCTATAATCTTTGGCTCGGTAAAAACAATATTTCTGATATTTCAGCTCTTTCAAATTTACATGAGTTAGTTACCCTCTCGCTTTATGGTAACCACATCATTGATATACAGCCCCTTCTTGGCTTAAAGAAGATAACGGCTCTATCTCTTTATAATCAAACGCTCACACAAAGCATTTATGAGAAAACGTCTAAGCTTAATATCAAGTATATTGATGATTTAGACTTTACCGTCTCCCCTGAACTCGGATCGGTTACAAATGGTAACTTTACCTTCAATAACCTACCTAAAACACGCTCAGGTATTATACGTTTTCAGAGTAAGTCTGCAACTGTTGCAGGTGTGACTACCTCACGCAATGGTGGTGGTATTGGGTATGAAGGCGTTATAAAGCTTGATTTCTCAAGTTTTGGTTTACCTGCTTCTGAATCACAAACGCAGGATACTTCTCAAAGCCTTTTAGCGTATCTCACAGACGCGGCAACCATACGAAAAACTACGAATTATCGAAATGCTGATAATGATAAGCGCGCAGACTACGAAGCAGCACTTGCGCAAGGCTCACGTGTTTATCAGAAGCTATCTTCTACACCTTCTGAGGTAAGTGCTGCAGCGCGTACTATTGAACGTGCTTTTGATAACCTAAACGGTGATAAGAAGCAACAGCTCACACTTGAGAATGCTCAAGCACAAATTCAAACGCTTACCCAAACCTTGAAGGAATTACAAACACAAATAAAAGCTTTAGAAGCACAAAGCAAGCTTGATAAAGCAAAGATTCAAGAGCTAACTGATGAATTAGATGCATTTGATAAAGCTTTACAAAAGCTTAGAGCCGATAAACTAAACTCGGACGCTGCTAATCTTGCAAAGATTCAAGGCTTAAAAGATAAAATAATAGGTATTACCACAGAACTTGCAGCAGCCACAAAGGATAAAAATCTTACGCAAGCTCAACTTGTTAGCGCAAAACATCAAATTGATGACCTATGCCAGGCATTAGCACTAGCAAAGGCTCAAGATGGCGCGGATAAAGCTAAAATCGCAAAGCTCGAAGATGAGCTTGCGCGCGCAAAGGCTGCTTATGAAAAGCTCGCACAAGATAAGCAAACAAGTGATAATCAAAACCTTGCTCAAATAGCAGAGCTTACAAACACCCTTGGAGTTTTACGCAATCAAGTACACAGTTTAGAAGATGAGAAAAGCTCTCTTGAGTCACAAATCGCTGCCTTACAGCAGCAATTACAAGATTTATCAAAGCAAGCTGATACATGTTCTGTAAACGATGAAGCGAACGTACAAGAGATAAAATCTCTTAAAGCGCAGCTTGCCGAAGCGCGCGCAAAGCTTGAAAAGCTTACACAAGATAAGAATACAAGTGATACAGATAAGCAAAAAGCACTTGATGAATTGCGCGCAAAACTTAATGAGTTACAAACGCGCAATAATCATGTACTTCCTTCTTCGACATCATCACGCAATGCTTCAAACGCAAGCTCAAAGCCTTCCCACGCTCGCAATACAACGACAAAGCGCAAATCTGCGCCCACGGT
>QWCP01000467.1_pt1 | contig 12412 bp, 8 predicted proteins | sample 1972561 | NCBI WGS metagenome assembly QWCP01 (sample SAMN09866705, study PRJNA288562) | Human vaginal metagenome isolate pre4_vaginal, whole genome shotgun... | isolation source: vagina | host: Homo sapiens | place: USA: California
CCATCGAGCAGATAGCTTTTTGCGTCTGATCCGTATAGGTTTCGATATGGTAGCCGTCGTCATTAATAATAATGATTTCGCCTGGCTGAATATCGCGAATAAACTGTGCGCTCACAATATCGAGAGCACAGGTTTCGGAAGCCAGCACATACGCGCCGTTGGTCATCTGACCGAGCGAGAGAGGGCGGAAACCGTTCGGATCGAGTGCGCCAATCATGCAATCATCCTTCATGAGCATGTAGGCGAAACCGCCGTGAACCGTGTTGAGCGCTTCTTTCAGCTGCTCGACGAAAGTAGGTTTTTCGCTGCGACGGATAAGATGCATAAGCACTTCGGTGTCGGAATTCGAATGGTAAATACCACCGTTTTCCTCCAAAGCGCGGCGAATACTGCGGCCGTTCGTCAGGTTACCGTTATGCGCGAGTGCCACGTCTCCATCATAGAAACGGAAGAGGAACGGCTGAATATTATCCACGCTTCCCGAACCGCTCGTAGCGTAACGCACGTGACCGATAGCAGCAGAGCCTTTGAGCTTGTTGATTTGGGTATCGTCGCTAAACACTTGGGAGAGCAAGCCCAGACCGCGATAGCTGTGCAGACGGCCGTTTTCGTTGCTGACGATTCCGGCACCCTCTTGACCGCGATGCTGCAAGGCATGCAAACCGAAGTAGGTGAGGCGAGCAGCGTCTGGATGACCCCATACGCCGAAAATACCGCACTCTTCGTGCAAGTTTTCAAGTTCTGCAGACATTATGTATCTCCTCAGTCCTGCCTGTTTTACTCGGTAAAGTAGCTCACGCCACCCTCAATAAGAGGCTGGAATGTGTTGCCTGGAACATTGGAATATACGCCGTAGCCAGTGCGTTCGGTATGACCCATTTTGCCGAAGACACGACCATCTGGGCTGGTAATACCTTCAATAGCTAGGAGAGAACCGTTAGGGTTCACGTTCAAATCAAGGCTTGGCTGCCCCGATGCGTCCACATACTGGGTGGCAATCTGACCGTTAGCCTTTAAAGAAGTAAGAACATCATCATTGGCTACAAAACGACCTTCGCCATGACTAATAGCAATGGTATGAATATCGCCCACCTCGGTACGACTCAGCCATGGGCTCTTCGTACTGGACACACGGGTATTAACCAAACGGCTTTGGTGGCGGCCAATAGTGTTAAAGGTCAGGGTTGGGCAGTCTTCATTCATATCCACAATATCGCCGAATGGCACTAATCCAAGCTTAATCAGAGCCTGGAAACCGTTACAGATACCCAACATAAGACCATCGCGATTATTAAGCAAATCACGAACCGCGTCGGTTACCTCAGGGGAGCGGAAGAAGGCAGCAATAAACTTTGCAGAACCATCTGGTTCATCACCACCCGAGAATCCACCAGGAATCATAACAATCTGAGATTCACGAATCGACTGAGCTAACTGGTGAGTGCTTTCCGCAACAGCAGAAGCAGACAGATTGTTAATAATCAGAGTCTGCGCCTGAGCACCCGCACGCTTAAAGACACGCAGAGTATCGTACTCGCAGTTATTTCCTGGGAAAACAGGAATAATCACACGAGGCTGAGCCATGGTCTGAGAAGAGTGGAGCAAAGCAGGAGCACCTGTGTAGCTAATCTGCTCAACAGTGCTGTTCTTCTTGTCATCATGGGAACGGTATGGGAACACAGATTCCATGCCCGATTCCCAAGCCTCTTGCACAACAGCTAAATCAACACTCTCATCGCCAACAACCAAGGTATAGTCCTCAGTGGTTTCGCCGAGCTTTTCGAGCGTATACAGTTCACTTGCAGTCAAAACGGTGCCTGGAACTGTTTCGAGCACAAAACTGCCGTACGCATAATCAAACAAAGAAGAAAGCTGTACGCTCTCCTCAAAGCGAAGACCTAAACGGTTACCTACGCTCATCAAGAACAGCGAACCAATCGTCGCGCTATAACCTGGCGTCGCAGCAGCGCGCAGCACGCCGCGAGCATTCAGAGCTTCAACAGCATCGAAAACAGCAGTTAAACTGTCTGACACAGGAGTTAAACCGTCGTCCTCATAACGAGGAATAATGCGCCACACTTGGCTACCTGGAGTCTTAAATTCAGGGGAGAGCGCGCTATCCACATGACCAGTGGATACAGCAAAGCTGACCAATGTTGGAGGAACATCCAAATCTTCGAAGCTGCCGCTCATGGAATCCTTACCGCCAATAGCAGCAACATGCAGATCGAGCTGAGCCTCTAAAGCACCCAAAACAGCAGCCATTGGTTTACCCCAACGAGCAGGTTCAGTACGCAGCTTTTCAAAGTACTCTTGGAAGCTCAGATACGCCTTTTCGCGGCTAAAACCAGCAGCAATCAACTTTGCCACAGACTCCACCACAGACAAGTAAGCGCCAGTAAACTGATTTTTTTCCATAATAAATGGATTAAAGCCCCACGCCATAGCAGACGCAGTAGTGGTCTCACCATCTACAGGGAATTTCGCCACCATAGCGCTCGAAGGAGTTAACTGCTGTGCGCCACCAAAAGGCATAAGCACAGTAGAAGCGCCAATAGTTGAGTCGAAGCGTTCCGACAATCCCTTGTTAGAAGCAACATTCACATCGCTGACCACTGCAGTAAGAGCTTCCTGCAAGTTGGTTGAAGCAAGGTCGGCAGCATCAGACCACGGAGAGGTAACGAGCTCGGCAGCACGTACCTGCACGTCTTGATGCTTGGCAGCGCCATTAGAGGAAAGGAATTCACGACTCAAATCAACAATATTGGTGCCATTCCACTGCATAACCATACGAGCTTCTTCAGTGACCACAGCAACAGGAACTGCTTCGAGGTTCTCTTCAACAGCATAGCTGAGGAATTCATCAACATCCTTGGCTTCCAAAACCACAGCCATACGTTCCTGGCTCTCGGAAATAGCTAGCTCAGTGCCGTCCAAACCTTCGTACTTTTTTGGTACGCGGTTCAAATCAACGTGCACACCATCGGCAAGCTCACCAATAGCTACAGATACGCCACCTGCACCAAAATCATTACAGCGCTTAATCAAGCGGCAAGCATCGTTACGGCGGAATAAACGCTGCAACTTACGCTCTACAGGCGCATTACCTTTTTGCACTTCTGCGCCATCTTTTTCAATGGACTGCACATTATGCGACTTGGAAGAACCCGTAGCGCCACCAATACCATCGCGACCAGTGCGACCACCAAGCAGCACCACAACATCGCCATCAGCAGGCACTTCACGGCGAACATTCGTCTGAGGAGCCGCACCTACTACAGCACCAATTTCCATGCGCTTGGCCACATAACCTGGATGATACAGTTCATGAACCTGACCAGTTGCCAAGCCAATCTGATTACCATAAGAGGAATAACCAGCCGCAGCAGTAGTAACAATCTTGCGTTGAGGAAGCTTACCCTCCAAAGTTTGAGATACCGGCACGCGAGGATCGCTTGCACCCGTCACACGCATAGCCTGATACACATAAGAACGACCAGACAGAGGGTCGCGAATTGCTCCACCCACGCAGGTAGCAGCACCACCAAAAGGCTCAATTTCTGTTGGGTGATTATGTGTTTCATTCTTAAACAGGAAGAGCCAATCTTGGTCTTCTCCGTCAACATCAACGGTTACCTTTACCGTGCAGGCGTTAATTTCTTCTGACTCATCCAGATTCTTTAAGATGCCCTGAGACTTGAGATAACGACCACCAATCGTACCCATATCCATCAAAGAAATAGGCTTGTGTTCGCGGCCCAGTTCAGCGCGCATAGCCACGTAACGCTCAAAAGCTTTCTGCACAGCAGCATCAGCAATATCAATATTCTCTAGCTGAGTGTTAAAAGTGGTGTGACGGCAATGATCCGACCAATACGTATCAATAACCTTAATTTCCGTAATACTTGGATCACGCTTTTCCGTCTGGCTAAAATACTGTTGGCAGAACTCAATATCGGCCACATCCATAGCCAAACCACGCTCGCTAATAAAATCAGCGAGCTGCTCGCGACTAAACGCACGGAAACCGTCAATAATTTCTACTGGTGCTGGTTCAGGCACAGATACGCGCAAAGTCTCTGGCTTGTCTAAACGTGCTTCGCGCGCTTCTACAGGATTAATAACATAACGACGTACAACATCAACATCTGCATCGCTGAGCGCAGAACCATACAAAGCGTAGACCACAGAGGAACGCACAGTTGGGCGCTCGCCTTGACTGATAAGCTGCACGCATTCGCTTGCCGATGCTGCGCGCTGATCGAACTGACCAGGAAGAGACTCTACAGCGAAAACACGAGCGTTGTTAAGAACATCTGCAGGTAGCTCCTCGTAAACAGTATCGCTTTGAGGTTCACTAAAAACAGTGGGAATAGTGGAAGCGAAGAGTTCCTCGCTTACTCCTTCTACATCATAACGATTGAAAATGCGAAGACTATCTATGTTCTTCACTCCAACAATCTCAGTCAGCTCGGTGAGCAGTTGTTGTGCGTGTACATCGAAACCAGGTTTTTTCTCTACGAGTACGCGGTAAACCATGTCAGTCCTTTATTGCAATGGGTCGTGGGGTTGTGGGGTTGGGGGGGGTACATGCTACGGGTGAGCCTGCATTCCTTTGTCTGTGAAAAAAATATGCCGGCGTATAAGCACCGGCATATATGTATTAGTCATCTAGGGCATGAGAAGCATTCAGCTTTTCTAAGCGAGCAAGAATTTCTTCATACGCAGGAATAATGCTTCCCAAATCCTTACGGAAAATATCCTTATCGAGACGTTCAATATGATCGCCGCTCGTCTTGGCTTTATCCCACAGGCGACAGGTGTCTGGCGTTACTTCGTCAGCCAATAAAATAGTGCCGTCCGCAGTGGTGCCCATCTCAATCTTAAAATCAACCAAAGTAACGTCGATATCTGCGAACATAGCAGTTAAAGCATGATTAACTTCGCGAGCCTTTGCGCGGATAATATCAAGCTGATCTGCAGTGGCAATGCCCAAAGCAATAGCGTCATCCGAGTTAATAAATGGATCTCCTAAAGCGTCATCCTTGAGGCAGAACTCAACTACAGGGCGCTTTAACACAGTTCCTTCTTCAATGCCATAGCGCTTAGCAAAAGAACCTGCAGCAATATTACGCGCAATAATTTCCAGAGGGAACATGGTTAAATGGCGGTTCAGCTGTTCTGTTTCGCTCAGTTGCTTCACAAAATGGCTTGCAATGCCGCGATAGTGAAGCTCACTAAAAATAACAGAGGTAATGCGGTTGTTCAGACGGCCCTTACCCTCGATCTGCTCTTTCTTTGCTCCATTACCTGCTGTGGCTTGATTCATATACTCAACCCAGAGAATATCGGGATTATCGGTAGCATAAAGTTTTTTTGCTTTGCCTTCATAGAGTTTTTCGCGCTTTTCCATGGATGGCCTTCCTGCAAAATGCAACTAGAGATGCGCTGTGACGTATATTACAGTACCAAGTGGCTACTACAAAAAAGGGTAAAGAAAACGCCGTTTCCTCGAGATTGTAAGCCGAGGAGAATGGCGTTTTTTCAGGGATTTTATTGATTGATTTCGTAAGTAAGAGCGCTGAGCATGTCTGCTGTTTTAGCGCGTGCTTTGTCTACTGATTCATCGCGCGCGAGCAGAACAGCCATGCGGCGGTGTCCGTGCACAGCAGGCTTACCAAAAAGACGCAAATCTGTGCCGTTACGTGCGAGAACCGTTTCGAGATTAGAGAAGATAACTTCGCCATCGCCTTCAATAACAACAGCTCGGCTGGCGCTGGCTGTAGAACCGGAAGCATCGCGCAGGCTGACAGAATCCTGCGTTACAGGAATGCCTAAAATAGTGCGAGCGTGCAAAGCAAACTCGCTGAGATTTTGCGACATCATAGTAACCATACCCGTGTCGTGCGGGCGAGGGGATACCTCGTTAAAGAGCACAGAACCATCGTTCAAAACGAAAAGTTCCACACCAAAAACGCCCCAGCCCTTTTCTCCTGCCTCTTGAGCGTCGTGCACAAGCTGCTCAACAACAGTAAGAGCTACCTTTTGTCCGCGTTCTAATACATCTGCAGGAACGGCAGCAGGCTGCCAAGACTCACGGTAATCGCCATCCTTTTGAATATGACCAATAGGAGCGCAGGTTACCACGCCCGCGCTGGACGATACGGTGAGGATGGTGAGCTCGTAGGCCAGAGGAACAAAAGCTTCAACGATAACGCGCGACACAGTGCCATCGCCTGCTGTGCGGCGATCGTCTTGAGCGAACTGCCAGGCGTGGGCAATGTCTGCTTGGCTGCGCGCTACCGACTGACCATGACCGGAAGACGACAGGATTGGCTTAATAACGCATGGGAAACCGACTTCTTGAGCGCCCTTGAGGAGCTCTTCTTCGGAATCGGCAAACTTATATGGAGTGGTGGGAACACCGCACTTTTCTGCTGCGGTTACGCGCAAGGCTTCACGGTTCATGCAAATCTGAGCAATCACCACGCTTGGTACTACCTGTATGCCCTTTTCTCGTGCTGTAGTTAAGGCGCTGGTAGCGATAGCTTCGACTTCCGGCACAATAATATCTGGGCGAACTTCGTCGATAAGAGCGGTCAGTGTTGCTTCGTCGCTCATTGTAATGGCATGACTTTCGTGTGCTACATGATGGGCTGGTGCATTCTCGTAGGAATCGACTGTAATAACATACGCGCCTAAACGCATAGCTTCCAGAGCAATTTCCTTACCCAATTCGCCAGAACCAAGCAACATAATGCGTGTTACCTTGTCTGGATTCGAGGAATAAGGAGCGCCGAGATTTCGCGGCTGGCTATGGATTGGTGAAGGAGTGGATAAAACAGAACGTGTGTGAGTGTTTACCATACTTTTATTGTGGCATGTGAGGGGTACGAACGACTAAGATGAAATTATGAAAGAACACCTCACCATTGCCCTCGTTGTCGATACGCTGGGCGAAGAAGGCAACGGTACCTCGAACTCCGCCGTCCAATTCGCTGCAGAACTGGAACGTCAGGGTCATCAGGTGCGTTTAGTGGGCATTGGTGCGCCGGTAGAGGAGTACAAAGCTGAGGAACGTTATGTTTTCGGCGCTACAGAGTTTGCACGTCCGCACCAGATTGCTTTTGCGCAACCAGACGAAGCTTTGTTCGAGCGTGCTTTCGATGAGGTAGATGTTGTTCACATATATTTGCCATTTGCCTTCGGTAAAGCAGCGGCCCGTTACTGCCGCAAGCATAATATCCCAGTAACTGCGGGTTTCCATGTTTTAGCCGAAAATATTGTTTCGAATGCTCCGTTCTTAGGTATAATTCCCGGCATTATTCCCGCTTTATATGGGTGGATGCGCCGCACATTCTATCGAAAAATCCGCCACGTGCACACGCCTACAGAAATGACCAAGCGCATCCTCAAAGCGCGCGGCTATACGAATGATCTGCACGTGTTTTCCAACGGTTATGACGATCTTCTGTTTCACCCTCGGTCTGCAGAGGAAAAATCAAGCGAGTCCAAGCGTTTTGTTATCTGCTCAGCCGGCCGCTTGAGCAAAGAAAAAAGTCATGAAACGCTTATCGAAGCCGTAGCGCTGAGCAAACATAAAGATCAGATAGAGCTGCGCATTGCAGGCTCTGGTCCGCGCGAGAAAAAACTGCGCAAACTCGCAGCTCGTACAATCGGCACAGACCAATTAAGTATCTCGTTCGTTGAGCACGACAATATGCGCGACTTCTTTAGCGGGGCCGACCTGTTCGTACATGCCTCGTCCATCGATATCGAAGGTATCTCAGCTATCGAGGCGTTGGCTGTGGGTGTTGTGCCGGTTATTGCTCGCGCTGATTTAAGCGCAGCCAGCGGTTTCGCTTTATGTAGAGAAAGTGTTTTTGATTGGGGAGATGCTGAACAGTTAGCTCACAAGATCGACTGGTGGATAGAACATGACGACGCGCGCCGCGAGTGGGGCGAGCGTTATGCGCGGCATACACATAACTACTATTCGCTTGAAGCGTCAGTGCGTGCTTTCGTAGAGATGGAGTGGCAAGCGAAAAATTCTTAAGAAATTTTCTTTTTTCGTTGTGTCGTCCATGTCTTACGTGTATACTCTCATACGTTGCACTTAACACAGTGCAAACGTGGTGGCTGTAGCTCAGTCGGTAGTAGCACCTGATTGTGGTTCAGGAGGTCGCGAGTTCAAGTCTCGTCAGCCACCCTAGCAAGCTCCAAGATTTCGGTCTTGGAGCTTTTTACTTACTCCACCAATACAGGCTGAATGCGCAGTCCAATACGGCAAAATCTTTCAAGTCACGCGGATTATATCCAGTAATCTTTGCCATCTTATTCAAACGGTTCTGCACAGTATTTTTATGCAGAAATAGTTCTTGCGCAGTATGCGCAATACTCCCATTATTAGCCTTATAAGCGGCGAATACTCGATACAGTTGTTCAATCATATGTGGTTCTAAATCAGAAAAAACATGCGCACAGTACTGTTCGATGCTTGCTGGGTTGAGAGCAGGAAAAAGTAATCCAAAATCTAAATCCGTAAAATACGCCACTTGGTTCTCGTTATTCGTTAATGCCCATCGAGCAGCGCTATGAGCTTGTAAATAATGGGGATGTATAAAACGCAAGTTATCACAAAGATTACTCACACCTGCGGCATAAGGTCTGTTAAGAAAGTGGTATGTATTAATAATCTCGTGGACGAGCGGTTGCGGTCCAATCATGCATATGCTATCAGGCTGCACGCGCACAATAAGCTGATTATCGTGATGCGTAATCTCTCGAACGGCCTCACGAATGCGGCGAATATCTGCAGAAGTCAAAAGTTCTCCAGAAAAAAGTATTTCCGCGCACAAAAGTTTTTCCTGAACAGTGATATCTGCTTCCTGCATAAGATGCGAAACTGTAACAGCATCGTAGTTCTCAGCAATCAACGCAGTAACGAGGTTATCAATCATAATATTGCGATTCGCATAATTAATGCGATCGAGATTCTCGCGGATTAAAATCTCTGTCATCTTTTTAATAACAGTTCCATAGGCCTCAACCTCGTGGCGCTCGCCAGTCATGCCAATAACGGCAACAACCGTATCGTAGAGATAAACAGGAATATTCACGCCATTGCGTGCTCCTGCGAAAGGGTGCTCGTCGTCAACGTAAACGGTTTCGCCGGTTTCAATGGACAACTGAGCTGCTCCATGCGTGCTGCCAATGCGGCTGGTATTTGTGCTGGCAATAATAGTACCTGTCGTATCGAATAGGTTAATATCGTAGCGCACAGCGTCTTTCAGATTGTTCACAATAGTCAGAGCTATATCTTTATTGATATTCATGACGCATCCTTCAAAATAGTACCTGTAACATATTTTAACGGAAATTTTGCAGAAAATCGGGTATGCGGTAGCTATTTTGTGGCGTGGGTAACAACGATAATAGAGCCAAGAGGCATAAAGACGTGCCGCATAGAATTCGTCGAGGAGGACGTTATGGAGATGACGTTGGCGTGGTGGGCTGCTCTCTTAGGGTTAGCTCTGGCAATTATTTTGATTTTACGCAAGCTGAACACGACCTATGCGCTGTTACTGGGAGCAGTTTTTGGCTGTTTGATTGGAGGCGCTGGTTTTGTGAATACCACAAATATTATTGTGGAAGGTACGCAAAGCGTGATGGGAACAGTGGTGCGCGTGCTGGCTGCCGGTGTGCTTGCTGGTGTGATGATGGAGTCTGGTGCTGCCGACCGAATTGCTCAAACAATTGTTGGTGTTTTCGGCAAACACATGGCAATACTGTCTCTGGCTCTCGCCACCATGATTATCTGTGCTGTAGGTGTTTTTATTCCTGTAGCAGTGCTTATTGTGGCTCCAATCGCCATAGAAGTGGGAACTAGGCTGCATATTTCCAAGTTGGCTCTGCTCGTAGCTCTATCTGGTGGAGGTAAGGCGGGCAATATTATTTCTCCCAACCCCAATACGATTGCTGTGGCTTCAGGTTTTAAAGTAGATGTGTCGAGCGTGATGATTTCTAGCTTCATTCCCGCTCTTTTCGGTCTAGCCATGACTGTTGTGCTTGCCACGCTGATTCAGCGTCGTGGCATGCTCGTGGAAACTGACACGACTTTGCAGGAATCTGTAGCAAGTAACAATAAAGAAAATCTGCCAAGTATCTCTCGATCGCTTGTAGCACCTGTATTGGCTGTGAGCTTGCTGCTGATTAATCCACTCGGCTCAGTTTTTAATATTGGCGTGCTCAAAAGTTTCCACGTAGATGCCATGTATATTCTTCCTTTTGCTGCCATCGTTGGTTTACTCGCAATGAGGCAGGGTTCCAAGATTTTGGACTACACCAAAGCAGGTTTGCAGCGCATGATCGACGTTGTGCTCATTCTTATTGGCGCGGGCGCTCTCGGCGGTCTTATTACACATTCTGACTTACCAGCACAAATCGTGAAGCTTATTGACAGCATGGGAATTTCTGGCTCTTTCCTCGCTCCGATTTCCGGTATTCTCATGGCTGCAGCGGCAGCATCAACATCTACAGGTGTTATTTTAGGTTCGAAGTCCTTTGGCGTTTCCATTTTGTCGTTCGGCGTAACGCCAACAGCTGCTGCAGTAACTATGCAAGCAGGTGCCACTGTTATCGATGCTTTGCCGCACGGGAATTACTTCCACGTAACGGCAAAAACTCTCAATATGACTATTGCTCAACGTATGCATGCGCTCGTTTATGAAGCAATGATTGGTTTAACTATGACCATCGCTGCCACTGTTATGTACATTATTTTCTAATGAAGGATACTTCCATGAAGATTATTATTGCTCCAGACTCGTTTAAGGGAAGTTTAACTGCACGTGAAGCTGCCGAAGCTATGCAAGAAGGAATTCTTCGCGCTTTGCCAGACGCACAGTGTGTGCTTGTTCCTATGGCTGATGGAGGAGAAGGAACTGTGCAGTCACTGGTCGATGCCACTGGTGGACAGTTTATTACTGCACGTGTGACTAATCCGCTCGGTATTAAAGTTGACGCGCGCTACGGCATTTTAGGAGATGGAACAACAGCAGTTATTGAGATGGCTGCGGCCAGCGGTATTCAGTTCGTAACGGAAGAAACGCGTAACCCTCTGATTACAACAACCTACGGTACGGGAGAACTGATTAAGGATGCGCTTGACCACGGCGTGCAGCATATTATCGTTGGTTTAGGAGGAAGTGCAACGAATGACGCCGGTGCAGGTATGGCTCAGGCATTAGGTGTGCGATTGCTTGATGCTGCTGATAATGATTTGCCTTTTGGAGGAGTTGCGCTGTCCAAATTAGCGCGCATTGACGTAGCGCAGATGGATCCTCGCCTAGCAGATGTAGAGATTACTTTGGCAAGCGATGTAACTAATCCGTTAGTTGGGGAGCATGGCGCTTCAGCAGTTTTTGGACCTCAGAAAGGCGCAACACCAGGCATGATTCTTATGCTTGATGAAGCCCTCAGCCACTTTGCAGATGTAGTAAAAGTATGCCGCAACCGTGATATTGCGCAAATTCCAGGAGCAGGAGCAGCTGGCGGTTTGGGTGCAGGATTCCTCGCTTTTACTGATGCGCATATGCAGGCAGGCGTCAAGATTGTAACTAAAGCAACAGGGTTACAAGAGAAAGCTCGTGATTGCGATTACTGCTTTACTGGGGAGGGCGGCATTGATTCTCAAACCCGATTCGGTAAAACTCCGATGGGTGTTGTGCAGGCAGTAAAAGATGTTTCTGAGAATGCTCGGGTTATTGCTTTAGCAGGTCAAGTTGCTGATGATGCTCCGCAACTGTATGACGTGGGCTTTGATGCCATCTTTAGCATCATCTACATACGCACCGTTGGGATGGTCTTCCAAGTAGAACTGATATGCGTCCACACTGTTGGCCGAACTGGCAGCCACCCAGTCCAACGAGTCAATCTTGCGCATGGCTTCCGCACGGTGTTCTGAGTCGGGATGCTTGTCAAGATAATCTTCCAGAGCCGTCTTTGAGTTGCTTACCCAGGCATTGGTCCATTCGCTATCCATTTGCTGGATGGCCGTCAAGCGAACGTGTATGGAGTCTCTGTGTGCCATGGGGGCGTCTTTAAAGCGGTCAAGATAGTCTTGAAGCACGATGGGATCTTCGCTCTTGGCCGCAAACTCGTAAGCCTCCAGCTCTTCTTTCATTTGTGCATTGTGATAGAAATAATAGCCCACTCCACATGCGATGACGGCTATGATGAAAGCTATTATTAAAGTGGTGTGTCTCTTCTTGGGACGTTGCATATCTCCGTTGGGTGCGGGAGGCGTTGTGTCCACCATAGTTGTAGGCTCTTCTTTCAGCTCTATAGCCTGTTCATGAACCGGAGATGTATCATCGCGATAGTTCATATTGGCATGGTGGCAGTTTGGACA
>QWCP01000527.1_pt1 | contig 12219 bp, 8 predicted proteins | sample 1972561 | NCBI WGS metagenome assembly QWCP01 (sample SAMN09866705, study PRJNA288562) | Human vaginal metagenome isolate pre4_vaginal, whole genome shotgun... | isolation source: vagina | host: Homo sapiens | place: USA: California
GTTTGCTACATCACTCTTGCTAAGAAAACGAATTGCCTTTTCCACCTTTTCATATTCCGCATGTTCAAATGGGTTATAACGAATGATGCGCTGGCTTACCGCACGGAACATCAAACGACTCAGCCAACAAAGATAATTGTTGATAGAAGACCCTTTCAATCCTTTCTTTTTAAGAAAGAAGCGGTATTCCTCAAACAGTTCCTCCGTTATACTTCGGATTTCTATATCCTTACTCTCTAAGTCCTTTATAAACTCGCACAGCATTCTATTTGCATAGCAAAGGTTAGTATATGTACCTTCTGCCTTTGACTTGCCCACACCTTCCTTTACCATTTGCAGTTCTGCTCTACCAAGTCCTAATAAGGTAGAGGAATAGGTCGCTATCCCTTGCAATCTGTTTTTAAGCAGTTCAGCGCTTACTACTCTGTCTTTTAGGAGCAGTTCCTGATAGGTCTTTTCTACAAGTTCCCTGAATGATTGCAGTCGAAGATTGGTTTTCTTGTCCGTTGTTATTCCTTGTTTTGAGTTCCACTCCGCAGGCTTGCATTCTTCGTTTGTGGTAATGACTGACTGCTTACCATCGATGGTGATACGGCAGAGAATGGCGGTATTGCCGTCTGCCCTTGTTTTCTGTCTGTTGATATAGAACAGTATCTTGAATGTACTTCTCATCATGATTTTAGTTTTAATACTACTATTGCTAAATACTCATCTGCATATCCTCCGTGAAAGAAAGGAAACGCTCAAACTCCTCAAAGAGTTTTTGGGGTGTAACCTTTGCATAACGCTCGGTCATACTCACATTGCTATGCCCCAACATCTTGCTTACCGTTTCTATTGGTACTCCTTGTTCCAGTATGATGAGCGTGGCAAAGGTATGTCTTGCCGTATGCTTGGTAAAGGGAAAGGCTATGCCGACTCTTAGGCGCAATGCTTTAAGATACGATTGATAGGTGGCATACTTCATAGGTGGCAGCAGCTTTCCCTTTCATCGCTTCGATACTTCTCTATTATCCTAATCGCTTCGGGCAACAACTTGATACGGCAAAGTACGCCTGTCTTCTGCCTGTTGAACTTCAGCCAAAGGCTTCCCTCATCATCACGGATAAGATGTGTCTTACTTAATTCCATCAGATCACAAAAGGCAGCACCCGTATGGCAGGCAAAGATAAACAAGTCTCTTGCGGTTTCCATTTCCTCCTCCAACTCTCCAAACTGTATGTTCATTAGTTTATCAAGCGAACACCTGTCAAGTGCTTTGGGTAGTTTCTTGTTGCCTTTGCTTACCTTGATTTTGTCAAACAATAAAATATCGGCTAATCCTTCACGATAAGCCAATCTGCACACCGTTTTCAGATGGGTAGCGGCATTATATATACTTCCCTCTTTGATGTCAATGCCGATATGGTTTTCTTTCTCTTTGATGAGTCTATCCAGTCTTTCAATAAGCATACACTTAGATTGAACGCTTCCTTGAAATTCCTCTTTTATATCAGTTGCATCAAATGGGCAACCTTTGGATAGCAGAGACTGATAGGCTGTTTGGACGGATAGCAGCAGACTTTCCAACCTTCCGTTCACTTCCACTGCCTCACGGCTCTTGCCACTCATTCTACTCTCACGAGGACTCCACAAATCGGGGTTGCAAGACAGTTTGCAACTGAACTGCGCAATACTCCTTCCAACCGTGATACGTCCCATGATGGGAGCCTTACCCGACTTGTCCATACCGCTCTTTTTGAGGTAGAGCAACACCTTCATTTTTTCTGTTTTCATACGCTTTAATTTTTATGGGCAAAGTTACCCGAATTAAAGCGTTCTTCACTTATGCAGAAAACTGCCGACCGAAGTAACAGACACGCGAAAGAAAATAATTTCAGTTACCTACCTCTGCATTTCGTTACCTATTCCCAATCTTGGTAATGATTTAGTAACTGAACTTTTGCTTAAATCCGCACTTTCCTGCCCTTTACGAACAGAGCAGTTTTATGCAAATTATTTCGTTTCCTCCTTATTATCAGTAAGTTTGCACAAACTTAGATTTATCTTTATTTTCCTTGATTAGTTGCTTTGTAAAAGGTTACCTTTTGCATATCAAAAGGTCATCTTTTGCTCACTAAAAGGTTACCTTTTAAAAACATATTAAATATTTTCTCTGTTACACGGTTTCTTCAATTGGCACACAACACCACCGCGACACTTTTAACATGACACCCATACCTGGTACTTCTTTGAGAAGATAATACTTTTTATTAGACCGAACAAGCCTGCCCGTCATTCCTTTCATCGCACCATATTTCACCAAAACAGGATCGCCAGCCTTCATCTGGGCTTCGCTCTCTGAAAGAAACTTTCGGAGCGTTATCTCGGGGTTGCACATCATACGAAAGTCGTACATCTGTTTAGACGGTATGAGGGCAAACTGGGTTACATCGTCCACCTTGCGAATAACATTTATCTTAAAGTTGGCACCAAATACAGCTTTCTTAAAACTAGCCTCACTCATGGTCTGCTTCACAAAAATGAAGTTATGCGTAACAGGACGAAGTTCATGTTTTACCCCACCTTCTGGCTTTTCTATATCCACATACTGCATAGGGACAAAGCACTCATAATCAAGAGCTTCAAAATAGGCTTTTACCTCTTTAAGACGTAACGTAAAGAGCCGCACAGCATACCACGACAAACCATCATCAATGATTTCTTTGGATGAAAAATCAGATTGATCTACCATAATTATTGACAAAAGTAATAAAACTCATTTACATTTGCAACCAATTCTGTTTACACTTCTGCCTTACGCAACTGCGCTATAAAATGCTTTATCTTAGCAGTATCCTTCAGTGCTGGAGCTGTTTCAAACTGGCTATCTAGGTCGATACCTATACATAGCGGATGCTGGATAGTTTGAATAGCTTCGACATCGCGTTCACTTATCTCACCACTCAATAGGAAAGGAGTTTTGCCCTTATAGGCTTTTAGCAAATGCCAATCAAAGCGTTCAGTATTATCGGCTTTGGTGTTGAAGAGAAAATAATCAGCATGTCCTTCGTACGGTTTACATTGAGCGAAGTCGGCTTTGGAAACAATCGTTATGGTTTTCATTAGTTGAATACCTGGGTGAATATCAGGATCAAGAGAGCTACGAAGATTATCCATCATGATAGGGCTTTCAGAACCATGAAGCTGTACGATGTCCAAATGGAAATTAACAACACGTGTTACTATCGTTTGAGGCATATCATCTTTAAAAATTCCACAAAGCCTCACTTGTTTTTCTGCTAATAGCTGTGCCAAGTTAGTCTTTTTCCTATAATCGAGACTGCCAACATCGGGAATAATTCCTGCATGAGTAGACAGTTGGGTAACATAGCGAGGACTATTAGGAATGAAATTCAAACCTATCATATTAGCTCCACTATATACTACACTACTAATATTTTGAGCTTCACGCATACCACACACTTTAATAATTTGTGGCATAAATGGCTTAGTTTTTTTCTTAAATAATTTATTAAATAACATAAACTAAATTTTCTTCATTTACTAAACAAATGTGCTTAGCGATTTTCGCCTAAAGTATCATTTATAACGCAAAGATAATAATTTTATTTGGTAGAATATTCTCTTTCAAATAATTATAAATAAAGTGTTACACATTTATTATTCCATGAAAAGATAAATTGCTTAATATAAAAATATTATGTACCTTTGAAACGAAGAAAGCATAGTATGCTAAAGAAATCTTTGCGTATACCGTCGTATACCGTAAAAATAGCATATTATTGACGATAGAATAAACTTAAATTAATTTGCCACAACCTTATAAAAAGAGGTAGATGGCTAATATAAATCTTTAAACGAACTATGTCTGTTATCGTATCACCGTCATTATTGTCAGCCGATTTCCTTCACCTTGACAAAGACATTGAAATGATTAATAATAGTGATGCCGATTGGCTTCACATGGATGTTATGGATGGTAGCTTTGTGCCAAACATCTCATTTGGATTTCCTGTTATGAAAGCTGTAGGTAAAGCTTTGAAAAAGCCTATGGATGTACATCTTATGATAGAGTGTCCTGAGAAATACATACAGCAAACTGCCGATTGTGGTGCTGCTATTATGAATGTGCATTACGAAGCGTGTGTACACCTACACCGCACGTTGCAAGCTATCAAAGCAGCAGGGATGAAGGCTGGCGTAACGCTAAATCCTTCGACACCCGTAAATGTATTAGAGGATATTATTGGCGATATTGATATTGTGCAGCTAATGAGTGTTAACCCTGGCTTTGGTGGTCAGTCGTTTATTACGCACGCTGTGAAAAAAGTACAAAAGCTAAAAGCACTTATCGAAAAAGAGCAATGCAATACGCTCATAGAAGTAGATGGCGGTGTAAATGGAGAAACAGCTCCACTACTCGTTAATGCGGGTACGGACATTCTTGTAAGTGGTAGCTACATCTTTGGAAGCAAAGACCCTTACGCTACTATTGCTGCACTGAAAGGGTTATAAGCATTTGACAAATTCTACTAAACAAAAAACGGTGAACTTTTAGCAAGTTCACCGTTTTTTTATGATAAGATCGCTATGATTGGCTTGCAATCACATTACTTGATTTCACCTTAGTTTTTCAACTGAGGGTTAGCACTTACTGCCGAAACGGGAATAGCGAGCGTATAACGTGGATCGTCTTGCAGAAGGTTGTAAGTAGTAGCTTTTATCGTCTTTGTGATTGCAGGACGATTGGTACGACGAAGATCGAACCAACGCTGCCCCTCAAAGGCTAGCTCTAGTTTACGTTGTTGCATTACCTCTGCTAACAATGCAGCACCACTCATAGCATTGATAGTCGACTGCTTAGTAGCATAAAGCGTGCTATTAAGGCGGTTCTTTAGTAAAGCTAGCAAGCGTGTGCGTGCCTCTGCATCCTTATTAAGGTGAGCTGCTGCTTCTGCTGCTATAAGATAAAACTCGGCAGTATGGAAAGAACAACGATACTCGCTACTAGTGTTTGCCTTTAAAGTAGAAAAATAGGGCTTATCCTTTACTGGTTGATAGAACTTCTTATAACGAAGATCATTGATTGTATCGTATTCTGCTATAAACTCTTTTGGAGCACGTGTAGCACTAGCATTGGTTCCTGTATAGAACTGTTCTGCACTAGTAATAGCCTCTACCGACTTAAAGCTAGTAGGAAGTAAAGAAGCAGCATTATTGAAATCTTCTAGCTTATCGTTAGCCTTTAACACACGTTCAGCCGCATCGTATGCACTCTGCCAATCGCCCATATAGAGACGAACACGTGCCTCAAGCGCATCAACAGAAACAGTGGAATAACGATACTTATAACGTTCTTCCCAACTGCTTTGTGTGATAAGTTTACGAGCTTCGGCAATATCGCTGAGTATCTGTGTATAAACCTCACCAACAGTATTGCGTTCTGGGGTTGTTTCAAGATCAGTACTAGTCTTAATAGGTATTGCCTTCGTTTCAGGCGCACCACTCTTTGTATATGGTTGCCCATAGAGATTGACCAACGTAAAGTGATTATAAGCGCGTAAGAGATAAGCCTCACCCACTAATTGGTTAATATCCGTAGTATTACCTTTTATCTTACCTTGTGCTTCTATAATAGCATTAGCTGTATAGATAGGGCTGTAATATACTTCCCAACCAAATTCGCGTGTACCTGCCAAAGTGTTATTATCATTCCAAGTCTGAATGTTGTGATAGTCATTCATATCAGTATCATTGTCGCGCACTACCACAATGTCGGAACGGAAATCAACAACAGCACGATCAATCTGTGGCATTTGATACGCTTCATTGAGCAAAGCACGATAATCGTCAACAGTTGTTGGAATGACTTTTCCCACTGGTTGAATATCGAGATACTTATCGCAAGAACTGAAAGCTGCCACACAAGTAAAGACAGCCACAGCCACGGTAGCTTTGTTTATGATATTTATTCTCATTGTTTTCTCTCTTTAGAAGTTTACATTAAGATTGAAGGTGAAAGCCTTCTGCACAGGAGTAGAATAGAGATTGCTCTGCGACTCTGGGTCGATATAATTGTGATAATCAGAGCTAATCACGAACAAGTTCTTACCTTCTACTGCTATTGTAGCCGCACCTAGTCCTAGCTTACGTACAAATTCCTCTGGTAAGTGGTAAGACAAGCGTAAGTTCTGCATACGTGCATAGTTAAGATCGCGCACCCAAATATCTAAGTTATTATAAACCGAACTTGACTCTAACCAACGGTAATCTGGCAAGTAATCCCCTGTAGGTGATAACAATGCAGGCAGACTAGAAGTGGTATTATCGGGTGTCCAACGATTAAGAATATCAGTATTCGTATTGCGACCAGGGTTCTGCCCCACTACCGCATACGAAGGTGCTGTACGTACTTTAGCACCAAAGTAGAATGCCCAATTCATATTAAGTTCCCAATTCTTATAATTAAAGGTATTCATCAAACCACCTGTATAAGGTGCATCAGAGGTTCCCATATATTTATAGAAAGTACGTTCCTCTGTAGGTTTCACATCAGAAGAATAGAAGCCAATGCCCCACTCGTCTTTCAAACGATACTTCTTATCTATCGTAACACCATTAGGATCGCTCGCATCGGCAAGGAGTATTCTACCTGTTTTAGGATCAATACCCTTTGTTTCGATAGCAAAGATAGCACCTACTGGATAACCTTCAAGACTAGGTGTGGTTTGATTATCAGCAATGCTCATACGAAGCACCTTATTTTGGTTATAAGCAAAGTTAAAGGTGGTGTACCATGAGAAGTTCTTTGTAGCTATATTGCGTGTCTGGAGATTAAACTCTACACCTTCATTTTTCATACTAGCCCAATTGATAGTCATGCTCTGGAAACCATTTTCTAGTGGGAGCATACGTGTGCCTATCAAGTCGGTACCCTTACGAGAATAGTAGTCAAAGCTCATATTGATGGCAGACTTTAGAATACTCCAATCAATACCTACGTTCCATGTCTTTGTTTTTTCCCAACGAAGTTTATCGTTTGGCGCACCAAGAATATTAATACCTGTCTCATTGTAACCTGGAAGAATACTAATATTAGCGTATGACCCAACAAGATATGGTGAGGTGTTCTTATCAATATTACCCTGAATACCGTATGAAAGACGAAGGGCAAGATTATCTATCCATGTAGCGTTGCTCAAGAATTTCTCACGACTTACACGCCATAAAGCACTCATAGAGTAGATAGGCAACCAGCGATACTTCTTATCAACGCCAAACAAATCGGAACCATCCGAGCGCACACTAGCACCAAGGGTGTAGCGATCAAGCAAGGTGTACGAACCCGTAGCATAGAAAGAAATATAAGCATTGGTTTGCTTGGTAAAATTATTCAAAGGATATTGACGGGCTTGCTTTTCATCCTGAAAAACAAGCGGAATAGAAGTAAGTGTCTGTGGATTATAGCCATAAGCAGTTACGGCATCAGCCTTGTACCAGTTTTTACGCCATTCGGTACCTGCCATAAGCTGTAGGAAGTGGATATCGTTGAAGGTATTCTTATATTCTCCCTGCAACTTATAGGTCATCTGCGTGGTAGTGCTATGGTTGGTCTGCATTCTTCCACCTTCAGGTATCACATATTTAGTAACGCCCTTATTTGTATACCTACTATTTTGATAAGCATTACGCATAGTAAAAGTATTCCACCCTGCATACTGTTCGCGCTTACTATTATCGTATTGCAAGCCCAATTGGGTAGTTAACTTCCAATTATCATTAAAACGAAGTTCTGCATCGAAGATAGCGTTGATAGAAGTTGTAGTGGTTTTGTTCTGTGAGTTTGCTCTATCCTCAAATATATTGAAGCCACGTGTCAAATCACGATCACCATTTGCTACAGCATTGTAATCGTAAGCATAAGAACCGTCCTCGTTTTGCAAAATTTGATAAGGATTGGCAATGCGAGAGTAATAAACAGGATTATTCAAACCATAAGTATCCGAGAGGAAAGAGTGGTTTTTACGCAAGTTACCAAAGAGAGAAAAACCAATCTTCAAGATTTTATTAACTTTATACTGTGTTTTACTTGTCAAATTAAAGCGCGAGTTGCTCACACCTTGTACATTACCATTCTCATCGCTGTAGCCAACAGAGTTGTAATAAGTTACACGTTCTCCACCACCCGAGATACTAAAGTTATGTTCTTGAGTAAAAGCACTGCGAAAGAGAATATCATTCCAATTAGTATTTACATTACGAAGTGCATTTATCTTACCTTGCGTAGCCGCTGAAAGTGCATCAAAGCCTTTAGTCTGATAGTTTTCTAGCTCGCCCGCATTTTTAATAATAGCATAAACATCGCCATTACCGCTATACAAAGATACTGGTGTACCATAGTTGTCATAGGTTTGACGAGCCATTTCTAGTTCTAGATTTACTTTCTGGCTAGCATTGAGCAAGTTCAATCGATCACTGCTAATACGAGGTGATATAGATAGACGTGTGTTATAGTTCATCACAGGCTTACCCTCGCGACCACGTTTTGTAGTAATCACGATCACACCATTAGCTGCACGTGCGCCATAGATAGCTGTAGCAGCGGCATCTTTTAAGATCGTAATACTCTCTATATCATTGGGGCTCAAGCCTGCAATTGAAGACTGCCCAATATTAGTAATATCGTTATCAGAATTGCCTGAAAGTTTAGGTATATCTGTTCCCTCTAATGGCATACCGTCAAGCACCCACAATGGATCTTGTGTACCAGAGAGTGAAGCTGTACCACGAATACGGATCTTAGCAGGTGCACCTGGGGTTCCTGATGTACTCGTTACCGATACACCGGCAATTTGTCCCGCCAATGCCTGATCAACACTAAGGTTCGATCCCTTAGCAGCTTCAGTTAAGTCTATCTTTGTAATAGCTGCTGTCAAGCGACGACGTTCTACAGTTTGATAACCTGTTACTACAACATCATTTAGTGTTGTCGATTTCGATTTCATCACTACATCATAATGGCTCTTGCCATCCGTGAGCGTAATAATAGCATCTTCATAGCCAATGTATGAAGCCGTTAGCACCTTAACATCTGTAGGAACCTTTATGGTAAAGTTGCCATCTACATCAGTAGTTGTTCCAAGACTCGTTTGGGCTGCTCCCACACGCTTTAGTTCACTGCGAGGTACGGTAATTGTTACACCGATAAGTAGTTCCTTATCCTCTGCCGAGGATATGGTACCTGTTATCTCCTTCACATCAGCAGCCCACAATGTAGTTACTGAAAAGAAAGCAAGAAATAGTAAAAGTGATTTTTTAACCATGTTTCTTGTTGTATTTAAGTGAATAATATATCTGTTTTCTTATTTTGTTCCCAAAGCTGTATTGATGCGCATAATCATATCCGCATAATGATACTTAGTTGCTGTATCAGAGGTATTCTTACGTTTTTCAAGCAAAGTCTTTATACGCAACATTTCACCACGTTTTACAGAGAGAGCATCAGAAATACGAGTGAGCTGAGATCCAGAGAAGTTGAATCTACGAGGACCACTCGAAGCACTTATATCTAGCTTATTCCATGGGCAACCACCTTCGCTCTCAAAAAGCCAAGACATACCAGTAAGTTTCTTATTGATCTTCACGCTCTCACTTTCAGCACCAGCAGTAATCAGGGCATCTAGGAAGTTCTTTTGGAGTGAGCGCTGCATAGCATCAGGGATACCACCACGCTCTGTTACGGCGAAGATGTGCTTGTGGAGCATATCCATTAAATCAACAGTGGTAAAGGCTTTCTTTCCATTCTCATACTCATTTTCCGTCATACGCATAAGACGATTGTTACCTAGCAAATCCCAAAGAATAAATGCTTGGCAGTTACGAAGTATAACGCTAGGGGCATGTTCTTCCATGCCTAGAGGAGTGCTACGCAACAAATAGGTGTAACGCTGAATATCGTTACCAAAGAGCCATGCGGGGAAAGTAAGAACGTTGTCGAGCAAGAATTGAGTAGCTGCACGTTGTTTTTCTTTTTCAACAAAGGTAAATGTCTTATTGCCGTCGCCTACAGTAGTATTCTCTATGTATATACCACCTATATTAGAAAGTACGTGGTAGAGATAAGAGTTCCATTGATTGATCACTGCATAGTAGAGTTTTGATGCAGCTTCATACGACTGCCCCTCCTTACCATTAGTGGTCCATTTAATGATATTAGGCACGATACGCTTTAAGTTAGCAATACCATAATTGGAAGATTTAATAGCATCATTGCCTAAATCTTCATTTTGGGCACGAGGGTCTATACAGTCGCGTACATCTTGGGCTTCACTAAATTTATAGACTGTTGCTGTGTGCTTTGCCAAATACTTATTAAGATAAGGCAACTCTTCCTTTGGTGTGATGTCGCCATACCAGCGGTAAGCATATTCTATAGCAAACATATCATAAGCCCCAAGAGCTGGTGAAAGGTGAGTAACTCCATCGCCTGGTTGTGCTATGTAGTTGAAACGAGCATAGTCCATAATTGACGAGGCGGTATTCTGATGTTCATCGGTAAATGTCTTGCTACGAAGACTCTCTGTAGGGTAAGTCCATGAGGCTATCATATTATGACGCAAACCTAGCGAATGACCTATCTCGTGAGTAGCTACAAAACGCAAACCATCACCAACCAATGCCTCGGGTAGATCATTGAGCTGGGCACGTGGATCAACAGTACTTGTTTGAACCTTTATCCACTCTGTTACGGTTGCCAAAACATTGTGCCACCACATCACATCTGCATGCAACACCTCACCCGACCGTGGATCAAGTAGGGAAGGCCCCATTGCATTCTTCTTTTCGCTAGCAGCATATGTAATACTATTGTATTTCATATTATCAAGATCTACCGAATCGGGCAACACTTCTGCATAAATAGCATTTTTGAATCCTGCCTTTTCAAAAGCCTTTTGCCATGCGTTTACACCAGCAATGAGGTAAGGACGCCATGGCTTTGGTGTAGCAGGGTCTATATAAAATACGATAGGTTGTTTCGGTTCTACTAACTCACCTCTAAGATATCGTTCCTTATCTTCATCTCTTGGCTCCATACGCCAACGCGTAACATATTCTTCTTTGCTAGCCACTTGGTCATAATCCCCATAGCGTTGTAAGGCTGTAGTAAAATAACCTACTCGAGGATCGGCTAATCGCCCACGCATAGGCTTTTCTGGTAATAACATAAGCGATGAACTAACATTCACTGTAATATTCACTGATGTCTTACCTTCAGTAACCTTTGTTGTTAGCTCACTATTGGCTGTTATATTATTATCAAAAGACTTTATACAAAGAATACGTGAAAGGTTTTTGATAGCAGAAGTGCCTAAATTAATATTATCAAAAACATTATTGATAGTGGTTTCTTGTCCATTATAGAAATCACTAACTTTCACAACAACACTGCTGGAATCAGGACTAACTCCTTCCACCTTCAACGCAGCTATTAATGGCGAAATATAGTTATCCTCTACCGACATACTAATAGCATCATTTTTGTCTGCTATTGGCATAGGACGCTGCTGGCGAATATACACCTTCTTAGCCTTCTTATCCCATGAGAAACTTACCATTTGGTTTTCATAGTTCACACCACGGTTCACACCTGCTTCATTCAACTCTGAAGGCACACGCAACAGCTTGTTAGATACTAGGAAATCACGACCCAACAAACGTGTTGGGATTTCAAAAAAATAGTCATCTCGTTTCTGATAAACATTAAATAGCCCCTTGGCTTTTGCCCCATTTGCTGTTATCTTTTGATAATCAGTTTGTGTAGTATCTGAAACTTCTTTCTTTTTCTTCTTGAAAATGGGCATCAAACTGTTAGGCGACATGCTCACTGCTTCTGCATGTAGAAAAGTAGTCATTAAACAAGCGATGCTCAAACCTCTTCTCAGAGCTTGAACACGCTGCTTATTGTTGTTGTTAATAGTCATTGTATAATTGTAATCTTAAATTTCTCCAATTTTGCCACAAAGATATAAAAAATAAATGATAATGATTTAAAAGCTGGTAAATATAGTTTTGATACACAACACGCTTCAATTAGATAACCCGCTAATTGAATAACAGCACAAAAAAAAAGTCCTGACTACTTTTCAGTAATCAGGACTTCTACTTGCTATAAAAAAAGGCAGCCTCCTACTCTCCCACATTGCATTGCAGTACCAT
>QWCP01000481.1_pt1 | contig 12079 bp, 8 predicted proteins | sample 1972561 | NCBI WGS metagenome assembly QWCP01 (sample SAMN09866705, study PRJNA288562) | Human vaginal metagenome isolate pre4_vaginal, whole genome shotgun... | isolation source: vagina | host: Homo sapiens | place: USA: California
AGGCAAATTAAATACTAGAGGGATTGAAATCAGCTTTTTTACATCGCAACTTACAGTATTACTCCAAAAACTCTTTGGGGCAAGTTGTGCTGCAAAGAAAAACCAATCTTCTTTATTTTTTTAACACAAATTATTTGGTAGTACCAAATAATTTTGTAATCTCTCTCTCTCTCTCTCTCTCTTATATATAGTTAGGTATATCTTCTCTTATCCCCCTTACTGCGCACGCTGCTTTAGTGCGCAGCGATGCGTCGTGCCTGCTCGTGTAAGGCACTTTTTATCTTGCCTTTATGGATTTTTATATTCAAAAAATAAAAGTAATAATAAAGAATTTTTATAGCGTTATGAGTAAAACAGAAACAGATGCCGCAGGTATAAAGGCGGCTTACATTCGTCCTAGCATAGCTTGCTTTGCAGTAGATTTTTCACTTTGTGTGGGAAGTCCTTTCGGTGGTGGACATAAGAATGCTGCTCCTGATGAATATCCTTTGGAAGAGGAATAAGGTTAGGCAGAAGTGGCATAAGTATTCTTTCTTTATTAGTAAGAACCCAACCAAACCAAAAAATAAAAAACAAATTTATTTTTTTAACAGTTGAAAATGAAAACAAAATCATTCATCGCATTCGCAGCTTGTATTGCTGTGTCTGCACTTACATATAGCTGCTCTAACGAAGAGAACACAGCTGCTAGTAATGGTCAGCTTACAGCCTTTACTGGTGGTATTGTTACTGAAGCTCCTATGGAGCGTGTACTAATTGGTACTTCTGAAAGCTCACCCGTAGCTCCAGGCTTTCTCACTCGTACTTCTATGGGTCGTAAAAAGATCGGTGGTGAAGGAACTTTCTATTGGGAGAAAGGTGATGTCATCTATGTACAGGATAAGGACAATAAGCTTTTCAAGAGCAAAAGCTATATGGCTGATAAAGCAGCTACTAGCATTACTTTCTATGTAGGTGGTTCTTACACCGCTAAGGGTCAATACGACGTTTACTATTGTGGAACGAACTCTGGTGCTGGTCCAAAGAAGGTAGTTATTGCATCTACACAGAAACAAACAGCTTTTAATAATACGAAGCATTTTGGTGCTTCTGGCGATTGCGGTGTGGCTAAAGCTACTAAGAATACAGGGAAAGGTAAGAGTGGTTACAAGTTCGACTTGGCACACAAGGCATCTTATCTTTGCTTCCTTCCCTATATCGCTTCTCAATATCTGCGTGCAAACTATAGAATTCAACGCATAGAGATAACCTCTAATAATAATATCGCTGGTACTTATGATCTTACCCTAGACGGTCTTTCTGGTTCTGGCGGTTCAAAGACAATTACGCTTAACGTAGGTGATAAGGGTCTTATGCTTGCAGATCAAAATACAGAAACTAAAAGCATCAAGAATTCTCTTTATGTCGTTATCGCTCCTGGCAGTCATAGCTTAAAGGTGAAATATACGGTCTTAGACACTAAGGCAAATAAGGTTATGACAATGACCAAAAGTTATCGACGACATAACTTCGCTGCTAATAAGATTTGTGATATTCCCGTTAGTCTTGGTGCTATAGCTCTTTACGGTGGTCATAACTATTATATGTGGGATGCAAAGGAGAACTATTGGTTTGGTCACGAATGGGACTCTAAAGCCCCTTGGCAGCCAACAACGGATGGTGCAAGAAATAACAATTATCCAGAGTCTAATGCAGATGGTAATCGTTGGTACCACGAGAATAGCGGTCCTCTCGACAATTTAGTCAATCCTCTCTTTAGTGAGCTTCCTAACGCTAACGAAGTGGCTTGGTATGTAATGAAGGGCAATGCTCATTGGGATGAGAGAACTCGGTGGAAGGCATTCGGCAAGCCTCATACTGGTGGTGTTTGGCTTAAGAAGCTCAGCGTTATCGCTAAAGAAAATAATAAGACACTTTCTGATTTAAAGAACAAGAACCACGAGGGTATTGATTTGCGTACTACTTACATTGAGGAGTACGCTGAGAATTATAGAATTTCTCCTATATCTGGCAAGCCAAAGGATAGCGAGATTAGTAAGTATTTCTTCCTCCCTGCGTTGGGCTTTTACCACAACGGTATGCTTAACTACTTTGGTTCTGACGGTACCTACTGGTCGTCGAGTGCTCGCCCTGGCTTTCGTAATTACGCTTGCGCCCTGTGCTTCAACAGTGGTGACGTATACATGAACGCCTACGTCCGCATCAACGGGTTTGTGGCGCAGCCGCTCGAGTAGTCTCCCCGATTGTTTTATTGATAAAAATAAAGCAAGAAAATAATGATATAAAAGACTACTCCTTATCGTAGTGAAAAAAGTGTATTCACTTTCCCCGAAAAGTGAATACACTTTTTCGCTATGGTAATATCCCTTTAATAGATATAGGGAAGCAATCATAAAAAAGGGACGTCGGTTTTGATGAAAACCCACGTCCCTTTTGATATAACACTAAGATCTCTTGATAAGGTTAACTAAAATAAAGCTTATCTGCTATCTATTTAATGTAATTCGTCAGACGCACATTTATTAAACTATATCAGAAAAAAGAATGGAAGAAAATCTATTTTTCCTCACCACTAGCTCTATATAAAGGGGAAATCTGCGTATTACGGATATTTGGGGTAGTTGTAACCTCTACATTTTATTAGCAAAGAAAAAGGAGTTGCAGATAGCTCTGTAACTCCTTGATAATTATTGTAGCGGGACGGGGCTACGATCCCCGGACCTCCGGATTATGAATCCGACGCTCTAACCAACTGAGCTATCCCGCCATCCTTTACTGCTTTAAAAGCGAGTGCAAAGTTATAGAAAAACTTGGAAACGACCAAAAAATATTTCAAAAAAAATGTACTATGCTGCGAAAAAAGTTATATTTTTGCAAACGATATTTAGATATATCCATAATTAAAATAAACTTATGGCAAAAACAATCAATTTGGCTTATGAATTGAAAACTAGATCAAAGACTACTGTTTGGACACTTATAGGTACCGTGATAGGCTTAAACAAATGGATTGCAGATAGTGTTAGTATCGAAGGTAATGAGCTGACATTTATATGGGGTGACCCATTGCGCGACCATGAGACAAGAGTTGCAACTGTCGTAGAGCAAATTCCAAATGAACGTATTCGGCTAAGATGGTACGACGAAGATTGTGAAACAACCATTGAAATGGCTAAGAATGAGATAGCCGAAAATTATCATTTGCTGATTACTGAAGAAGTGGATGAGGAAGAAACTGACTCGATTATCAACTTTTGGAATTCTAAAATAAAGCGATTGCACCTTATAACTGGTATTTAATGGTTTTGTTTCGATAATCGTTTATCCTATTTTGTGCGGAAGAATAAAAAAACTAAAAAAGCTTAGTTCTACCATATTTTTATGTACTTTTGCATTTAATATAAGGGATAGTAACCTAGCGCATAATATTATTTTGCGCTCTATTTGCTAGTAGCAAGCTGCCCTTGATAGATAGACAAATGTCTTTGTCCATTCATATATGTTACGCTTCAAGAAACTAGACATATTTATAGCCAAGCAGTTTGGCATGCTTTTCACGGGAACTTTCTTCATCAGCCTCTTTGTGTTGATGATGCAGTTTTTGTGGCGTTCTATTGATGATCTTATTGGTAAAGGTCTCACTGTAGATGTGCTTGCACAATTTTTTGGTTACATGGCTTTGATGTTGGTGCCACAAGCCTTACCGCTTGCCGTATTGTTATCCTCATTGATGACCTATGGCAACCTGGGTGAAAGCTCTGAGCTAACGGCAATTAAGTCGGCTGGAATATCTTTATTTCAATCGTTTCGTGGGCTAATTGCTACTACTATTCTCATTACTATTCTGTCTTTCTATTTTCAGAACAATGTGGCACCTATAGCCCAGAAGCATATTTATCAGCTTCTTATCTCTATGAAGCAAAAGAGTCCAGAACTAGAAATCCCAGAGGGAGTGTTCTATGATGGTATTCCGCAGACCAATCTTTATGTTGAGAAGAAAGATCTTAACACGGGGCATCTATATAATATTATGGTGTATCGTATGACGGATAGTTATGAAGATCAGGCTATTATTCTTGCCGACTCTGGTATGCTTCAATCTACTGCGGAGAAGAAACACCTCATCTTAAACTTATGGAATGGTGAGTGGTTTGAGAATATGCGTTCCCAAGGAATTGGCAATAGTGCTAGTGTGCCTTATCGTAGAGAAACATTTGCACATAAAAAGATAGTAATCGACTTTAGTGACGACTTTAGTCTTTCCGATGCTGCAGGCTTATCGAATGATGCACGAACGAAGAGTTTGGCGAAAATAAAACACGACAAAGACTCGCTAGTACAAGTATACGACAGTGTGGGACGGGCATATTATAAAGAAGCAAAGGAGCTATATTACCCGCGTCCAAAACTTAATAAAACTCAACTTTCGAGTGTGAAAACGCTAACGCAATCGAAAGGCTTTAATATCGACTCTATTTATACGAAGCTTTCGGCTGATAAGCGTAGAGAGGTTGTTGATATGGCTCTGTCAAATGTTCAGCAGGAAGTGGGCGATCTTGAGTTTAAGAGTATGGTAACAAGCGATGGCGATAAGCTGCTTCGGCAACATGCTATTGAGGAAATTAATAAGTTTACCCTTGCGCTTACTTGTTTGATATTCTTCTTTATAGGTGCGCCATTGGGTGCTATTATTCGTAAAGGTGGACTTGGTTTGCCTATTATTATCAGTGTGCTGGTATTTATCATCTTTTATATCTTGGATAATACAGGATATAAAATGTCGCGACAAGGCGATTGGGCAATATGGTTTGGTAAAGGACTTTCGCCAGCGGTACTTATCCCAATGGCAATTTTCTTTACTTATAAGGCCAACAACGACTCAGCAGTTTTCAATGCCGATATGTACAAAAACGCCTTGATGCGTATCTTCGGATTGCGTATGAAGCGTAACATTGTGAGAAAAGAAGTATTGATTTCCGATCCTCATTATGCAGAAGATGCAAAGATCTTAGAGGAATTGACCGCAGAGATAAGAAGTTATGCGCAGGCGAAACGTTTAACATTGTTGCCAAATCCTATAAAAGTGTTCTTTGAGTACCACCCTGATCATAAGATAGAGCAGCTAAGCGATATATTAGAGCGAGTGATAGAAGATTTAGGCAACACCAAAAACCGTATTATCCTTGGTGAGTTAAACAAATATCCTATCATTGCTACCAAGGCACACACACGTCCGTTTGAACATAGATGGATGAACATCGTTTCTGCAATTATGGTTCCTGTAGGTATATTCTTCTATCTAAGAATGTGGCGTTTTAGATTCCGTTTGTATAGAGACTTAAAAGAAATCACTTCTACAAATACAAATATTATAGAAGAGATTGGGAAAAACTATAAATAGAAAAATGTAATTTTAAATAGTAATATTATTATGGAGAAATATAAGTTGAATAGTATAGATGATGCTTTACAAGACTTTAAAGAAGGTAAATTTATCATTGTAGTTGATGATGAAGATCGTGAAAACGAGGGCGATCTCATTATGGCAGCAGAACTTATCACCCCTGAAAAGGTGAACTTTATGTTGAAGAATGCGCGTGGTGTGCTCTGTGTACCAATTACGAATGCAAGAGCAGTAGAGCTAGATCTTCCTCACCAAGTTTCTGATAACACCTCTATGCTAGGTACTCCATTTACTGTTACTGTTGATAAATTAGAAGGCTGTACTACAGGTGTTTCTGTCCATGATCGTGCCGAAACGATAAAAGCCCTTGCCGATCCTCATGCAAAACCTGAAACCTTTGGTCGTCCCGGTCATATCAATCCTCTCTACGCACAAGACAATGGTGTGCTGCGTCGTTCTGGTCATACAGAGGCGGCTGTCGATCTTTGTCGTTTGGCAGGCTGTTATCCTGCAGGTGTGTTAATGGAAATTATGAATGAAGATGGTACGATGGCACGTATGCCCGATCTTCAGATCAAAGCCAAGGAATGGGGTATGAAGATTATCAGTATTAAAGACCTCATAGCCTATCGCTTAGAAAGAGAAGCGGGAATAGAAGTGGGTGAGAAAGTAGACCTTCCTACGAAATATGGTAACTTCCAGCTCATACCTTTCTTACAGAAGAGCAACGGATTGGAACACATGGCGCTTGTTAAGGGCGAATGGAAAGAAGATGAAAGCATCTTAGTGCGTGTTCATTCTTCATGCGCAACGGGCGATATTCTTGGCAGTCGTCGCTGTGATTGTGGCGAGCAGCTTCATAAGGCTATGGAGATGATAGAAAAAGAAGGTAAGGGGGTTATTATCTATATGCAACAAGAGGGGCGTGGTATAGGTTTGATGAACAAGATAGCAGCTTACAAACTTCAAGAAGAAGGCTTAGACACTGTAGACGCTAATATCCACTTAGGGTTTCGTCCAGACGAGCGTGAGTATGGCAGTGGCGCCGAGATGCTTCGCCATCTAGGTGTGCATAAGATGCGCCTTATGACTAACAATCCTACAAAGCGTGTAGGGCTAGAAGCTTTCGGTTTGGAGATTACCGAGAATGTTTCAATAGAGGTAACACCTAATAAATACGATTATCGTTATCTTAAAACAAAGCAAGATCGTATGGGGCATAATCTCCATTTATAAATATAATATTTCACTTTTTTTATACCGCCTCTAGAAAATTTATTCTAGAGGCTTTTTTGTTGATGTAAAGGTATTCGATATAGCTTTGCTATAGATATAAAAAAAAGCAGTGGAATACCATCTCACGACGCCACTCCACTTAATCAGTACAATAAAAAAAAATTGAGTTTTTTATTTGATATACATTGCTACTTTTCTTCAATTACTATTGGTTATTAGAACCAATAGCTACCCGATTCAGGGTCAGTATCGCCGTAAAGTCGATAATGTAAGTTCTCCAATATTTCTTTATAAGGGATGTGAAGATTGTCGTGAATGGTTTTTACCAAGCGCTGTGTCTTAGGTGAAAGTTCTTCAAGCTTAGGTAGTTTTCCATCTTTTATTTCTACATCGCCTACATATTCCTCACACCAATCTATGTAAACCATAACAGGAATGTTGATAGTGGGATACCAAAGATCGTTTTTCTCTTGTTCAGAAGTAGGAAGCCATGACGCTATTTTTTGTGGATTATGCTCAACTTTACCTATTTGGTCGTTATAGAAAAAATCGAGTTCCTTTTGATTACTTGTTTTTTGATTTTTTGCCTCCATTAGTTTTATTGCAAGATTAAATGTATGGCGACTGTAACCAAAGGTGATATATCCCTTAAAGCCCATAGGATTTTTAAGTCCGTTATACTCTGCACCATCTTTTTTTATCGTCTTTCCAAATGGGGTAGGGTCAATGTAATCGTAACGGAATATTTCATTGTTATTAGGATTGTCGATCGTTTTATCAAAATCCTTTAAAGGCTTGATGTTCTCTGGAATAAAGAAGTGTTGTAGCTTTTTATCCTTACCATCGGCTACCATTTTCTCGGTAATATCCTCTCCCTTCTCATTGAAGTAATGAATATCTATAGCGTAAGGAGTGCTAGACTCTGTGTTGAACATTTTACCAGAACTAAAGGCATAAAGATATTTAGGGTTTGCCTTATCGGGTACCCACTGGTTATCTTTAAGCGTAAACTTAAAGGTAGGGTTCTTACTAAGGAAGGTGGTGCCTTCTATTGGAGGATTTTCGTGGAAGCTAGTGTAACCATGTAGATGACCATATATTACTCTTATCTCAACACTTGCAGGCATAGGACCTGAAAGTTTTTGAGTAACTTCGGGAAGCTGCTTATCTTCTTCTCCATTTGTTACACCAAGATAATCATCGCTACTACATGCAGTTAGCGCAAGAGCCACAAGCATATTTGCGGCAAGTATGTATAAGTATTGAAATAGATTTTTCATTTCCTTTTTGTCTAATCGTTAGTTATTCTTGAATTTCGATAGGAAGCGCAGCAGTAAAGTCCCAAAGTGAGTTTGCGATCTGACTAGGTGAAGGCGTATAAAATTCGGATGCCTTATGGTTGTTGTCAAATTTGCTCGCATTACCAGCGTGCATCAATGCTACTTTAAGTTCAAATTTTCTGCCCTTTTCTTTGAAGACAATAAAGCCCTTGAAGCCCATAGGATTGGTTTTCCCTATAAAGCTGTTATTAAATTCGTCGGCATATACATAGTCGAAGGGCAATTTGCGCTTATCTGTTTCACGAATAGAAATCCCGTTTGAGTCTTTCTGATAGAGTTGGAAGAAGTGCTGGTGTATTCGGTCTTGCTGGTTTAAGAAAAACTGATCATTCATAAGTTCATGTTTTACATTATAATAATCCAGCTTTAGAAGATACACCGTGTTGGGGTTATCTTCTGTATTCTTCACAACAAACTTTGTTGCTCCCTTAGCAGGGTCAATGTGGAAACCTTGTTTTTTCTTGCTGTGGGTAGCATCTACAGCATATATGATAGTTTGTTTGCTGTCAGCGAGCGTAACATCGTTAGGGGTAAGGTCGGCTGAAAAAAGCTTGCCTTCCTTTAATGTTCCTTCTATGAGTGTGAATACAGCAGAGGTAGGGTCCTCGTGGTGTTTATTGTTAATTTCGTTTTCAGGACGCTCTGGGTCGCTGGTACAACTTGTTAATGTCATTCCTGTAATAACGAGAGCAGCGACTATAAGTGTGTTAAATATGATTCTTTTCATTTTCTTTTACTATTTAATGTTGTTGTTTTGAGGGATTTAAAATTTCCAACCAAGTGTTATGCGGATGTCTCTTCCAAGATCGTGCGAGTAGTAACGCGCTCGATTGGTGTATTCCTTGTACTCCTTATTGAAAATATTTTCACCTGCTATATTGAAGAAAAGTGTATTGCGATGATTGATATTCCAGTTTACTCCAGCTTCGAAACCAAATAGGTTGTAAGCAGGAGGAGCTGTGTTAATGAGGTCGGTATTAGGATCGAACCTATGCTGCTGTGCCACGAAACGGTGGTTTATTTCTATCCATGGAGCCCACTTCCCTATAGGTTGAGGAGTGTAAGCAAGGCTTTGATCGAAGCGAAACGAAGGAATGTAAGGTAAGTAGTTACCCGTATTCTTCTCGTTAGCCCAAATCATAGAACTCGTAAAGTGATAGTCGAGTAAGGTGATAGGACGAATATGTAAGTCGAGATCCACTCCGCGGAAGAAAGCATCAGCCTGCATATATTGGAATACGGGGTAAGTACCTGATATTACAGTAATGTTCTTCTGCATAGGGCGGTCGTATACATAGTTCTTAATCCATTGTAGATAGGCATCTAATCGCACATCAACATATTTGCTCTTGTAAACGGCAGAGGTAACCCACTTGTAGCTATTTTCCGAGTTTAGCAGCGAGTCGCCAATAACATATCTGCCCGATCCAAGTTCGTTTCCGTTACTGTATAGTTCGTAAACATGTGGTGCACGCCATGCGAGTCCTATATTAGAAGTGAGCGTAAAGTGTTGGTTTACCTTATATTGTGCGCCAATATTGTAGGTGAAGTTATTGAAAGAACGGTGTCCACCATAGTACGTTCCCGTCCAATCGTAGCCAGCAGCCTCTGTGTTTTGCCAATCGAACCTAGCACCTAGCTCTGCACTCCATTTATTTTTATTGTATTTTTGGAAAGCATATACCCCTAGGGTGTTCTCTGTATAGTTAGGAATAATAGGAACAACCCCAGTGCCACGTTCGTTTTTATGATTGGTGTAGCCATGTTGTACGCCCACTTCTGTTTGCCAAACACTATATGCTTTGCGCCACCTGAATTGGTTTTGGAGCGATTGCAAGTGCAAGCTTACTGCGGGAATATTAGATAAGTTTTGTCTTCTTATTCTGTTTTCCTCACGATCGTCTTTTTGATAGGACGTAAGCCAATAAAAGTTACCATAACGATTGTTATTGTAAAACATCTTTAGCGTTACATTGTTATGGATTACATGCTGAAACGGATATGTTATAGTGCGTGTAAAGGGCGTAACAATTACAGGGCGTCCAAGGGCTATGCGCTCCGATAGTAAGTCTTGATCGCCCATCTGTGCATTGAATAGCACCCCTAGCTTGAGGTCGTATCTACTATAAGACAACTCCGTACGAAAGTTTTTATGGCGATAGCCTAGTGTTCCCGCAATATCAAACTCGCGCGTACCTGTATTATTTAGCATATATTTTGCAGCACGTTGATCCCCACTATTACCATAGGTCGACTGTATGCGCCATGCTATATCCTTAGCAAATGGAAAAGCACCTTCTGCACTTCCTACAATCTGATAGCGTCTGCCATTGTCTCCATACATTGTTAATACCTTGCCATGTATGCAATCCGTTTCATAGGGAAGCATAGCTTGCTCCATAACAATGATACCTCCAAGGGCTTCCGATCCATAACGAACAGCTTCGGCTCCCTTGACAACTTCTATCTTATTACTATTATTTTTATCAACTTCAGGTGCATGATCATCGCCCCATTGCTGTCCTATTTGGCGTGCCCCATTTACAATCATTAGCAATCTATTGCCATACATACCATGAATGACGGGTTTTGAGACTGTTGTGCCTGTTTGGATAGAGCTTACACCACTTATGCGCTCCAGCATTGTTGCAAGCGATTGCCCTATTGAACGGTTGATCGTAGCTTGATTGATTTGGCTACTAACAACGTTATTACTTACTAATTTCCTTTCTCCATTTACCGTAACTTCTTCCAAACGGTGAACTTTCGAATGGATAGAGTCGGACACAATTACTCCGTGTTGGGGCTTTTGTGTGTGGGCTGAAGCAGAAGGAATTAGCGTGAAAATAGCAATACCAATGATGGTAAGGCTAATATAAAAGTGTTTCTTCATTCCTAAAACAACAACTTTTTTTGTTTTTAAAGTTTTGATAGCTTTGCTTGACTAGTACTGCTCTGTCTTTTTTTTGAACTACTAATACCCGATAATATACTGATTATTAGACATTCAATAATCAATAAGCCATTGCCTTAATATCAAGTAGTCGTACTGATATAAGACAAACAGAAGCTAGTCAAACTAATAACAAGAGTCTAAAAAAGTTTTTAGACTAGTAGGAATGATGGAGGAGAATTTGCATTTACAGAATAAATTGGTCGCCAAACGGTGAGCTCTTTTATTTCGTAATGCGATATAAGTATTCCGATAAGAATAGGGATAAACGTTACACTCTTAGCGGATTCTGATTTTTGCCACGTAAAATTACAGGTAGGACAGTACGCTTTTACCTGCGCCTTTACATCTGACTTTATTGTTTTAAGGTGGGGTACGTGTTGCAGCGAAAAATGAAGGTCAAGATCTTTGCATATATGTGCTAACATGAATACTAGTAATAGTATCCATGCATAAAATATGCTATATCTTTTCTTTCTTTTCAAACCACTCACGACTTTTTGGGTTTTGTTTTATGCCACAAAAGTATTACAATTGAAGCATAAATATGCTTTTTAAGGGTCTTATTTATATAATATTAAACCTTTTACTGCTTTAGCAAGCGAATATCTTAATAAAAAATGTGCTGTACAGAAACGCAATATGGCTTTGCTGTCAGCATAAAAAGCAGTGAAGCACCGTCTCACGACGCTACTCCACTTAATCAATACAACAAAAAAAATTGAGTATTACTAGTCGAAAAATACAAGTACTACCAGTTTCTATAAAACTTGTTATTATCTATAAACCACTGGGGTATGTGTATTTTACAGTCCTTTACAGTTGTTATAATGTATGTTTTTGCCCAAAAGAATAGTTTTTTTAATCTACTTATAACGAGAAAAGCCCTATGCTTCAAAGCTATCCTTTATGACTTTTCGTAAAATGCTGATATGCAATAATTTTTTTTCTATTTTTAGTCCATTTATTGTTTATTTTAAAGCAGTTATTTTTAATTTATGAAACAAAAGTATCACAATTTCAGCATACATATACATTTGGCATACTTTATTTAACGTGAGTTCGACGAATTTAGAACAGAGCAAGCTGTGTGTCAATAGTCCTTTGTACATTGATACACGGCTTCTTTGGGAACAGACAATAGGC
>QWCP01000485.1_pt1 | contig 12033 bp, 10 predicted proteins | sample 1972561 | NCBI WGS metagenome assembly QWCP01 (sample SAMN09866705, study PRJNA288562) | Human vaginal metagenome isolate pre4_vaginal, whole genome shotgun... | isolation source: vagina | host: Homo sapiens | place: USA: California
TTGTTCAAAGAAAAATATGGTCAAGGCATTACAGAATACACCCAAAGAAAAAGAATGAATATGGCTGAGACTCTTCTCTTAAATACCAAACTTCCTATAAAGGAAATAGCTGAATCTGTCGGATACACATCTCATAGCAAATTTTCCATTTATTACAAAAGATATAAGGGAAAACTTCCTAGTGAAGTCCGTAATCTAGCTTGCGAACATCTCAATTTAAAATGCGATTGCTGTAATTAAGATAAATTTTTTTATACGCCTTTATCTTTTATGAGTTTATATATATTTGTATAGGTGTGTATAAATTTGATAAAAAAATTAACAAAAAAATAAAGACAGTCCGAAGACTGACGATATTTACCTCTCTGTTCCTTTGCTATGTTCTTTCTTATTTGACTTAGTTTTTCATCGGTCTTAAAGATTTTTATTTGCCCTAATATGGACTTTTATCCTTGTCTTGACTTTCTTTACTTATTCTTTTACTTTTAAGAGCTTAGAATATAAAAAGAGATATTATATTAAAACGATATTTCTCCGGTACTGGGACTGGGACGGGACTAAAAATTTGAAAACGTCCTATAATTAGGTGGATTTAGTGATATTAGAAAAAATATAATATGGTATTTTGAATGGTTTGAGATATATCGGACGTTTGGAAAAGAAAGGGGGGGGATAATATATAGTGTTTTTCAAAGAATTTGAAATAAATTGGGCTGATTTAGTAAATGAAAAATACAAAGAGAATGAAATAGATAAAAAAAATAGATCATCGCCGGCGGGATGAAATTAAAAAAGAAAAAGACGGACAATTAATCGATGTAAACTATTATGACCGCAAACCGCGCAAACGATTAGGTAGAAAAATTATGCAAAGTCCATCAATAGTTTTTTATCTTTAAATAAAAAAGATCGGAATATAATGTTCCGATCTTTTTACCGTTCCAATCCTTTGCTTGTATTTTTTACGATTTGTAAATTCGCATTTAATTTTACAACTTATCTCTTCTTTCGAGGAAGCCAAAAGAGAGAAGTTAATCGGAATGAAGGAGCATCCGTCGGTCCAGCCCAGTGTCATCATGCGGAAGCCTTTTTTGAACTTCATGCTGACATGGTCGAATACTTTGGACGCCAGTTCGGTGTGTTTATAGCCAATCCTCTCGTAGAGGGAATCATCGACAACAAAGCAGTCTGCCCTGTCCGTGGAAGTCAGCCCGCGCAAATGTTCATTAACGATCTTCTCAGAGAGCAGTGTAGTGAAGCGAAGCCAGTTGGAATGGGAACCGCGAAGGAAACGGTAATACGCATTCTTGGAAAAATCCTCTTTGAAGCTTCCCGTTTTCTTCTGCATGTACATGCTCCTGTCGCGGAAAACATTGCAGAGGATGTAGGTGAACAGCTTCATAAAGGGAATATCTTTTTCCTTCTTGCAGTTGCATTTATTCAGGAGGGAGCCGACTTTTAAATCACGGATAAATCGTGAAATCGAGTTGGAAATTTCCTGTTTGTTGCCGGCTTCAGATGGTATAATAGACATGGCGCAAGTCCTCCGAGGTGTGATTGGTTTTTCGTCAAATCTATTATACCAAGGTATGGGGCTTACGCCTTTTTTTATTGGCTAAACTATTGAGTTTTCAAGGTTCGCGGACATTTCCCGTGTGGGAAGTTTCAGTGTTTTACTATTTTCATGTCCCGCCAATGTCATGAATTCCGCTGTTGTGGAGAATAGCCTCCACTCTGCCAACGCTGTCCTGCCTATAAAAGAGTGCATATTCATAGGCGATAAGGGCTATGACGCGAAAGCGGTCTACAATTTGGTAAAGGATGTTTACGGGGGAGAAGCCGTTATCCCTCTGAATAAGCGGAGAATGAAAGACCCCAAAAAGCTGTCCGTGGACAATCCCATCTGTGGCGCAGGCCTTGCGATGCACAAGGACGGAAAAACAACCGACCATGGCCGAACCCGACAGAAATTCTGCTGCCCTTTCCGACAATCCAAAACCGGCGTCTGCCCTTGTAACCACAAAAATTGGAATAATGGGAAGAAGAACCGAAGTAATGCTTGACCACAAAATGTAAACTGTCAACATCGGAATTATGTCTTGCCGTACAAAGCCTTTTCCTTGTCCATTTTCAATAAATGTAGCAAGCGTGGTATTGATTTCCGTTCCTAATAGGAAAAAATGATTAGAGCAGTTTGAAACTCAATCATCTATTTTTCATAGAGAACACTGGCCGTCCTCATAGCATTATTCTACTTTCATCATACGGTAGCCCACACCAATATGTGTTTGGATATATTGTGGAGACTCCTCTGTTGGCTCAAGTTTTTTTCGTAATGTCGCCATAAATACCCGCAGCGAAGCTACATCGTTATCCCAACTGCGGCCCCAGATATTCTGCGTGATAAAGGTATGGGTCAGTACCTTGCCAACATTCTTTGACAGCAAGCACAACAGCTTATATTCAATGGGTGTCAGGTGAAGTTCGTTTTTATCCAGATAAGCGCATCCTGCGGCATAATCCACTTTCAACTTACCATTAACAAATACAGAACTGGCGGTGAACATCTCTGCCGTCATCAGAGAGAGTCTTCGCTGCGTCACCCGAAGTCGTGCCAGCAGTTCTTCTACCGAAAAGGGCTTTGTCAAATAATCGTCCGCTCCTGCATCCAGTGCCTTGATTTTATCGTTATCCTCGCTTCGGGCACTAATTACAATAATTGGAACATTGGACCAAGAGCGAATTGTTTGAATGACTTGAACGCCATCTATATCCGGTAAGCCCAAATCCAGTAAGATGATTTCAGGATTGTGCGATGTAGCTGCTATAATTGCTGCTGAGCCATTAGCTGCCACCACATAACGATAATCATTTGTTTTTAAAGTGGTCGTAATGAGATTTCGTACAGAAGGGTCATCCTCAACCACTAATATCAAAGGTTTATTCATTAAGTTCTACCTCCCCTGCAGGTAATGTAAATTTAAAAACAGTGCCATTTGGCTGACTGTCTGATACGGAAATCGTTCCGCCGTGGGCGGTCACAATGGACTTACAAAGGGCCAGCCCCAATCCAAGGCTTCTGCAGCTGTCGACCACTTTATTGGTACCAGTGTAAAACATATCAAAAATACGGGGTTTTTGCTCATCAGGAATCCCAGGGCCGTTGTCAGAAACGGAAACCGTGACCCATTGCTCTTTTTGATCGGTGTTTATTTCAATTACTGAACCGACAGGGGTATATTTGATGGCGTTGTCAACCAAATTGATAATCACCTGAACGATCAACTTCGCATCAATGCGGGCAAGGATAAAGTCTTTACCGCTGGTCACGCGAATGGTGTGTTCTTTACTCTTCCTGTTGATGTGCTTCAGTGCTTCAGAAACAACCTCATCCATAAGTTCGATACTCCGAGTTAGATTGACCGGTCCGCCCTCAATCCGTGTGACTGCCAACAAATTTTCAACCAGATTGATTAGCCACATGGAATCGTCATAAATATCAGTAAAGGTCTGCTCCCGCAGTGCATCGTCCATCTTTTTATAATTTGCAAGCAAATTGTCTGCACTGCCGGAAATTGCTGTCAAAGGTGTCCGAAGATCATGGGAGATTGCCCTCAGCAGGTTGGCACGAAGTTGTTCATTTTGTGCCAGGACAGCCGCTTCCTCCTTGTCCTTGGTATTTTTGATGTTTTCCAGTGCCAATGCACACTCGCCAAGAATGGAAAGAAGCACACTGTTTTCAAAAGAGTCCAGCGGAGTACCGTTCTCAGCAATACCAGCTACCCCATATACATGCTGGTTAACCCGAATCGCAAGGTATAGACACTTTGCACTGGATAATGTATCGGTCGTTGCTCCTGCGTGTTTTTTATTTCGGAAGACCCAATCGGCGACTGCTTTCTCATTCTCAGAAATTAAACTCTCTTGAGAACTATTAACAGTACGAAAAACGTTTGGGGTGGCAAGTCCTTTACCATCAGACAGGTAGACGACGATATCTTTTTTCAACAGCTTCATGAGTTGCCCTGCCGTAACGGTGATTACCGCTTTATCCTCCTGTTCTTTTTGCAAAAGCTGACTGGTTTCAAAGAGAATCTTTGTGCGGTAAGCTGTACGGGCAGATTGCTTTGCATTTTCCTTCAGCCGGCTAGCAAGAGAACTTGAAAGCAGCGTTACCATAAACATAATGGCAAAGGTAACAAAATAGTTCGGATCGTTAAAATCAAATGTCAGTCTCGGAGTAGTAAAGAAAAAATTAAAGGCCAACACGCTGACAACCGAAGTCAGAATCCCGCACAGTCGGTTGGTTGTGATAACGGCGGTCACAAGTACACCCAATATGTAGACCGCGACAATATTGCTTTCCGTGAATCCAAGGGCGTCAAAACCACAACCAATCAATGTAGCTGCTAGCAATACGAGTATACTTTTCAGAACATCCCGCAGGGATATTGTTTCTACCTGTGCCCTTTTCTTTTTTTTCTGATAACCGGAACCTATGCTAGCGTCTGGAATCACATGAATATCTAAATTCGGTGCACTGAAAATCAGACGCTCCGTCAAGGTGGGTTTGCTGAAAATCTTTTTTCGTGCAATGGTACTTCGTCCAATTACGATTTTAGAAGTGCCGGAAAGACGGGCAAATTCCGCAATTTGATAAGGCACGTCATCGCCATAACTTGTCTCAATCGTAGCACCAAGTTGTTGTGCCAGCCGTTTATTGTACTGCAACCGTTTTTTATCCTCGTCGTTCATCGTTGCTGTGTCAGGTGTTTCCACATAAAGGGCGGTAAATGTTCCTCGGAAGGCTCTTGCCATTCTGGCAGCAGTCCGAATGATTTTTGCGTTGGATGGCGACGAGGAAAGACAAGCCAGAATGCGCTCGTCTGTATGGTAATCGCCTCGGCTCTGTACTCTGGCCCTTTCCGTCAGCAGATTTACCCGGTCAGCACACCGACGGAGGGCAATCTCACGCAATGCAGTCAGGTTTTCAAGTGTGAAGAAATTAACAGTAGCCCGCTGTGCCTGATCTTCCCGGTACACATTTCCACTTGCCAGTCGTTCCAGCAACTCCGCAGGCTCAATATCCACTAGTTCCACCTGGTCTGCCTGATCGAAAGTAGAATCCGGAATGCGCTCCTGTACCAATATTCCGGTGATTGATGCCACAGTATCGTTGAGACTTTCAATATGCTGGACATTCACAGTTGTATACACGTCAATGCCGGCGCTTAGCAGTTCCTGGACATCCTGATACCGCTTTGTATGGCGGCTGCCTTCTGCATTGGTGTGGGCATACTCATCCACCAGGATGAGCTGAGGTTTCCTCTTTAATGCGGCGTCAATATCAAATTCACGAAGCATCATTCCCTCATAGGCAACTTGCTTCACCGGGAGCTGCTCCAGGCCGTCCAAAAGTGCCGCTGTCTGAGGTCGGGCATGGGGTTCTATGTATCCAGCAACCACATCAATGCCGCGCTCCTTAGCTTGGTGAGCCGCCTGAAGCATGGCATAGGTCTTTCCGACACCTGCTGCATAACCGAAAAAGATTTTGAGTTTTCCACTTTCCTTAGTGGCTGTATCGTTACGGATCGCACGAAGAAGCTGATCCGGATCTTGTCTTGGTAGTTCCATTTTACCTCTTCTATCTGTCACTCAAGTAAAGACGATTCTTTTCCAGAATACCGTCCAGCATCAGATTGACTTCCAGCACATTGACAGTCTCTTCACCAAAGATACCAAAGAATCGTCCGTCGGTGCAGTTTTGGATAATCTCACGCACTTCATCTTCAGTCATATCATTTGCTTTTGCAATGCGGGTTACCTGATACTCCGCTGCTGCCGGGGAAATATGGGGATCAAGCCCACTGCCGGAACAGGTGACAAGATCCACCGGAACAGCTGTTTCATCCATTTCAGGATTTGCATTGCGGAGCTTTTCTACACGCTCTGCCACAAGCTGTGCATATTCCTGACTTGCCGGAGAGATGTTGGAGGGAGCGGCGTACATCAGTGCCTTTCCGTTTTCATCCGTATAGGTTGAAACATCAATATTTATAATGCGCCCCCACATATGCGCCTCATCTGTATATTGCTGCCCAAGTAATTCACAGCCATATTTTTTCCCGTTTACTTCAATGATACTTCCGTTGGCATTGTCCGGAAAAATTAGCTGAGCAATTACTGTGACAACACCAGTATAGACTACGCCACACAGCAGCGTAAAGATTAAAAAAATCATACCTGCCTTTGGTAGTACACTTTTCATTGATTTCATAATATATACCCCTTTAACCGAAGATGGTGAGAAAAATTTTCTGAAGTAATTCCGGTTCCCATATGGCGAAACGCAGTGTAATCGCACATAGGACGGCTAAGGTCATTCCAAGAATTCCTTCAAAATACGAGATTGTTTTCTTTGTTATCGCATTCATATTTTACATCCTCCTTATACCAGACCAGTAAGCACAAGCAGAACATCAATCAGCTTCACAAAGATAAAGGGAGCTGCCAGACCGCCCAGACCATAAATCAGCAGGTTCCGTGACAGCAGCTTTCCGGCGGAAACTTCACGGTATTTCACACCTTTCAGCGCCAATGGAATGAGCGCAATAATGATGAGTGCATTATAAATAATCGCAGAGAGAACAGCACTTTGCGGGGAATGCAGCCCCATAATATTCAGAGCAGACAGGCCTGGATAAAGTCCCATAAACAGCGCTGGAATAATGGCAAAGTATTTTGCCACATCGTTGGCAATAGAGAATGTAGTCAGGCTGCCTCGTGTCATCAAAAGCTGTTTGCCGATGCGCACAATGTCGATAAGCTTTGTGGGCGAAGAATCCAAATCCACCATATTACCTGCTTCTTTTGCTGCCTGTGTGCCGCTGTTCATGGCAACTGCAACGTCTGCTTGTGCCAAAGCCGGGGCGTCGTTGGTGCCGTCGCCTGTCATGGCAACCAAATGACCCTTTGCCTGAAAATCGCGAATCATTGCCAGTTTTCCTTCCGGTGTTGCTTCCGCAAGGAAGTCATCCACACCGGCCTCGGCAGCAATGGCCGCAGCAGTAATTGGATTGTCGCCGGTGATCATAATGGTCTTGATGCCGATTTTTCGTAGATCTGCAAATTTCTCCTTCACGCCCTGCTTAATAATATCCTTCAGATAGATGACGCCGAGAATCTTGTGGTTCTTAGCTACAACCAGAGGTGTGCCGCCCTTGGACGCAATATACTTGACAACTCGATCACAGTCCGGAGAATGCATACCGCCTGCATGGGTTACATAACTTTGCATGGCGTCTGCTGCGCCTTTTCGGATTTCGTTGCCGTCAAAGTCGACGCCGCTCATACGGGTCACGGCAGTAAATGGGACAAAGTGCATATCCTTGTCCGGAAGGCTTCTGCCACGAATTCCAAACTCCTTCTTTGCCAGCACAACAACACTTCTGCCCTCAGGAGTTTCATCTGCCAGAGAAGAAAGCTGAGCCGCGTCCGCCAGTTCCTGAATATCTACACCATCCACCGGAATGAACTCCGATGCCTGTCGATTACCCAGAGTGATTGTTCCGGTTTTATCAAGCATCAGAATGTCTACATCACCAGCGGCTTCAATGGCACGTCCACTCATGGCCAGAACATTTGCCTGGTTCAGTCGAGACATACCGGCAATACCAATGGCGGAAAGCAAGGCACCAATGGTAGTAGGCGCAAGGCACACCAACAGCGCTATCAGAGTTGGTACAGAGGTGGGATTCTCAATTCCCGCCAGCTTTGCAGAAAAAATGGAGTACGTATAGAGGGAGACTGTCACCAAAATGAAGATGATGGACAAGGCTACCAGAAAAATCTGCAAAGCAATTTCGTTGGGCGTCTTTTTCCGGGCAGCACCTTCTACCATCGCAATCATCTTGTCCAGAAAGCTTTCTCCGGCTTCATTGGTCACTCTGACAACAATCCAGTCCGACAGTACAGTGGTGCCGCCGGTGACGGCACTGCGGTCGCCGCCTGCCTCACGAATTACAGGAGCGGATTCGCCAGTGATAGCGCTTTCATCCACAGATGCCGCACCTTCCACGACTTCGCCGTCTGCCGGAATCTGCTCTCCTGCTTTGACAATCACCAGTTCCCCCTTTTTCAGCAGGGCGGATGGAACCACGGTCACACTGTCTTTCTGCGATACAGAGGGAATTTTATGTGCGTCCACATCCTTACGGGATGCCCGTAGAGAATCTGCCTGTGCTTTGCCTCGGCCTTCTGCAATGGCCTCGGCAAAGTTGGCAAATAGCACGGTAAACCAAAGGATAACGGCAATCGCCAGTGTATATCCGCTTGGAGCGTCTTTTAACCCAAACAGGGACACCAGCCAAAGGATGCTGGTCAAAATCGCAGACACAAAAACCAGAAACATGACCGGGTTTTTGGCCTGTGTTTTCGGACTTAATTTTACAAAAGAATCTTTAACTGCCCTGCCGAGCATTTTCCGGTTGGCAAAAGCACTTTTCTGTTTTGTACTCATATCTGTAAACCTCCTTTACGCAATGCTGCCAAAGAACTCAGCAAGTGGGCCAAGGGCAAGTACCGGGAAGAAGCTCAGTGCACCGATCAGAAATACCACAACAATCAGCAGGAAAACAAACATTCCGTTTGTGGTAGACAAGGTACCCGCAGTCGTGGCGATTTTCTTTTTCCCGGCCAGGCTACCTGCGATTGCAAGTGTGCCGATGATGGGCAGGAACCGGGCAAAGAGCATCACCAGTCCCAGGCTTACATTTAGAAATACGGTATTCGCATTGAAACCGGCAAAGGCAGAGCCGTTATTGCCGCCACAGGATGAGTAGGCGTACAGCATTTCAGAGAAACCGTGGGCGCCGCTGTTATTCAGGCTATCCATGACAGAGGGTACTACAGCGGCAAGGCCACTGCCGACCAGAATTGCAATGGGCGTTGCAAGGCAAACCAGTACCGACCATTTCATCTCATAAGGCTCAATTTTCTTGCCAAGGAATTCCGGAGTACGGCCTACCATCAGACCAGCAATAAACACCGCCAGAATGGCAAAGGCAAGCATACCATAAAGGCCGCATCCCACGCCGCCGAAAATAACCTCACCAAGCTGCATCAGCAGCATAGTCACCATACCGCCAAGAGGCGTGTAGCTGTCATGCATGGAGTTTACAGAGCCGTTGGAGGCTGCTGTGGTGAAGGCTGCCCAGGTAGAGGATGCCGCAATGCCGAAGCGGGTCTCCTTGCCTTCCATATTGCCGCCAGCCTGTTCTATCATAGAGGTATTGACTGTACCATTTTGTGCAAGCTGAGATGTACCGACCTGCTCATTGAAAGCGATGCAACCCAAGGCAACAACCAGACAGAGGAACATTGCCATAAAGATTGCGATACCTTGCTTCTTGTTCTTTACCGCGGAGCCGAATGTGAAGCAGAGTGCCGCCGGAATCAGAAGAAGGGAAATCATTTCAATCAGATTGGTAAAGGCATTGGGGTTTTCCAAAGGATGTGCAGAGTTGACGCCCATGTAGCCGCCGCCGTTGGTGCCGGTCTGCTTGATTGCGACCTGACTGGCTGCAGGACCCATTGGTACGAACTGCTCGGTGACGATCTGTGCATCCGAAAAGATTTCGCCATCTACAGTGACGGTTGCGGTGTCTAAGTCAATTACTGCATCCTTAAGGATTTCACCTTCTGCACTGACAGCAATCGGTTCTACAAGAGATACGGTTTCTGAAATTTTCAGATTCTGGATTACACCGCCGCCTACCAGCAACAGAGAAATGACCAGATTCAGTGGGAGCAGGATGTGAACCACAATGCGGGTCACGTCCACCCAAAAGCTCCCTAACCCGGTGGATTTCACCTTGATAAAGCCACGGATCAAAGCAAACAGAACGGCGATACCTGTGGCTGCGGAAACAAAGTTCTGAACAGTCAGACCTAAAGCCTGGGTGAGATAACTCAATGTAGATTCACCGGAATATGCCTGCCAGTTTGTATTGGTAATGAAACTTGCAGAAGTATTAAATGCCAAATCCCATTTCACACCGGAAAGATGCTGCAGGTTTCCGGGAAGAACGCCCTGTAAAAGTTGGAGCAGGAACAGAAAAACAAGTCCAACACCGGAAAAAACCAATACGCTTACCGCATATTTTTCCCATGTCATCTGTTCTGCTTTATCTACACGCATAATCCTGTAAACAAGGTTTTCACACGGTGTCAGAATTTTGGACAAAAAAGTTTTCTCGCCATTCATAACTTTGCTTATGTATGCGCCCAACGGAATTGCCAAAACAATCAGAATGGCAAGGTATAAAACATACTGAATTATGGTGCTCATGCCTGCTCATCTCCCTTCATTAAAATATAGACATACCACAGCAGCATTGCTGCCGCACATACACCTATGAGTGCAATTAGTATTTGCATAAGATTCATCCTCCTTTTTTGATACTCCAAGTATCATAAAGCCTTTCATCTAAAAGTGGCATTAGTCATCTTTTGTGGATATAAAGATAAAATAAAGATTATAACCAACCTAAAATATATATCATCGGAAAGGCGATAACGATTGTACTGATACAGACACACGCCAAAACCAGTAATGGCATTCCAACAAAGATGGAGATGAAGCCAAGTAGCGGATGATGCCAAATAAAGCGTTTCGCTTTTGCGTCAAATCTCTGTTCAAATCTTCTCGCTGCATTTATAATGCTCATAATTGTTCACCTCATTTCTTTCTTGCAAAGTCATAATGCCACTAAAAGTATTAAGAGGGAAAAAGTGTCCTGCAATCGAAACTAAGATTGTATAAGTTTTTACAACTTATCATCTTTAAATAAAAAAGATCGGAATATAATGTTCCGATCTTTTTACCGTTCCAATCCTTTGTTTGTGTTTTTTACGATTTGTAAAGCGGAAATAAAAGCATAAAATTTGCATACTCAAGAAGATCAGGGTTGTGAGAGCCAACCTCTTTAACATCAGCCTGATCCGGAATTTCGATGAGGCCCGGTTCACCGGTTAAGGTTTCTACTCCGGTTTTTGTGGGAAGCTGGATAGTTATATTTTCTCCCGTAACGACCTCACGGAAATAAAAATCATGCCTAATAGAGCTCTCAACAAGTTGTGTCAGCGGAACGTTAAAGTATTGCGCAATCCTAGCTAATAAATCGGTATTAGGACGGGATATACCTGTTTCATAAAAAGAGATTTGCGATTTTGTTATGTCAAGTATTTTCCCGAGTTCCTCTTGCGTGAGACCAGCGAATTATGTTTTTATGAGCATAGCAACACGAAAACGCAATGAGACGCTTTGCCTTTGGCCGGGAGGTGCCGTGCCTTGCGAGGCGATAGAGGCGTGCTTGCGTAGACAGATCAAAATCGTTTTTTTTCAAAGCCGGGGAATGAATACTGTCGTTTCACGTGAAACATTTCTTTGTTTTTTTATAAAAAAAATGGCCCTCAAGAGAGCCATTGGTGCGTTTTACATTTTTTATTTCTTTATAATTCCCCGCGGTCCGCTTTTTCCTGGAGTTCCCGGGGAGAAAGGGTGTCTGCTGTGTAAATCTTTGCCGTTTCAGGGTAATGATATGCTTTTTCTTCCTTTGTCATATCGATAATGACAGGCGAGGCGGCCATCACTGCTTCCAATTCTTCTTCACTTCTTGCATAGGGGATATGGAAACAGTAGGAGGCTGCCCGGGCAAGTGTTTTTTCTCCCAAGGGGCCGCAGCTCACCTGATAGCCCGCCAGGAAAAGATGACGCATGAGGCTTACCGTTTCCACGCCGTCGCCGAGGACAAGCACTTTCTTTCCTTTTTCTTCTTTTCCTTTGTAGGTGTATAGGGACAGACGGTCGGAAATCGGATCGTTATAGATGAGAGAATCGAGGCGGAAGGCTCTCTTTAAATTATTTTCCGTCAATACGTCTACGGGAATGCCGTCAGCAGTAAATTGACAATCCGAAAGGAGCAGAAGACGGCTGCACCATTGGGCGGACATCATAAGATCATGACAAATCAT
>QWCP01000487.1_pt1 | contig 11940 bp, 11 predicted proteins | sample 1972561 | NCBI WGS metagenome assembly QWCP01 (sample SAMN09866705, study PRJNA288562) | Human vaginal metagenome isolate pre4_vaginal, whole genome shotgun... | isolation source: vagina | host: Homo sapiens | place: USA: California
CCTCAAGGATACTGTCATATTTCTGTGCAAGCCATGTTGCGTGTTCCTCAGCGACAGAAATATATTGAGCGCATTTGGCAGCTAAGCAATTTGAGTTATGCAGTTACGCAAAACGCAGACACTGAGCGACCTTTTGCGAATACTTATGACCGCACTTTTGAACCGGGAATTTATGTTGATATTGTTTCGCGCAAACCGCTGTTTGTGTCGTCAACAAAGTTTGATTCCGGTTGTGGCTGGCCGTCGTTTAGTAAGCCAATTAATAACGACGATCTTGTTGAAGTTGCTGATTACTCGCTCTTTGGTCGTCCGCGCATAGAAGTGCGTGCAAAAGATTCAGACATTCATTTGGGACACGTTTTTACTGACGGTCCGCAGGATATGGGAGGGCTGCGTTACTGCATGAACTCCGCTTCCTTGGAGTTTATTCCGCTTGAGGATTTGGAAGAAAAAGGATATGGCGATTTGATTGAGCTCGTGCTTCAGGGCGAGAACTGATTGCTGAGATAGCGCAGGATAGTAAAAGATAGCGCGAGATAGTACATAGCGCTTTTTCTGCTTTCTTCGCGTGCTTTTTTACTTTCTTTTTTGCTGCTTGGCATGACGGATAGGTACGTGTTATGCCAAGCAGCTGTTTTTGGACATTGATTTTGGTGATTTTTCACAGCCGCGCATGTACGTTCGCGCGCAACGTGCGCAACAGCGGCTTTCGTGAGTAAAAATGCGCTGTTCGGCGTTGTAGAACAGGACGGATGCGTACTCATCGTGTGCAATAGCAGATGAGCTAGGTAACATAATCGTTACATAAAAATTCTTGTAAGATAACAGCCCGTGTATAAAATAGCGTTTTACATGTTGAGATAAAGAAGAATTAAGGAGGATATATGGCTGCCAAAAGCGTTCATGTTGGCGAGAATATTGAAAATCCACTTGTTGAACTCAGCCATGTAGAGAAGCATTACGGTGATTTGCATGTACTTAAGAATATCAATCTTAAGGTAGGCAAGGGTCAAGTAATGGTGGTTTTGGGACCATCTGGTTCTGGTAAATCAACTATGTGTCGCACTATTAACCGCTTGGAAACCATCGACTCAGGTGTTATTCGTATTGATGGTGAACCTCTTCCAGAAGAAGGCAGAGATTTGGCTAATCTTCGAGCAGAAGTGGGTATGGTATTCCAGCAGTTTAATTTGTTCGCGAATAAGACTATTCTGCAGAACGTCGCTTTGGCTCCTATGAAGGTACGTCATATTGCTAAGCAAGAAGCTGAAGATGAAGCTATGGAGTTGCTTGCACGTGTAGGCGTTGATTCCCAGGCAGCGAAAATGCCTGCACAGCTTTCGGGTGGTCAGCAGCAGCGTGTAGCAATTGCGCGCGCTTTGGCTATGCATCCAAAGGTCATGTTGTTCGATGAGCCAACTTCTGCATTAGATCCTGAAATGGTTAATGAAGTTCTCGACACCATGACCGAGCTGGCACACGAAGGTATGACTATGATCTGCGTTACCCACGAAATGGGCTTCGCTCGCAAGGTTGCCGACAATATTGTCTTTATGGCAGACGGCAAGATTTTGGAAGCAGGCACGCCTGAAGAGTTCTTCGAAAATCCTCAAACAGCTCGTGCAAAGGACTTCCTGTCTAAGATTCTTAAGCATTAAGAGGGGCAGAAGTCATGAAGAAATTTATGCATAAAGCTCTGGCAACTGTTTTAGCTGTTGCCAGTGTGTCGTCACTTGCTGCATGCGGTTCTTCCTCCAGCAGCGATGACCGTAAAATTACTATCGGTATTAAGTTCGATCAGCCAGGTGTTGGTTTTAAGAAGGGCGGCACATACACAGGTTTCGATGTGTCTGTGGCACGCTATATTGCCAACTACATGGGCTATGAAGATTATCAGATTGAATGGAAAGAAGCTCCATCAAAACAGCGTGAAGCTATGCTGCAAAATAACGATGTCGACATGATTTTAGCTTCGTATTCTATTACTGATGATCGTAAGAAAACCGTTGATTTTGCTGGACCGTATTTAGTTGCTGGTCAGGATCTGCTTGTGCGTTCCGATAACACCACGATTAAAGGACCGAACGATTTGAACGGTAAGCGTTTATGCTCGGTAACAGGTTCAACCTCGGCTGTTGTTATTAAGGAAAAGTACTCCGATAAAGTTCAGCTGATGGAACAGCCAGGTTATGCTGAGTGCGCAACCGCTTTGTTCTCGGGAATTGTGGATGCGGTAACCACCGATAACATTATTTTGGCTGGTTTGGCTGCCAACTCCCGCGGCCGCTTAAAGCTCGTAAACGCACCGTTTACTCAGGAATATTATGGCGTAGGTATTCACAAGGGCAACACCGGTTTGGCTCAGCAAATTAACGCTGCTATTAAAGAAATGGTTAGCTCGGGTGCATGGCAGAAAGCTATTGAAGATAACACTCGTGGCACTGGTTTCTCTCCAGATAAGGAATATAATCCACCAAAAGCAACTGAAGGGGAGGGAAAGTAATGAACGGCGTTCTTAATCTGTTCACTGAATACGATGTCGTCGGCGCTTTCTGGGTGAATATTAAACTCACCTTCTGGTCGGCTGTTATCGCCACAATTTTGGGTGTTTTGCTTATTATGATGCGTATTAGCCCAATCTCGTCCTTGCGCGGTTTCGCAGCAGGATACACCGAATTCTTTAAGAATATGCCACTGACCATCATTATGGTGTTTATGGTTTTGGGTGTGTTCGGTCAGCTCAAGGTGAGCTTCTCCGACACCTTCGCTATTAACTTCTTCTGGTTGTCTGTGGTTGGTTTGGGTGTGTATACGGCTGCATTCGTGTGTGAATCTTTGCGCAGCGGTATTAATACTGTGCCGGTTGGTCAGGCAGAAGCATCGCGTGCGCTCGGTCTCACCTTTATGCAGTCTGCAACGCAGATTATTTTGCCTCAGGCTATCCGCGGTTCCGTGGCTCCGTTAGGAAATACTTTGATTGCTTTGCTCAAGAACTCCACTGTAGCGGCTGCAGCGTCTGTAGCTACAGAAACATCGAGTTTAATGAGCAGCATGATTGAGTTCCATTCGCAGCATATTATTGCTATCTTCCTTATTTTCGCGATTGGCTACCTCATTCTTATTATTCCTATTGGTTTGCTCACCACATATTTGTCTAACCGATTGGCGGTGCGTCGATGAAAAATCAAGATACTTCTACAAAACTGCTTTTCGACGAGCCAGGTCCACGCGGTCGTCGCCGTATTCGCATCCTCAACTGGGTGGCTATTGTTCTTATTGCACTGTTCGCCGTCTCCATTTTGATGCGACTGCATAACCCTCCTCAGGGCGAAAACCAGCTGTCCTGGCAGCTGTGGCAGCCAGCTTTGGAACTCGAAGCATGGACGGATTTCTATCTGCCAGGTTTGGGCCTTACTTTGGGCGCTTCGGTTACCGGTATTATTGGCTCGCTTATTTTTGGCTTGTTCTTTGGTGTGCTGCGTTTGTTGCCAAACGTTATTTTGCGCTCCATCGCCGGTCTGATCGTTGAGTTCTGCCGTGCAGTTCCAGTGCTTATTATGATGGTCTTCTTCTGGCGTTGGTTCGCCGGCATCGGCATTAAGCACTCGTCCTATTACTCGGTTGTGCTCGCTTTGATTTTGTATAACGGTTCCGTTATCGCAGAGCTTGTACGCTCGGGTGTAGGAAATCTGCCAGGCGGTCAGCGCGAAGCATCTTTGGCTTTGGGCTTAACACGCACTCAGTCGCTTATGAGCATTGAAGTGCCTCAGGCTATTTACGCTATGTTGCCAGCAACGGTTACACAGCTTGTGGTTGCTTTAAAGGATACCGCTTTAGGTTCGATTATTCTGTACACCGATTTGTTGCAGGAATCTCGCCGACTTGGCTCCATGTACTTCAATATTTTGCAGACGCTGACTGTTGCAGCCGTTGTCTACTTTATTGTGTGCTGGATCGTATCGCGTATTGCAGAAGCCTTGCCTCGCTGGATGGCTAGCCGCACCTCGGGTGCTGTGGAAGAAGAAGTTGTGCCTCCAATTGCAGTTATGGATGCAACAAACCGTAACCAGATTAAGGCAGCAAAAACTCCTCGACCATTCGGTGGTACGCAACCTGTGTATCCAGATCACTTCCATGGTTCACACGCCCACAACGAGCACTGGGCGCATAATCATTACGTTGAGCAGGAGAATTTGGAGCGCCCTCACTATTATCGTGAGGAAGCTAAGAAATACACGAAAGAGGCCATGCAAACCCTTGGTTTAAAGAAGAAACCAAAGAAGGATGAGCCTAAGAAGTAACAGCTCTACGATGCTCCTGTTGTCTTGCTAAGCGCGAGAGGGCAGGAGCATCTGCTTTTGTCTAGGCCTATGGTAATATTATCAAGGCTTGAGAAATCAAGAAAGTGGAATTTCCCACCTGGAAGTTTTTTGTGACTTCGGGTTCAGACTTAGGTCGCACTGCACGCAGGTGCTACTAAGAGCATCGGATTCTTTACAAGAATTTATATGCCGCATCTGTATGCAGGTAGACACAGGTCTCTGGGATGTACCCACGCATAGTTTTACGAATGGAGACATCATCACTGAACCGCGTATTAACGATGAAATTCGCACACCACAGCTGCGCCTGATTGGCCCTAAGGGTGAACAGGTGGGCGTTGTTGCCACTTCAGTCGCTCTCAATCTTGCTCGCGAAGCAAATTTGGATTTGGTTGAAGTTGCACCTAATGCAAAGCCACCGGTGGCTAAACTCATCGACTATGGTAAGTACAAGTACAACGAAAAGATTAAGGCTCGCGAAGCACGCCGCAACCAAAGCACTGCTGAGGTTAAGGAGATTCGTTTCCGCCTTAAGATTGACGATCATGATTTTGAAGTGAAGAAGGGTCACGTTGAGCGATTCCTTAATGGTGGCGACAAAGTGAAAGTCACTATTATGCTTCGTGGACGTGAGCAGTCTCGTCCAGTTGGAGGCGTGGAACTTCTACAGCGTTTGGCTGACGAAGTTCAGGAGTCTGGCTCCATTGAATCACGTCCTCGTCAGGATGGTCGCAACATTATCATGGTGCTCGCACCAAAGGGCAAGAAAGTTCAGACTCAGTCTGAGCAGCGCCGACGTGGTGCAGAGTCTCGTGCAGAGCGTCAAGCACGTCAAGCCGCTCGTCTGAACGCGAAGCGTGAAGCTCAGACACAAGCTGTGGCTGAAGCAGAAAGCAAGCTGGCAGACGCAACTGCGAACAAGACTTCTTCCCAGAAGACGACAAGCAAGGAGGGCAGCAATGCCTAAGATGAAAAGTAACTCCGCTGCATCTAAGCGAATCCGCGTGACTGGTTCCGGTAAGCTCATGCAGGCAGGTTCTGCAATGCGCCACAACTTGGAGCACAAGAGCGCACGTAAGCGTCGTGCTTTGAAGGCAGACCAGGTACTCGCACCAGCACAGAGCAAGAAGCTCAAGAGCATGATCGCTAAGTAAGCGCGTGCTGGATTAGGATTTTTTAGAAAGCAGAGGAAATACTATGGCACGTGTAAAGCGCGCAGTTAATGCTCACAAGAAGCGTCGTGTTGTTCTCGAACGCGCTAGCGGTTACCGCGGTCAGCGTTCCCGCCTTTACCGTAAGGCAAAGGAACAGCTCCTTCACTCATTTAACTACAACTTCCGCGACCGTAAGGCTCGCAAGGGTGACTTCCGCAAGCTGTGGATTACCCGTATTAATGTTGCAGTTCGTGCTGAAGGCATTACATACAACCGCTTCATCCAGGGTCTTCGCCTTGCAGGCATCGAACTCGATCGCCGTGCATTGGCAGAGCTCGCTGTAAGCGATGCAGAAACCTTCAAGGCAATTGTGGAGCAGGCAAAGGCAGCTCTTCCAGCTGATGTGAACGCTCCAGTTGAGGCTTAAGTAACACTCAAGAATTACTTGGCTTAACCTGTAAGTACACGAAACCTCCGCACAGTTTTCTGCGCGGAGGTTTCGTGTAGAGTAGCACATATGAGTTTTGGGCAGCAGATCGAACAATTTAGCGTTCATATTGGCGTGGAACGCGGTTTATCGCCCGCAACAGTTAGCGCCTATCAATCAGATCTCAATAAATATATAACGTGGCTTACATCGCGAGGCATCGAAAAAGCGGAAGAAATTCACCGTGAAGATATAGAGCAATTTATCACCTCTCTCAGTGGCATGAGCGCTCGAAGTATTGCGCGATCTTTAGCCTCTATCCATGAATTTCATAAGTTCCTCAGCGCAGAAGGTATTGTTCCTGCAGATGTTTCTCAAGGAGTAAAAGCGCCGAAAGTAGGCAGTTCCTTGCCGGACGTTCTCACTATCGATGAAGTATCTCGCATAATCGACATTGCAGCTCAGTCAGCGCAAACGGGTGATCCGGTTAGTATCCGTGACCGCGCACTTTTGGAGTTTATGTACGCCTCAGCTGCACGTGTTACCGAAACTGTTGGTTTAGATTTAACTGATCTCGATCTTAACGATCGTGTGGCTCGTTTACTCGGAAAAGGTGATAAACAACGCCTCGTACCGTTAGGATCATATGCCTGTGAAGCGCTCAGTGAGTATCTTGCAACTGGGCGTGAACAGTTAGCGCTGAAATCTAAAACGGGCATAGAGCAGCGCGCAGTTTTTCTCAATAAACGAGGTAAAAGGTTATCCCGTCAAAGCGTGTGGGAAATCGTTAAACACTATGCGGCTCTAGCTCAGGTACATAAAGATATTCATCCGCATACGCTGCGTCATTCGTGTGCTACGCATCTTATTCAAGGGGGAGCAGACGTGCGTACAGTACAGGAATTACTAGGTCACGCATCGGTTACCACAACGCAAATCTATACGCATGTTTCCCCGCAAACACTTATAGAAAGCTATATTTTATCGCATCCTCGAGCGCGCTAAAGTTCTGCAAAGTTGTCTGCAAAACTTTATTCATATCACTTATCTGCTCGCATATCCCACGAAAATACTATGATGGAAAGTGAGAGATGAGAGAAAGTTACTGGTAGATATGAATACTTTTGTGAAAAAATGTGTAAATCTAGCGCCAGGTATAGCAATAAGTTTGGTGATTGGTCTTGCTGCGTGGGTTTTAGGCAAGTTTCTGCCAGAAATTGGCGGACCTATTTTTGCAATATTGCTCGGAATGCTTATTGCTTTAGCATGGAAAAAGAAGGGCGCTGCAGCATCCGGTATTAGTTTTACCTCGAAATACGTTCTGCAAACAGCGGTAGCTCTTCTTGGTTTTGGATTAAATCTTGCTGTTGTCGCTCAAACTGGATGGCAGTCTTTGCCTATTATTGTAGTAACGATTACGGTTGCTCTCGTTTTGGCATGGCTGATGAGTAAAGCGCTACGAATGACCTCTAATACAGCCACTTTGATTGGTGTAGGCTCCTCTATTTGCGGAGGTTCGGCAATTGCTGCCACAGCTCCCGTTATTAAAGCGCGTGATGAAGAAGTAGCACAATCAATTTCTGTTATTTTTCTTTTTAACGTTATTGCTGCTTTGCTCTTCCCGCTGCTGGGTATGGCGTGCGGTATGAGTACGACCTCGGGAGAGGTTTTCGGTATTTTCTCTGGAACGGCAGTCAACGATACTTCGTCTGTTACAGCTGCAGCGGCTACGTGGGACACTATGTGGCGTTTGGGATCTGCGACTTTAGATAAAGCTGTTACCGTGAAGCTCACTCGTACTCTAGCCATTATTCCTATCACCTTAGTTTTGGCTATTCTCGTGCAACGCAAACAAGCTGCGCAAGAGGGGAGTGAATCGAAGTCTACTTTTTCCTTAAAGCGCGCCTTCCCACAGTTTATTCTCTGGTTTATTGTGGCATCTCTTATTACCACTCTTGCAGGATTCATGGGTGTTGCTCCTGAATCATTTAACCTGCTCAAAGAGCTGTCTAAGTTCTTTGTGATTATGGCGATGGCTGCGATTGGCTTGAACAGCGATATAGTTCATCTGATTAAGACTGGCGGAAAACCACTGCTTTTGGGCGCTGTATGTTGGATTGGTATTACTATATCGAGTTTGCTGATGATGATTGCGCTAGGATTACTATAAGAGCAAGTATTTAGCGAACGATTGCATATGCGGTCTTGTGACCTGATGGTTGGAGACCGCATTATTTATGCTGTTTTGAGTAGAACGGGTGACATAGATACGAAAATACAAAGTTTTTGCAACACGTTTCTGACAACGTTTGCAAAATAAAAAAATGTAGTGCATAATGGTACTATCCGTTTTACGGTGCTTGTAATCGCAGAAGATTATAGCGGAAAGATATCGATATGGTGGAGACATATCGGGAGGAGGATTCGATGATGAATCGAGTGTTGAAGTCAACAATTGCAGTAACTGCTATGGCAGCAATGTCTTTGGGCACATTAGCTGCATGTGGTAATTCCAGTGCATCTAGCAATGGTAAGGGTAAAGTTTACTTCCTAAACTTCAAGCCAGAAAATGCAGATCAGTGGAAGCAGTTGGCTAAGGATTACACGAAGAAAACAGGCGTAGAAGTTAAAGTTCAAAACGCAGCTTCGGGCACATACGAGCAGACATTAAAGTCTGAAATTGCTAAGAGCGAAGCTCCAACTCTGTTCCAGGTCAATGGACCTGTAGGCTACCAGAACTGGAAGAAGTATACTGCTGACCTGTCTAAGACTTATCTCTACGATCAGCTGGTAGATAAAGATACTGCTTTGAAGGATGGTGACAAGGTTGTTGGTGTTCCTTATGTTACTGAAACCTACGGCATCATCTATAACAAGGATATTTTGAACAAGTACTTTGCTTTGTCAGATGCAGCAGTCAAGTCTGCTGAAGAAATCAATAGCTTCGACAAGCTCAAGGAAGTTGCTGATGGTATTCAAAAGCATAAGGATGAGCTTGGTGTAGACGGTGCTTTCACCTCTGCAGGTTTTGACTCTAGCTCTGACTGGCGTTTTAAGACTCACTTGGCAAATCTTCCTCTTTACTATGAATTCCAAGAGGATAAGGTAGATAACCAGCCAGCAACTGTTAAGGGTACATATTTGAAGAACTTCAAGAACATCTTCGATTTGTACATTACTGATTCCACCACACCTAAGACACAGCTCAGCTCCAAGACAGGTGATGACGCAAACTCTGAGTTCGCTTTAGGTAAGGCTGCGTTCTACCAGAACGGTACTTGGGCATGGTCTGATTTGAAGAAGGCTGGCATGAGCGCTGATTCGGTTGGTATGATGCCAATCTATATCGGTGCTAAGGGTGAAGAGAATCAGGGCTTAACCACTGGTTCTGAAAATTACTGGTGCATTAACGATAAGGCATCGGATAAGGATAAGAAGGCTACTGAAGACTTCCTCAAGTGGGTTATTAGCTCTGATGAAGGTAAGAAGTCGATGACTGAGGAAATGGGCTTCACTGTTCCATTCAAGACCTTCTCTGATGCTACTCCAGACAACCCATTGGTGAAGATTGCTGTGGAAGATGCGCAGTCTGGTAAGAAGCCAGTTTCGTGGAACTTCACCTTCATGCCTTCCGAAACATGGAAGAACAACCTCGGTAGCGCAATGCTTGAATATGCACAGGGCACCGGGAACTGGGATGCTGTGAAGACAGCATTCGTTGATGGTTGGAAGACTGAATACGATGCTTCGCACTAAATGTTGTGAGAAGTAACTAGCTCTCTGTTAAATCCTGAGTCTCCTTTTTGGGAGGGGCTCAGGATTTTTCTATTGGTGAGGGAGGCTTTGCGGGCTTTGGTAATTATTCAACCTCTGCGTCTGAGCATTAGAAACCGCATTAAAGGTTCTTTGTTTTTTGGGAAAGCAGATGCGTGGAGGTTGTGAGCGCGGTGCGCTGACAATGTGTGCGCTCGAAAAACTCTCTCAGCCCTCGCCCATGCGTAAATCATGGAACGCTATACTAAGTCATGCTTCACGCATCACTCAAGTTCCTACGCACCGCGATAATAACCAAATGAAATAAGCCAACCCCAATCAAATCCCACGAAATTCAAAGCCCTCCTAAAATCCAAAGAACCGCTTTCGCGTAAGCCTACGAACTGATCATCTAAAGCAAAGCCCGTCCGCACAATCCTGCAGACGGGCTATCTGTATGAGCGCTAAAATGTGTAATTACGCGCGAGGTCGGGAAGTAGAGGAGCGCACAATAAGCTCAGCCTTTTCTACTACAAAAGTCTCGCCAATCTCTTTGCTGTCAATCAGTTCTAATGCCATGCGTGCAGCCTTGCGAGCCATATCCACTGGGTTCTGGCGAATTGTTGTTAATCCCAAATCTGCGCTATACGAAGCATCGTCAAATCCCATAATCGACACGTCATGCGGAATGTGAATGCCACTACGTTCGAGTAAGAATTGCAGAGGGATGGCAATACCGTCTTCCTGACATGCAATAGCTGTTGGCAGCGGATCCATAGCAAGAACTTGAGAAGCCACATCACTAATATTGTATTGCCCATTCTCACTAATCTCGCATGCAATACTGCGAATGCGTACTCCGTGATCTTTGCAATAGTTCATAAACGAATCGGTACGATTTTGCACAGAGAAGTGCAAAGAAACTTCACGATGCGTACTCACATACACAATCTCTTTGTGCCCTAATTGAATCAAATGACGAGCAGCAATCTCAGATCCATGAATATCATCAATGTTAATAGCGGCGGTGAAACCGAGCTCCTCAGAGTTGTCGGCATTAATACCAATAACAGGAACCCCGATGGAATTGAGCTGTCCTACCTCGTCGCGGTCAATACTGAAAGATGAAACAATAACAGCATCCGCATTGCGTCGCACAGGCAGAGTTTGGAAAAACTCTTTGCGCTCATCAATGCTACCAATCTGGAACACAGAAACGTCATAGCCGGCTTCATGAAAAATCTCGTTAAGTCCCTCAAAAACCGAAGAAATGAACCATAAATTCATTTTGCCGCTCATCAGCAGCGCAATGCGTAATGACTTCCCGGATTTCAAAGCTGCTGCTGAACGCGAAAGGGAAAAATGCATCTGTGCAGCAATGGAAAGAATGCGGTCACGGGTTTTTGCCGATACTAAATCCGGTCTAGTGAACGCGCGAGAAACGGTGGACGTGGATACGCCTGCAGCCTCTGCTACATCCTGAATAGTGTGTCCCATGCTTCTAACCTCCGTACTAAAAGTAGCATATTGCGCAGTGAATGCGAACGCACCCCAACGCAACTACAAACGTTTGCAACAATCTATCAATTAAGAATGTGCACAGTCTATGTGCATGTCATTTCTTTTATTTTACGTCATAAACGCTGAAATATAGCGAAAATTACAAAGTTTATTGTATGTGCTTCTTGCGCTCATACGCAATACTGTTCAAAATATCTTGCGCGACATATTGCAATAAATTTGACATTCTATGCAAACGATGTCTATTATGGTTTTACTGTTTAGATCTGCCATGCCTAACCACAGCGGAGTGTGAGCGGTGCACGATACTAATGCATAGAGGCAGGGCAGTATTTCGAAGGAGGAGAGCCATATGGTAGATATGGTCGGAAAAGCAGTCAGAAAGTGGTGGGGCTTGTTTGCGCTTCCCACATTCCTGGCCTTTATTGTTGGCTTTATTGTGCCATTCATTATGGGTGTGTACTTAAGCTTGTGTGAATTTACAACAGTAACTGATGGTGAGTTTGTAGGCTTCAAAAACTACGTGAAAGCTTTAGCAGATAAAGAATTCCTTCACGCTCTCGGATTCTCTGCAGCCTTTACAGTAGTTACTACCATTGCTATTAATGTTATTGCTTTTGCTATCGCTTATATGCTTACTCGAGCAATCAAGGGTTCATCGTTATACCGTTCCGCACTGTTTATGCCAAACCTTATCGGCGGTATTGTGCTCGGTTATATTTGGTTGCTCTTACTCAACGGTATTCTTGCTCACTGGGGTCGC
>QWCP01000489.1_pt1 | contig 11885 bp, 8 predicted proteins | sample 1972561 | NCBI WGS metagenome assembly QWCP01 (sample SAMN09866705, study PRJNA288562) | Human vaginal metagenome isolate pre4_vaginal, whole genome shotgun... | isolation source: vagina | host: Homo sapiens | place: USA: California
CCGGATTCCCGAAAACAGTTCCCTTTCTTCCATTCCCTGGGCAACTTCTATCCTTTCGGAATATCAGCTCACAGCAAGCGGATTTGAAGATGCTTACCGCCAAATGTTTTCTCTTTTAGAAATTGAACCGGACTTGGAAGATTATCTCCCTGTTCTTTCGGAAGAGTATGACGCATTTTCTTTTCTTGCCCGGACAGGAAACTGGAAAGACTGGTACGCAGGTGTTCCCGGGATTTCTTTTGAACGGCTGAAAAGTAAACCGAAAAACAAAGCCGCCGACCCTATCCGCTACGAGGACATCAAGAACCGTATCCAGGACATCAGAAATTCCGTAAAGGACAAATTCAAGAAAAAAATTTCTCCTTTCTTTTCTATTCCCGAGCAGCAATGGATAGATAATGTACGCGATATGTCTCCCATCGTAGAAGTCATATCCCGCATTACAATTGATTTCCTCCGTGCTTATCATGCAAGAAAAAAGCAAGACGGTCTTATGGAATTCTCCGACATGGAACATTATGCCCTGGATATTCTTTTGGATAAAGAAAACCCCCGTTTTACGACAGAAAAAGCAGAATTGTTTCCCTCGGAAGCGGCACTTATGATTCAAAAGAAATATAAAGAAATCATGATTGATGAATATCAGGATACGAACGGTGTCCAGGAACTCATTACCGCTTTAATTTCTAACGGGCGGAACCGTTTCATGGTAGGTGATATCAAACAATCGATTTATGCCTTCCGACAAGCAGACCCCACCATTTTCCTCGATAAATACAATGCCTTCAGTGATGAGGAAGAAACCGTAAACCGCCGGATTGACCTTAACCAAAATTTCAGGAGCGATAAAACGATTCTTTCTTCCACAAATTACATCTTCCGTCAGTTGATGAATAAAGACTATCTGGGCCTCGATTACGGAGAAAGAGAAGCTCTCCGCCCGGGCCGTCACGAAACACCTGCGCCCGATTCCTATATCGGTGGATTCGTGACACTGGAATGGATTGATAAAAGTAAAAATGACGGACAAGATAACTCGGCTCCGTCACCGGAAACGGCCGCCAATGACATCGATACTCCCACACTGGAAGGCCGTCTGATTGCCCGGCGAATCCGTTCTTTTTTCGACGACCATAAAAAAGTAATGGACAGTGACGGTACTTTCCGTGACATTACCTGTAAAGATATCGTCATTCTTCTCCGTGCAACGAACGGAAAAGCACCGGCCTTTCTTAAAGCACTGAATGAAGCGGGTATTCCCGCCATTTCGGATAAAGATGACGATTTCCTGCAATCTTCGGAGGTCCGTGTTTTATGGTCGCTCCTCCAAATTTTGGACAATCCTCTTCAGGATCTCCCGCTGACCGCCGTCCTCCGTTCCTTCTTTGCAGGACTTGATGAAAAAGACTTTACTGCCCTGCACAATGATAAAAAGGAGGAAGAAAACAGTCTTTGGGAAATACTGCTCCGCCAAGAGGTTCTCTCTCCCGAAAAAAGCATGCGTCTTGCCCGTTTTTTGGAACTCTATGAAAAATGGAGAAAAGAATCTGTACGGGACGGTGTTGCCCCTTTGCTGCGCAGCATTTTCGAAGACACTGACTATATAACATGGATCAGCGGTCTTCCCAACGGTGCTTTTCGTAAATCTCATGTGCAAGCATTTTATGACCTTGCTCTGCAAAGAGATTCCTCCGTATCCAACGGCTTGTTTTATTTCCTTGAATATCTGAGAAAATCCAGACAGGAATTCAAAACCGTTTCTCCCGTAAAAGACAGCAATGCGGTACGTATCATGTCTGTCCACAAAAGCAAAGGACTTGAGTTCCCTGTCGTTTTCCTTGCAGATGCGGCAAAACAATTCAATACTGTCGACTTAAAAAATGTGGTAATTGCCGATAAATCCATGGGTATCGGGATTCATTACTTCGATAAAGTCCACCGTGCCCGCTGGCCCACCTTATATCAGATTGCATTAAAATCAAAAGCTCTGAAAGAAACTCAGGCTGAAGAAGCACGGCTTCTCTATGTCGCCATGACACGGGCAAGAGATAAACTCTATATTATCGGCTCCGGAAATGATTTCCCGAAAAGTCTGCAAGGACAGCTTATGCCTCTCACTGCTGATGATAACGAAGAAATGCACTCCCTTCCCGGCCACCTGATAGGAAATGCAAATTCTTATCTTTCCTGGATTCTCCCTGCCGCAGCAAGACACGAAAGCATGATTTCTTTATGGAATCACACATCACTTCTTCCCAAAACGGTCGCCGATGCGCCTGCCGATACCGACACACGTTTCGATTGGAAAATTACATCCCGCTACGATTTAATGACGACTGACGAGAAAGGGGACAATGAAACTGACGAGTCCTCCGGGAGCAACGATATCCCCGAAAAAGAAAAAGCTGCCGATATTTTCCTGGCCTTCCCTGATGAATCCGTTCCGGATTGGCTGGACCGGCGGTTCCGCTGGACATACGGTTTCCCCGGTGCCGTAGATACGCCCGCGAAACTCACAGCCACTTCCGCCACCAAACTCAGAGAAGAGGAAGAATTCCGGGTTTCTGACGAAATACCCCTCCCGTCAGCCGTGCTTGCCCCGGATATAGAAAACGGAGAATCTTTACCAGCCGGTTATGAAACCTTGCCGGAATTTCTTCGCGAAACCCCTGTATTCTCGGGAACAAGCTACGGTACTCTCATGCATAAGGCCATGGAACTTCTGGATTTTACCAGCCTGCCGCACAAAGAACCGGCCATCCGTCAGGAAATAGAATCTCTCTATGAAAAAAATATTCTCTCTGCAGAAGAAAAAGAAATTCTTCTCCGCCAATCGGGGGTAAAATCACCGGTAAAAGATATTTTAAAATTCATGCAAAGCCCCTTACAGTACGCCATGGAAAAGGCGGATATCATAAGAAAAGAACTCCCCTTCTCCGTCTTACTTCCTGCCTCCCGCTACTACACGGACTGTGAAAAAGGAGAGGAAATCTTCCTTCAAGGTGTCATAGACTGCCTCCTTGAAACAGACGGGCAACTGACCATTATCGACTATAAAACCGACCGCATACAGTCGGCAGATGAGTTAAAAAAACACTATACCGTCCAGCTTCTTATATACAAAGAAGCAGCAGAACAGATTTTAAAAAAGCCCGTAACGGGTTTATATCTCTGGTCATTCCATTTGGGAAAAATGATTCCTGTCGATGCATAATAAAAGAGCTCCTTTGCGGGGCTCTTTTTAATGTTCTCTATTTCACTACGTCAAATTCAGGTCTTCTGTCTTTAAAAACATGAATGGTGTTTCTGATTTTCTGAATCACTTCCGTATCAATCTCTCCGACGGCAATTTCCTCCTCCGTTCCCAGGCGGCACACGTCTTCTCCCCAGGGATCCAACAGTACGGAATCCCCCGCATACTGTGTTCCTCCCGATACTCCGCCCTGGTTGACCGCACAAAGATACATCTGGTTTTCTACAGCTCTTGCCTGATTGAGGAGTGTCCAATGGAAAAGTCGTTTCTCCGGCCAGGCAGCAGGAACGAAGAACAAATCCGTTTCCCCTGCCAATACCTGACGACGAATCCACTCGGGGAAACGGATATCATAGCATATAGCCATCGAGCAGGAGAGTCCGTCTAAATGAAAATGTACGGTACGATTTCCCCGCTCGAAAAATAACGGCTCTTTCGCAAAAGAGAAGCCGTGCATTTTGTCATATTCCCCTATTTCTTTTCCCTCGCGGTCAAAAATATAGGCCCTGTTATATACAGAATCTCCCTGACGGACCGCTACGGAACCTGCCACTATATTCACGTAATTTTCTTTTGCAAAATCCGAACAAAACTTCCTTGTTCTTTTTCCCTCTTCATCGGCAATTCCTTTCAGGTTTCGGGAAATATAGAAGCCCGTATTCCATGTCTCGGGAAGAACGATGATATCCGGCCTGTTTTCCATAGCCTTTTCCAGTAATTTTTCTGCCCGGCTGTAATTAAAGTCCGGATCCGCAAGCTTCACCTGCATTTGTATAAGAGCGATTTTCTTTTTCATGAAACTCCTCCCCTTGTTTTTATTTTCAATATTTATTATAGCCTATGAAAAACAAAAGGAGCATTGCATTTTTTAGACAGTCAAATAAAAAAGGCCCCGCCTCATGTATGGTTCGACACGGTTCTCCCGTAGCTACTAATTTAACTTTCCATAAATTGCTTTCTTTAAAGTCCCTATTTCATCATCTTCCACAACTTCCCATTTCCCAGAAACATTTGCATCATCGCATGGTCCTGGATTAGTGGCAGAATAAAGATAATCTTCATCAGAATCATCAATAATGCGAAGGTTGCCGTATTCAATGCCAATACAGGCATAGACTTTTCCATCCGTCAAACCGTCCACTCCGAACGACGGACCCTTGTATCTAACTTTCATCATTTCTTCCTTTCTTTGATTGCTTAATTTTATTTCAATCCACGCACCTCGTGTGAGGTGCGACCCGTGAACCGGGGACTGAATATGAGGACCATTGTGATTTCAATCCACGCACCTCGTGTGAGGTGCGACGCGATACGCTCGAAAACCTTGTCTGTGTTTGTTGATTTCAATCCACGCACCTCGTGTGAGGTGCGACGTACAGCGCGGCGGACTTAGTCGGACGTTTACGTGATTTCAATCCACGCACCTCGTGTGAGGTGCGACACGCACAAAATGACGGGTGGATAGACCATGTCATATTTCAATCCACGCACCTCGTGTGAGGTGCGACACCGTCCTCTATTTTTGAATGGGTCTATCGTGCGATTTCAATCCACGCACCTCGTGTGAGGTGCGACAATCACACTGGAAAACTTAAAAACATTTTTAGCAATTTCAATCCACGCACCTCGTGTGAGGTGCGACTTGCAGTTTCCACTCTGTGTGCAGGCGTAGCCGTATTTCAATCCACGCACCTCGTGTGAGGTGCGACGCGGAAAACGCTCCTCGTCTTGCCTACCGGCACAGATTTCAATCCACGCACCTCGTGTGAGGTGCGACAAACGGCTGCAGCGGTTCCCGAGTGATTATTTCGATTTCAATCCACGCACCTCGTGTGAGGTGCGACAGCAGAAGATGACAAAAGAAATATCTATGAAATTATTTCAATCCACGCACCTCGTGTGAGGTGCGACCAGCGCAGTTCGAGATTGGCGGAGATAATCATAAATTTCAATCCACGCACCTCGTGTGAGGTGCGACTAGACTTAACAAAGTATGTAGTCCACGACGAGTTATTTCAATCCACGCACCTCGTGTGAGGTGCGACTAAAGACGGCATCATGGCTTATCAAAAAGGCCATATTTCAATCCACGCACCTCGTGTGAGGTGCGACGGCTTCTGACATCGTCATACCATTTAATCCCATAATTTCAATCCACGCACCTCGTGTGAGGTGCGACACTATTGAGGACAGCGAGCAGTGGAGCAAGAACAATTTCAATCCACGCACCTCGTGTGAGGTGCGACAAGACTGTACCGACAGAGCAGAAAGTATATTGGATATTTCAATCCACGCACCTCGTGTGAGGTGCGACCGATTAATACCGAGGGGTTTGCGCTCATTTCTATATTTCAATCCACGCACCTCGTGTGAGGTGCGACTACTCGCAGGAATTAAAGGGGCATGGGGCGGACTATTTCAATCCACGCACCTCGTGTGAGGTGCGACTAAATCGTGAATGCTTGTTCGGCCTGTACATAAATTTCAATCCACGCACCTCGTGTGAGGTGCGACTACACGCTAATAAGCAGCCGGATTTCCATCATATTTCAATCCACGCACCTCGTGTGAGGTGCGACAATGCATGTCTATTGGGATAATGCAAACATCCTTATTTCAATCCACGCACCTCGTGTGAGGTGCGACGACTGAAGAAACAGAAGAGCAGACAGAAGAGCAATTTCAATCCACGCACCTCGTGTGAGGTGCGACTTATCTGCTATCACGGCTAACATCGGACTATTGAATTTCAATCCACGCACCTCGTGTGAGGTGCGACCAAAGCCGGTGGAAGCTCGAAACCGTCACAAGCAATTTCAATCCACGCACCTCGTGTGAGGTGCGACATGGGGCGGGGTTGTTAATATATAACGCTCGTGGTATTTCAATCCACGCACCTCGTGTGAGGTGCGACACAAGCAAAATGACGGTTGGGTAGACTACGTCATATTTCAATCCACGCACCTCGTGTGAGGTGCGACTTAAATTAGCAGGTATCAGAGGAGTAATCTATGAATTTCAATCCACGCACCTCGTGTGAGGTGCGACTCAAAAGACGTGTTGCCCGATTCAATATTTCCTATTTCAATCCACGCACCTCGTGTGAGGTGCGACTTTTTATGTCTATCATAGTCATAGGCTCTTTTGTATTTCAATCCACGCACCTCGTGTGAGGTGCGACGAACCGGAATGGGAAAGGGTTTTACAGCTACACCGATTTCAATCCACGCACCTCGTGTGAGGTGCGACAGCAAAAGTATATATTTTTCATTAATACTCTTGCGCATAATAGTATTTTTTTCTTTTCATATAGTACTATTATTTTTTCTTTTTTTATAATATATCTTACTTTTTTAAAATAAATCTGTATTTTTACGGTGCGAAAGCATCTATGCTTTTATGATTCCATCCTGTTCGCACTAAATAACCAAAATATCATCTTGCAAAAATTCCGGTTGTTTTCCTAAATGCTCTACTTTGCTTTTATAATGATTTCCCAGTCTGTAAAATCGAATACTGTCTGCATTTTTATCTATTAATTTTTCTAATTCATGTTTAAAAAGTACATACTGATCTTCTTGGAGTAAGCACTCAAAAACGGAATTTTGCACTCTTTGCCCATGATTAACACAAGCCTTTGCTACCTTTCTTAATCTTCTCTGACCGTCCTTGGATTCTGTATTTACATCATAGGTAATAAGAATAAGCATGTTTTCTCCCTACTTCCAAAAGAATGGCGGATACTCTGATAAATCTCCTCGTATAGTTCTTGCCAAAAGTAATGATTGTATATAAGGAACCAGCCCCCAGGGGATTTTTTCTCCCAAAAACGGATGCTTGATTTCTTCCTGTTTTTTCTTTTGCCATTGGGTAAGAAATGTTCTGCGTCCCTGTTCTGAAAACTCTACTGCCCCATTAGGTCGTTTGCTGAAAAATGATGAAGTTATTACATTTTGGTTGATACAAGAAATAACAAACCGATCGACAATAACAGATCTTAATTCTTCCATCAAATCAAGGGCAAGACTCCTTCTTCCCGGTCTGCTCCTATGCATAAATCCTACATAAGGGTCAAGTCCCACGCTTTGTAATGCAGATGCACAGTCTAAAGAAAGCAGCACATACGCATAGGAGAGCATAGCATTTACATTATCTAAAGGTGGACGACGGGATCTTTGGCGAAAGAAAAATTCTTCTTTATTTCTAAGTATCAGGCTGTCAAATCCCGCAAAATACGTTTGTGCCGCAGCCCCTTCGATCCCCAAAAGGATTTCCGAATCACTGCAATTTTGTATATCCTGCAATGCATTTGCCAATTGACTTGACAGGTTCTTCAGATTTTTCACAGGCACACGCTGGGGATGGTCTCTTGTGGCACGTTCCAATATCCAACGGCTGTTATATACTTTCCCTAAAAGAAAATTTCTTGCATAGGATGCACTTTTGACTTTGTCATCAGAAATTCTATACTGTTCCTGCCTCAACCATACATTTCCTGTTTCTTCTCCGATAACTCTTGCCAAGAATTTACCCCACGGGGTAAAAAAGGATAATCCGACTCCTCTTTTTGCACAAGCTCCCATCAATGCCGGGCTGGCCCCGGAATAGGAAAAGCAGAGAATATTTTCAAATATATGCAAGGGGAATCTTTTGTCTTCTCCCTCTTTATTTTTGATAATGATATTCTCTCCATCCAGTCCCAAATAGCTTTCAGGAGTCAAGACGAATAGAGTATTCAGCAGGTGTCTCATGCTTTGTCTCCTATGTAGTTTCGGATATAATCTTCTACACTCAGTGCCTTGCAAAGCTTTGGAAGGCATAGCGGTTTAAGGGAACAGGCATTACAAAAAGTTCCTGTCTTAACCTTTGGCGTATGATGGCGATGAAAATAATCATTCATTTCTTTTGCCATTAAAGTAGTTTTTTCTCTGATTTCTTCTGTGAAAAACACCTCTTCTCTTCTTTTAATTTCCATATAATACAGATATCCTGACGGAATATCACAAACCAGCATTTCCTCTAAAGCCATGGCTTCTGCCATCAGTTGCAAGCGGTCTGCATCGTTTGATTTACTGTGTCCATGTTTGTATTCAATAGGCACAGCCTTCCATGTCCCTTCATAACCGTCCAACACAACCCCATTTGGATCTTGATGAAACTCCACCACATCACAATTACCGGCCATGTGCAAACGTCTTGAAGAAACATGCAGACCGCGGAGGATAAGAAGGTTTCCTCTTTTTTCTACCGCCTTTTCATCGTGACAACGCGAGTGCTCTACCCTCCCTTCCGCCGTCCTTACATTTTCATACCACTGTTGTTCCACATGTATCATTGCCCATTGACGGCGGCAAAAAGAAAAGTGCTGGATTCCGGACATGAGAAGGTAGTCATCTTCCTCAGTATTCGTCATAAATTTCTGGTGTCAATCCCGGAAGTTCGTCATGATATATTTTATAGTCTTCTATACTTTTAGGCACTTCTTTTTCAGGAACCACATGAAGTGTTCTGTGTACTTTCGCGGATGAATATTGTCCCGTTTTTGAATTATGTTTCCACCAATACAATTTTACGACCGCCATGCTTCCTTCCGGTCTTGCCGATGAAGCATCGTTTTCAAAGAGAGTTTTCAGAGACTCTTTTATTGCTTCAGCATCTTCTGCGGTAAATCCGGTTTTTTCTGCTAACTGGCAATTGATGCTTCCATAAGTTACATATACACCAAAATCTACTCTGTGTTTCATCCCCATCGTATCGCTCGATCTTTTTGCTCCGGGAATACTATTTACGCTTTTCGTTATTTGCAAACTTGTCAGCTCTATGGGGTTGACACTAAATGCTGGGTGAATGGATACCGGTCCTCTAATTCCTTCCGATAAACTTTCTCCACTAAAAGCAAACACCTGCCCAAAGCTTCTCACATCTATCCACGTAGCACACGCCACTTCAGCAAATTTTTTGCTATTTTTCTCCTTCATTGCTTTCTTTAGCTCATTAATAGAAGCTGCCCGTTCTTTCAAACTACCATAGCCATCTTTATTTTTATCATCAGATTGAACAAAGATAGATTTTCCTAAATCCATCAATCGATTACGAATTTTCCTTTTAATGCATACATCAGATATTTCACCAAATCCTCCATAAGTTTCTCTTGGAATATTTCCATTTAGTGGATCTCCATTGGGGTTTGCATGATTTACAACAACTACTAAAGCAAAATCGATTTTATTTTGTAAAGTTTCCATAATGCTACTCCTTTTCCTTTAATAATTTACATTTATCTAAATTATATTTCCTATTTGCCTCTAAAAAGTTAATTTTCTGACTTGCATATCCCAACAAAAAAATATCTTCCAACTTTCCATCTGTATATCTTTCCACTCCCAAATCATCAATTAAAGAAAGCATCGTTAAATAGCTCGGTGCATCTTTACCAGTTTTTGCCTTAACTCTATTCACATAGGGTCTCAATTTAGCCTGCAAAACCATAAGCGTACTTATGGGATGCATAGTATAGCTTACCATAAGCCTTTCTGCATTGGTTGTTCTCTTCTTGTCCTCCTGAGGCTCCTCCTTTTTTTCAGTATATGTAAGACTTTCTGCATGTCGTTCCACTTGCTCTGCACAAGCCAGGATTCTTCCAAACATATAACTTCTGTTACGGATTGATTCATCCAAAGCCATAGAATATACCTCCTTTTTTCGCTCTTTGTAATAACCACGAATTAGTGCACAACCAATTTGTTGTATTTTATCTTTTTCACAAGACTCAAGACTCCTTTCATAGATAGCTCTTCTTACTACTGCTTTTAAAATATCCTTGGGTAATAACTTTCCATCAATAATGCAAGGTAATATGCGTTCTATAGTTTGCTTCTTTAATTTGTCATCTAGCTGTTCCCCATAAGCTGATTTTGCAATGTCTTCTAGAGATGGAGCCCCAACAAAGTTAATAAAATAATAATTATTTTGTTTTTGCTTTCGATTATTTTTATTGTTTTTTACCTGTTTATATGAAAAATTCCATGAATAAGTACGATGCCACTTCTCTAAGCACTCCAATAAACGCGATCCAGATAATTCTTTGTAATACCGTATTCCTATCCTGCCCTTACTTCCAGAATCTAATACAATAACTGAAATCTTAGATGATACTGTTAACTCTGTTCTATATCCAGCAAGCATTTTATTGAATCTTTTCGCAAAAACTTTTCTTGTGTTTAAAACCTTTTCTTCATCATTTTCAATAAAATGCTCATCATTCTCTATATCCCCAAAAAACATTTGCTGTTTTCTGGCTCTAACAAGGTCATTGCTATTTCCTATTATATTAGGAATTTTTTCATTTTTCGTTCCCCAAACTAAGAATATTTTCCCATCGATGTTTTTCCCTTGTAGCCCAATTAACCAACTCAATGCACTATGAGCTTTTTGATTAACTTCTATACTGACACCATAAATTTGATCAGCAGTTTCAAACCAATTTCTATATCTAAAATTTGCACTATTATTTTTGGAGATCAATTTAGCTGTATCTTTATAAAACCTTATATTTTTAGGACTAGCACTGGATAAAATTTCATTTTTTCCTGTAACATAGCAAAGGCCTACTGTCCCTTTCATAGAAGAATAATAGTTAATAAAATCTCGCCATGTACTTTCATCTTGGCTTATATCACAACCATCAACCATAAATCTCGTATACACGTCATACTGTGTTTCATTTGTAGATAACATTTCAAATATTAACGGTATTTCATCTTTACAACCATTCCACTTTTTTAAAAGCTTACCTTCAAAATCGACATAAAGAATTTTTTCTTTGACTAAATCTTCTATCAACCTCCCTTTCTCCATATAAGATAATATTGATTTAATTTTATTATTTCCAAAACTAGAGTTGCACCATAGCTTTAGTTGTTGTATATATGCTTCCCACCCGGATTCTTTATCTCCACCAAATTTTTGATAATCTCCTGCTACATATTGCAGTTTATCTACCAAAGGATGTGGAACTACACCAGATGTTCTTGCCAATGATTTTTCTGTACAGGGAATAATTGTACGCACTTCACCTTTCCCTAAAACAGATGCCCCTTTAAATTTGCCTTCCGCATTAATTCTTACTATCACATGCACATCTTGTATTGTATGGGCAAATGGCACTAAGGGTACTTTTCCTGTATGCATATCCCCAATGAAAGCGGTATTGTTTTCATACACTTCATAGCATCGCTCTATCCAACTCACCTATTTCACCTCTCTTTCCAGCTCCTCTACACCTTGCATATTTTCTCCTATATTGAAAACTTTATAATCATAATACTTGATTACCTTGATCATTGTGCAGTCTTCCGGACGGATAAATTCTATAATTCCTTTTTCTTTCATCACCGGTCGCCAAAGACGGACGCTCATTTTTCTGTCTTTACTTTCGTCGGGGTAGGTAATTCCATGAACCATGACTCCCAGCGGTAATGACGGAAGATTATCATAAGCCCCCTCGCCCTCTCCGAACGTACACGGTTCTATATACCCCTGGCATTCTCTTGTCCCCAAGAAAATATCTCTTCTTCCTCCCCGCTCCAGCATTCGTTTCGCCATAAAGAAATGTTTGTTTTCATTTCTGTCT
>QWCP01000493.1_pt1 | contig 11772 bp, 10 predicted proteins | sample 1972561 | NCBI WGS metagenome assembly QWCP01 (sample SAMN09866705, study PRJNA288562) | Human vaginal metagenome isolate pre4_vaginal, whole genome shotgun... | isolation source: vagina | host: Homo sapiens | place: USA: California
TGTTACGTGTACTGCTACATCCATTTGCCACCCGCGCTCACCCTTCTAGTTTTGCTTTATTGAAGCCTCTTTTGCGCTCTCACGCAGAACTTATAAAATTCACCCCCGTTTTTAAGCGTGTGTGTTATGCTTATATGCAATTATGCATTGGTTTGCGCGTGTCTTGTTTGTGCATAGGTGCTGTGCTTTGGTGAAAGGACTACCATGAAAAGCTCTTATCAGTCATCTGTTATTTCTCTTAAGAAAGTAGCCATAGACGCAAAAAAGTTTGTAGCTACCATTGAGCTTAGCTCCAAAGCGCCTCTTATGACGTGCGATGATCTTGAAGCAACTACGCGCATTTACAATCTGTTCCCAGCTATTATTAACCATGTTTGCATGGGCGATGCGTCTGACACGTTCAAAGATGTTATGGGAAATACCGAGCTTGCGCACCTTCTTGAACATGTGTGCGTTGAGCTTTTGGCACAAACCAATCTTGCGGGCGATATCAGTGCAGGTAAAACCTTTATTGCTCGGGAGGATGCGCGCACGTACACGCTTGAATTTATATGCAATGATGATGTTTTGGTAACTGCGGCCTTTTCGAGCGCGATTTGGATTATGAATTGGGCTTTTGGTGGTGCCCGTGGTACTAAGCCAAATGTTGAGGCTATCGTTTCGGGTCTGTGTGCACTTATAGATTCTCTGCCTTCCGAACTTGAACTGCCACCTGAAGCGCGTACATCTGTTGAGGACAGCGCTACTGCTTGTGACAATGCAGAAGGTAAGAGCGACGCTGAGGCTTGTGACAATGCTGAGGCAAGCGACGACGTAGCTTGTGATAATGCCGAGATAAGCGACGTTGCAGATCACAACGGCGATACCAAAGATAACCCAGATGTCGCGGACACTCAGTCTGAGAATGCTCACGACGTATCAGTGGTTGAAAACGCTGATGATGAGGTAGAAAGTGCAGAGAGTGCAGACGCCGAACCAGCTGCAAAAACTCCTGCTGATACAGAATCTGTTGATACAGAGTCTGTTGATACAGCGTCGTCTGCTACAAATTCTGATGCCGAAGCTTCTGATGAAGTACCTATAGAACCAAAATCAGCACCTGTGTCACAAGAAACTTCTCGTACTCCAAGCACAAAAGACGCACCTGTAGATAAGAAAGCGTCTCGTCAAAATAAGGACAACTCAAAGCGCGCGGACTTAGACGGTACTATGAAGCTACCTCGTTCTAGAAGGATACGTTAAACAGTTCCATAAGTCAGACGGCTTACATACACACAATTTTGTTCACCGTCTGCAGTGCGTATGCGTGGCGCAAAATGCATAACGTACTGGCGTGGCCCTTGTTTATGGTCTGTCAAGTTAGTGACCGCTCAAGCCCCATAATGGGTTATGGGGCTCTTTGTGTCCTGACTTTTTTTATGCAAAAGCATAGTTTGGTGATAGACGTTAAAATTTTAGGGTAAGATACTCATATATGTAATTACACACATATTTTGGTGTGAGGGAAATACTTTTTATAATCATTTATTTGTGTTATGCGTATTGGAATAGCGTATGCGCGCAGGTTTGCATATTCGTTCAACCAATATGGTTAGATTTTTCTCAATAATTACAGACACATAACAAATATGTTTTGAAATAAAAAAGGGGAGGTTTATGGCTACATCGGCAAAAAATACTGAATTATCTTATTCAAATACTCAAATTGTTTCAATTTTAACTAAAAGCATGCGAGAATACACGGTCCCTGCGTTGTTAACGCCGCTTTTTGTAGTAGCACAGGTGGCTTTTGAATGTTCTATTCCGTTTTATACGGCATTTCTTATCGATACTATTAAACAGGGAACAAATCTTCAAACCATTATGTATATGGGAGGTATATTGGCCTGTATTTCCCTGGTGTCACTTGCTTTTGGCATGTTAGCAGGTTACACAAGCTCATATGCAGCGTGTGGTTTGGCAAAAAATTTACGCCACGATATTTTTAAGAGTACGCTTCATTTTTCATTTTCTATTATTGATAAATTCTCGTCTTCCAGTTTAGTAACTCGTCTTACGACAGATGTTATGAATGTGCAGTTTGCAGGTATTCAGATTTTAACGATTGCAATTAGGGCACCTATAGTTATTTGCGCTGCTTTGGTTGCCTCTGTTTTAATGGTTGGCTGGAGCGCTTGGGTTTACCTGGGAACATCGCTTATTATGTGTGTAGGGCTCGCTGTAGTTATATACTTTGGCGTGCGCATTTTTCGCCGTGTGTTTCCTAAGTATGACCGCCTTAATCAAATTATCGAAGAAAATATTTTAGGTATTCGTGTGGTAAAGAGCTTTACGCGCGAGGATCACGAGGCAAAAAAATTCTCCTCTGCAGCTGATGATCTCTTTTGTGATTATACACAAGGCGCGCGATTAATGTCACTAAATGCTCCTCTTATGAGCATGGCAAGTTATACAATGTTTACGCTTGTGCTATTTTTTGGTAGCTATGCAATTATTTCAACACGAGGCACCAACCTTGATATAGGTCAGCTTTCAGCGCTTATTACCTATGGCTTTCAAATTCTTATTGGTTTTCTTATGCTTTCGTTTGTGTTTATTGCAATCGTAATATCCGAAGAAAGCGCTTTGCGTATTTGTGAGGTTCTTCAACAGCAGAATAACATTACAAATCCGCCTACTCCAATAATGCACGTGTCTGATGGGTCTATTTCTTTTCGTAATGTTTCATTTAGATATACGCCTACTTCGCGGCATAGAGCGCTCAAGAATGTTTCGGTAAACATACATTCAGGCGAAACGGTGGGGATTTTGGGTATGACTGGGTCTGCAAAAACTACGCTCATTCAGCTTATTGCGCGTATGTATGACGCGACCGAAGGAGAAGTGCTGGTAGGCGGTCATAATGTTCGTGAATACGATATAGCATCTTTGCGTAAAAACATTGGATACGTTTTGCAAAAAAGCTTGCTTTTTAGAGGCACTATTAAAGACAATTTGCGCTGGGGTAATCCTTTGGCAGATGACCAAGAAATTATGTCGGCTTGTAAAGCGTCTTGTGCTGATGAATTTATCCAAACGCTTCCGCACGGTCTTGAATCTTTTGTTGAGCAGGGCGGCTCTAATTTTTCTGGAGGTCAAAAGCAACGTTTGTCAATTGCGCGAGCTCTTATTAAGCGTCCAAAAATTTTGATTTTTGATGATTCAACCAGTGCTGTTGATACTAAAACCGATGCGCACATTCGAGCCGAACTTGCGCGCTTGTTGCCAGCTACTACAAAAATTATCATTGCACAACGCACGTCGTCTTTGCGCGGTGCTGACAAAATTATTGTAATGGAAAAGGGCGAGATTCTAGCAGTTGGTACGCATAGTACCCTTATGCATGAATGCGAATTTTATCGCGAAACGCACCTGTCGCAAACGCATGAATCTTATGAGGAGGCGATCAATAATGCATAACCAAACATATGAAAAGCACGACGCCGAGCAGCTTGAATGTACCTCGCACAAAGGCATAGTGTCCTCAAATGAGCGTAAGAATTCAGAAGATGATAAAAAAGATTTAATGCTTTTTACCACAAATTTTATGCGCCTCATGTCTATGATATTTCATTTTTATCCCTATATGTTTATAGGCATACTACTAACCATACTTACCAGTGCGGTTATTTCTGCGCTTCCCCCTATCTTTATGCAGCAAATTTTAGCTGTCATAGCCAAATATTGGCAGTCGGGTGATTGGCACGCGGCAATTCCTTATATAAGTTCTAGTATTATCGCGTTGATATGTGTATATGTGTGCGCTCTTGCGTCTACTACTATTGGTACTCAACTTTGCGCGGTATTTACCGAATCAACCATCAATAAGCTTAGGAAGCTCATGTTTTCGCACATGGACTCTTTGCCACTTTCGTATTTTGATAAACGTTCTCATGGTGACATTATGTCTATGTATACCAATGATGTGGACGCGCTTAGACAAATGCTTTCGCAAAGCTTGCCCAACGTTGCCATGACGCTGGTTACTATGGCAACTCTAACTGCAGTTATGCTGTATTACAGTGCGTCATTGATGGTAGTGGTAATTCTTGGCGTCACTTGCACCGCTGTGGTCACAAAAATAGTTGGCAAAAAGAGCGCGGGGTATTTTCTTGCTCAACAAAACGAAACAGGTAATGTAGAGGGTTTTGCACAAGAGTACATGAACGGCCTTAAAGAAATCAAGGTATTTACCCATGAAGCACAAAGTCTTGAGGCGTTTGATCAAGCAAACGAAAAGTTATTTGTAGTTTCACATAAAGCAAATTTAACTGCAAATATGCTTCCACCACTTATTTTTAATATTGGAAATTTGGCGTATGTAATGGTAGCGCTTGCAGGGGGTATATGCCTGCTGTATAACCTACCCAATGTAAGTCTTTCGGGCATGGCGCTCTCACTGGCGGTGGTCATACCGTTTTTGAACATCACTAAGCAATTTGTGGGGCAAATAGCGCAAATATCGCATCAAATCAATTCGATTGTGATGGGTTTTGCGGGAGTATCTCGTATTTTTCACTTGCTCGATGAGCTACCCGAACAAGACGAAGGCTATGTAACATTGGTTAACGTAGAAAAAGCGTGTGACGCTAAGGGGCAATCTTGCGTGCACGAAGTTGATACGTGTACAAACCTTTGGGCATGGAAACATCCTCATACCGCAAGCCAAGAAGTTACCTATACGCCTTTACGTGGCGACGTTTTGCTGAAAAACCTCGATTTTGCATATGAACCCAATAGACTCATTTTGCACGATATTTCCATTCATGCACAACCAGGGTATAAAATTGCTTTGGTGGGCGCTACGGGTGCTGGCAAAACAACCATCACCAACCTGCTCAATAGGTTTTATGAGGTTGCAGACGGAAAAATACACTACGATGGTATTAACCTGACCAAGATAAAAAAACACGATCTTAGAAAATCTTTAGGCATCGTACTTCAAGATGTGAATTTGTTTACGGGTACAGTTATAGACAATATTAGGTATGGACGTCTTGACGCGAGTGACGAAGAGTGCATGCAGGCGGCTCATTTAAGTGGTGCTGATACCTTTATAGAACGTCTGCCCGATGGATATGAAACATGCATTACTGATAATGGTTCTAATTTAAGTCAAGGACAGCGACAGTTGCTTGCTATCGCGCGCGCCGCAGTAGCAAATCCTCCTGTAATGATTTTGGATGAAGCAACAAGTTCTATTGATACGCATACCGAAGAATTGGTGCAACAGGGTATGGACGCACTTATGCAAGGTCGTACAACCTTTGTTATTGCTCATCGGTTATCTACCGTGAGAAACGCTGATGAGATCGTGGTATTGGACCACGGTCGTATCGTTGAGCGCGGATCTCATGACGAGCTGCTTTTAGCTAAGGGAGTATATTATCAACTGTATACAGGTGCGTTTGAGTTAGAATAGATATAGAGTGCAAAAAGTTTTGCATGCGCTGACAAGTACCGTATCAGTTGATTTTTACTAAATACGTGGCTGTACTCATGGTTTTTACGCACGAAAGAGCACTTTTATGTTTCCACTTTGCCATGAGTGCGCTACACTAATATCGCGAGAGATTATTACGTTACATATGAACCTGAATATAACTGTATATTCGGCTTTCAAGGAGGAAATATGAGCGCAAAAGGAACTCTGGGTTTTATTGCTGGTAGCATTGTTGGTGTTGCTGCCGGAGTTGCCGTAGGTATTTTAGTGGCTCCTCGTTCGGGCAAAGAGAGTCGCGCGCTTGCCGCCGATGCAATTAATGATGCATGGGATAATGCAAGAGATTCCTATGAGCGTAATTCAGCATTAGTAAACGATAAATTTGATGCTATGCGCCCAACCATTAGTGCAACTACCGATGAGCTTCGCGCTAAGGTAGATCGCGCGCGCGAGCGCATGGATTTGCTGCGTAACTCGCTTTCTGAGGCTGTTGCAAATTCAACGGCGGCTGTTCATCAGGTTGTGGATCACGAGGGTGAAGGCGCTCATATAGAGGTTGTGGAGTCGGCTGAACCTGCTAACGCCTAGTATATATGCAGATATCATGGTAAAGCGTAGCATGGATAGTGCTACGCTTTTTGTATATCCATGTAATGTGTTGCGTCGCATGATCTTTGTAAGATCTTTTTGGGGAAGTGAGAGGCCGTGAGCATAGAACGAATTTCGCAGTGTGTGAATAAAAAAGCATACATTATACGCACAAAAACATCTAACGGCGTAACGGTTGAACATAAAAAGCCGTTGGGGAAAGTTCATTTTGCCCTGTTTACGCCTGCAGGTAATAGGCTTGTTGGCTTTCTTATTAAACGACCAGACATGCTGTGGATGTTCAAGCGTAAAGATATATTCGTTCCCATAGATGTGTGCCATCTGCAAGGCTCTGAGCTGCATATTCATTCGTCTATGCGCCAATTAGGAAAATCGGCTCTTACGCGCTTGGCACTTGATTGGGATAGCTGTATCATTTGGCAAGGAATGGATGTTGTATCGCAGGACAAGCAGATGATTGGCCATATTAGCGACGTGACGCTTAACGCTAGTTCGGGTGCTGTTTCAGAGTTTATTATCGACGATGGAAAAATTGCCTCGCGCTTAGTTGGACACATTAAAATTCCTTTTAGTGGTTATGAGTCGTGTGAAAAGGGACGTGTCGTCGTAAACACGCAAGGAATATCAACCGAGCTTTCTAAAGGGTTGGCAGCTGACGCTGGTAAAAAATATGCCGAAGCAAAATACGCAGGTAAAAAGCTTGCCCAACGAGTTAATAACAAAATTGATGAGGTAAGCAGCTCGCAAGAATATACCAATGCGGCAAAAAGCGTGGGTCGTCAGATCAAGAAGAGTCGCTCGATGTTTGGCGACTTCTTAGATGAATACAAAAAAGCCAGTAAATAATGTATAGGAAAGCGCTTTTATACAAATAAAATACGCTTTTATGCAAAGTTACTCCTGTTGTACACCAAGTTTTTTTAAGTGAGTATATATGAATACAGATAATTCTTTAACGTCACAATTGCCAGAGGAGAAACCCTTGCCAGCGCGCGATCAAACGCATGCGCAAGCCGTTTCGCAAAAATCCGATAACGTGCCTGCGCGTTCGTATGGAAGATCTGCCTTTGAGGCGCGCCCCTGTACGCTTGAGCGCCAAGTTATGAAGTATGCTGATGGTTCGTGTCTTATTACCTGCGGAGATACGCGCGTGCTCTGCAGCGCAACGGTGGAAGACACTCTTCCTGCTTGGCGAAAATTATCTCATTTGGGGTGGGTGAGTGCAGAATATGCTATGTTGCCTGCTTCGGCAACACGGAGAACGCCGCGCGAATACAAGGGGAGAAAAGGCCGCTCAATGGAAATTGAGCGTTTGATTGGCAGAAGTCTTCGCTCAGTTGTTGATTTTTCTAAGTTAGGCGAGCACACCATAACCATTGATTGCGACGTGTTACAGGCTGATGGCGGTACGCGCACCGCGTCAATTGTGGGCGCGTGGGTGGCATTGCATGACGCGTGCCGTAAGATGGTTGAAGCCGACAAGATTGCCCGTTGTCCACTTACGGGGCAAGTGGCTGCAATTTCAATGGGTATTGTGCATGGACAGCTGCTGGTTGACCTTGATTATCCCGAAGATAGCAATGCAGATGTTGATCTCAACGTTGTTATGCGCGACGACGGTGGACTTGTTGAAATTCAAGGTACTGGTGAGCGTGCAACTCTTTCGCGCCACGATCTTAATGCACTGCTTGATGCAAGTGAACCTGCACTTACTAAGTTGTTTGCATTGCAAAAATCTGTCACCAATTTTTAAGCGCTTGTGCTGATTTTTAGCGAGCTCACTGCCGTGTTGATTCTTTGTTAGGATAACATATAGCCTTGTGAATTTGCTGCAAAGGAGCTTGTATGGCAAGCGTTGTTAACTTTGATCCAAAATCTACTATTGTTGTTGCAACGGGTAATGCTCATAAAGTTATCGAAATAGAGGCAATCCTTAAGCATGTTCTTCCGCAGTTTTCTTTTGTGGCGCTTCATGACTTGGGCTCTTTTGATGATCCCGTTGAAGACGGCGCTACTTTTTATGATAATGCGGTTATTAAAGCTCGCCATGCCCTTGATGCGGTTGGCTGTATGTATTCGCTTGCCGATGATTCTGGCATATGTGTAGACGCTCTCTCAGGCGCGCCTGGTATTTATTCTGCGCGTTATGCTGGCGAGCACGGCAACGATAAAGCTAATAATAAAAAATTATTGGAAGCCTTAAAAGATGTAGATGATATTCACAGACGCGCACATTTTCACTGTTCTATTGTGCTGATAAAGCGCGAAGACGACTCCTCGGTTGAACAAATTTTTAGAGGGGAAGGCAACTGCTTGGGATATATTGCCCATGAAGAAATTGGCACGCAAGGTTTTGGGTATGATCCGCTCTTTTTGCCCGATGCAACTCAGGAAACGCATAGGTCTATGGCACAACTTTCTGCTGATGAGAAAAACGCAATTTCGCATCGTCGTCGCGCGCTCGAAGATTTGGCGCTTAAGCTCCAGTAGTTTGTGTTGGCTTGTGCGTGTTTTTTAATTGTAGCGCGAGCGTTTTTATGCAAACCATCGCAGTTAAAGTATCTTACGCTCGCAACTGGTATTAAATAAAATACCAGTTAAAGATGATTTTATGTATAATTTAATACCAGTTACATTTTTGCTGAATTTCTTGCTTACATGCGCGACAATAAAATATACAAGGTGTTTTGCTGAGCTTTTGGTGCTTGCACTCTTTGCTGTTAAAACCTTTGTTGCTTGTCAGATTTGCGCGTTGATTATGGAGGACCCTCATGAAAATTATTCGCACGCTCAATTACAACGATATGAGCCGTAAAGCTGCTAATGTTATTTCTGCTCAGGTCATTCTTAAGCCTAATTGTGTTTTAGGCTTGGCAACAGGATCTACTCCTATAGGCACCTATAATCAGCTAGCACAGTGGTACAAAAAGGACGACATCGATTTTTCGCGCGTTTCTACGTATAACTTGGATGAATATCGTGGTCTTTCTCATAGTGACGTGCAAAGTTATCACTATTTTATGCGTAAGAATTTCTTTGACCACATCAATATCGATATTAACAACACGCATGTTCCCGACGGCTCTAATTTAGACGCCGAAAGCGCCTGCCGCTCTTATGACGAGCTGGTCAAGAAGGCAGGTTATCCCGATTTACAGTTGTTGGGTATTGGTCGTAATGGCCACATTGGTTTTAATGAGCCCGACGATCATTTTTCGTGTGGTACGCATTGTGTAGACCTTACCGAAAGCACCATTAACGCAAACAGCCGTTTGTTTGAGCGTAAGGAAGACGTCCCTCGTCAGGCATATACGATGGGTATCCAAACCATCATGTATGCTCGTATGATTTTGATTATTGCAAGTGGCGAAGATAAAGCCGACGCCGTATATAACATGTGCTATGGCGCTATCAATCCAAATTGTCCTGCCTCTATTTTGCAGTTGCACAATAATTGCGTGGTAATTGCTGATGAGGCCGCGCTGAGTAAGTGTCCGCACACTATCTAAGCAGCAACGTTAATACAGGCTCTATGTAGTAATACTACGGTTTTTTTGCGTAAATGTGTAAACTGTAATACAATACTAACTTGCGCTATGTCGCTATGTACGAGTTTGCATTGTGGTTGCAAGAAAAAAGAACCTGATGTAGTGATTGGGTGCTTTGAGCTTTGTGTATTTCCATTATCTGGTACTTATTTAGACACGCGCAGCACCTAATGTTAGCGTGTGTATGTTTTCTTAACGCAAGCTTGTTACAGCGGCTCTTTAAGACAACAGCACATCCAAAGCGCTACCTGTATTGAGTGGAGGCATGTATGGATAGTTTAACACCTTCTAGTCTACGTGTTGAGGATATTCGCGAAAAATTAAAAACACTTGAACAGCAGCGCATTAAAGTTCGAGCTAATATGGGTAGATCGCGTGTGGTCGATCGTATGGGCATGCTGGTAGGAGTTCATCCGTCACTGTTTGTAGTAGAAACCGAAGAGCGTCGTGGTCGCGTTGAACGTCAATCGTTTCAATATGTTGATGTACTAACGGGCGCGGTTGAGCTTTTTGACGCCGATACGGGAGAGCGCCTGTTTGACTGCGTTGTAGAAGAATTTTAGGCGCTGTAATCGTTTTGTATGAATAATTCGGTGACTTGTTGCGCATCGTATCAAGACGCTGCGCCTGCTTACGCAAAAATCAATCTTCACTTAGGAATATATCCGCATAACGTTGGCGAAAGTGGGTACCATCGTGCCGACTCGGTTATGGCTGCGCTTGAGCTGGCGGATACGGTAATGCTTAGCTATAACGAGCGCGCTCAACAAAATACGGTTGTCATGGATGCGGGCCCCGATGTTGCCATGAAGGATAACACGGCGTTTCGCGCGCTTGAAGCTATGTGCCAAACATTTCATAAACAGCCAGCATATACCGTAACCATACAAAAACATATTCCAGCGCAAGCTGGCTTGGGCGGCTCAAGTTCAGACGCAGCCACCACTATAAAGTTGCTGTGCAAATTTTGGGGGATAGATGCTCTTGACGCGCGCGTGGTGCGTGTGGCTCAATCTATTGGTGCAGATGTTGCCTTCTTTTTACATCCCATTCCTGCGTACTTAAACGGTGTTGGAGCAACGCTGCAAGAATCTTTTGAACATGTACCTTCGATTCCCTGCGTTATTGTTCGCCCTCAGGCAGGAGTGAGTACTCCTGTTGCATATCGTCTTTTTGATGAACGCATTCAGGCTGAGGTGGGAGCAAAGTCGAGGGCAGAGTTAGAGTCGGGGTTAGAGCTTGGCGCAGGATTAAAGGTAGGGGTAGATTCAGAGCTTAAACCAGACTTAAAGCCAGGGTTAAATCCAGAGGCAGAAATACAATCGTTTATGCCTCAATCGCCTGATAGGATCATTCAGGCTTTACGTGTGGGCGATGTTTTAGCACTTAATGGACTTTTATACAATAACTTGGCCGAGGCTGTTATCCAGCAAGTTGCGGATATTCGCGAAGTTTTGGCATGGCTGCGCACGCAGCAAGGTATTTCTCATCCTTGTGTAACGGGTTCGGGAAGTGCTGTTTTTGCATTTGCTCAAAGTTCTGCTATTTGTGATGAAATTGCTCAAAAAGCTTCCAAAATGCGGAATTGGTGGGTATATTCTACTAAGACACTTGGATTAAATCACGTTTTTTGATACAGTAAGCACGCATGTGCAGCCCCTTTAGCGTGTTGTATCATGTGTTTTGTTTTGTCGGGTTGTGGCTCAGCTTGGTAGAGCGCTCGGTTCGGGACCGAGAGGTCGCTGGTTCGAATCCAGTCAACCCGACCATTTTTTAATAATCTTTTATTGATAATCTTTTATCGTTAACTTTTCCCTCACGATTGTTCTGCTAATCCTCTCATGTATTTGCCAACATAAGAGGTGCACAAACATCTATGTTGGCATGTGTTCACCATTTTTTCCTCAAACACAACTTGTGTTTTAATAAAAAATACTCTGCGTTATCGTGCGCATAATAAGGACATGTTTTGTATAGCACACATCTTAAGAGATTTATACATAATATGCGCTTAAGGTATGGAGCCTTTGACCTCATTGTTTTGAGAGTCTTATACACATTCGTATAAAAAGCATACACGTATACAAAAATAATTATTCAGATAAGTTTAAGAAAATACCCACATAAAAAGCA
>QWCP01000505.1_pt1 | contig 11497 bp, 10 predicted proteins | sample 1972561 | NCBI WGS metagenome assembly QWCP01 (sample SAMN09866705, study PRJNA288562) | Human vaginal metagenome isolate pre4_vaginal, whole genome shotgun... | isolation source: vagina | host: Homo sapiens | place: USA: California
AGACCGACTACTTCATGGGTAGCGACTTTACCTACAACGACATGAGTATGCGCAATGTGGACGAGGAAAAACACCAGCTCCTGCGAGAAGAAAACTTAGGCGGACACCGATGCTGGGTGGTGCAGTCGATCCCCAATGACAAGGACGAAATCTATACACGTCGAGTAACATGGATAAGACAGGACTGTTTGATGGCTGTCAAAGCAGAGTACTACGACAAACTGAACAAGCTACACCGCCGACTCTCTATCTCCAACATCGATAAAGTACAGGGATTCTGGACGATGCACCTCATGCAAATGGAAAATGTGCAGACGGGGCACAAGACCATCATTCGCATGGACAACCAGCGATTCAACATCAAGGTGGCGCCCAACCTCTTCACCGTTTCCAAATTGGAGAAAGGGCTCTGACATGAACCTGATACAACTATCCACTCTCTTGCTTGTGCCGATGTTCTCGGCACAGGCATCAGCCCAAGTAGAAACGCCAACAGCAGCTATTGACAGTCTTGAAACAGTACCCGAAGAGACTCTTCAGGAGACGCATGACAAAGACAGCGATGACGCATTACAAGTTCGGGTGAAGGGATTTCTTGATACCTATCACGCACTCCGAACAACAGGGAATGCAGACTGGATGGCGTCGAGAACTCGGGCAAGGGGCGAAGTGAGACTCGAAAAAGGAGCGACAGCTCTCTTTGTCTCGCTGAACGCTATTTACAACGGAATACTGAAAGAACGCACAGGCATAGAACTGCGTGAGGCGTATCTGTCATATACCAAAGGCAACCTCGACCTGCGTGTGGGACGGCAAATCGTGATATGGGGAGTGGCAGACGCACTGCGACTTACCGACTGTGTGTCGCCCATCGACTACACCGAATTTCTCGCCCAAGACTATGACGACATACGTATGCCTGTGAATGGCTTACGTGCCAAATACACCTTGGGAGCCATTACAGCAGAAGCGGTGTGCAACCCTGTGACTAACTTCGCTGTGATACCTACCGACCTGCGCAATCCGTGGGCAATGCGGTTGCCGAACACCTCCCTCCCCTATTTCATAGACTTGGAAAGCGGAAAACCAGAAAAGCGACTGAAGAACATGGAATACGGTGGACGCATCACCGTTAACCTCAGCGGTGTGGATTTCTCTGTGAGTGCCTTGCGGACGTGGAACAAACTGCCAGCCCTTCGTATGGGAATGACAACCGACGGAAAGACACTACACATCGATGGACGCTATCACCGCATGACAATGTTAGGAGCCGACTGTTCGTTACCCATCGGGCAATTCGTCATTCGAGCAGAGGTAGCCAAATACATCGACGAGGCGCAAAATGCTGCAATGGGATGCGAAGTGGAATGCCGCAATGCACTCAATGCGCTCATCGGCATAGATTGGTACCCTGGCAACGACTGGAATGCAAGTCTGCAATATTGCCACAAATACACATCGGGCAATCTTGAAAGGCTGCCTATCTATCGCCATGCAGGGATAGCCACGGCACGACTCGCCAAAGAACTACTGCAAAACACGCTAAAACTTTCTACCTTTGCCTATATAGACGTGGCAGATGGTGGCATCTTCAATCGTTTCTCGGCTTCCTATTCCCTTAACGACCAAATCGAACTCACCGCTGGCTACGACTATTTTCATGCCGACAGAGGAATGTTCAAGATGTATGGCAAAAACAGCGAGGCGTGGGTAAAACTGAAGTACAGCTTTTAACGACAACCACTACTCTGAGAGCCGCAAGCAGGACAAAACTCAGACAATTGTAAGTTGTTATTTTCCCTTATTGATGATATAAATACCAGCGGCTGCCAACAAGCCAGCCACCAAATACTTGAAATGAAACGTCTCGTTGAGACAGAGGCAGGAGGTCACGGCTCCAACCACGGGGATGAGCGAGTTATAGATGGCGACCTTTCCCACAGGGTTGCAAGTCAGCAACTTGTTGTACAAGCCAAAACCCACCGTGCTAATGCCAATGAGCAACACCAAGTACACGCAGCCCAACATTGTGATACGTGGCAGTGTGCCATTCCACAACAGTCCTGGCACCACCAAGAGCAAGCCGCCAATGGCCAACGCCAGTCCCGTACCAACAAACACGTCGATGCGCTTGCCCAGTCCACGGATAAGTAAGGAGGTAACAGCGCCACAGAGAGCATTGAGGATAATCATGCCGTCGCCTAACCACGTGAAGTGTCCACTCTCGGCACTTCCCAAATTAAGCGACAGAATACCAGCAAAACCCACCACACAACCCGTGAGTTTGCGCAGCGTCATGCGGTCGCTCTTAAAAAAAAGACAGGCAAAGATGACCACCGAGAAGACGCTGAGCGAATTGAGAATAGCGGCTCGCGAACCCTCGCTATACGACAGTCCGAAATAGAAAAACGCATAATGCAAGGTGGTGTTCAGAAGGGCAAACAGCAGAATGTACCACGAATCTCTCGCCGATCGCAAATGAAAATCGCGCCCAGTGAGTTGCGCCATAAGCAAGATGATAACGCCCGACAAACTAAACCGAATACCAGCAAACACCATCTTGCTACCCGTCATTCCTTGCGTGATGCCAAACTCGGCAAAACCTAATTTGATGAGCGGATATGCCCAGCCCCATGCCACAGCGGCTGTGAGCGCAAATAGTGAAACCCAAATGGGACGTTGAAAAATACTCTGTGTTGGTGGGTTGCCTCTCATTGTTTGTTCATTCCTTCTTTTTTTTGATGCTCCAAGCATCTTTGGTTCCCATTCATTGTTGACATAGGACCCTAATGGTTACGGGGATGGAGTGATACTGCGCTCCTCCCTTGGGGTGTTTGGTGTGTTAGTCGTGTCAGACTTTGGGTGTGTTGGGACGAGCATCCTTGCTAAATCCGCGCACCATGAATCGCTCTAACTGCGACAGTGCCGAACTGGTGAGCGATGGAACTTTGTCTTTGAGCAAGCTGAGCGTCTGAACAATAGAATTGCGGATGGCAGATTGGCGAATGTGCTTCACCCCTGCTTTGTTCTTAAAGGCTTTCGGTCCCTGCTGTAAATAACTACGCGTGACATACCCCACACGATAGCACAGCAAGGTGTTGAAGACGCCATCGACCACCGACTTGGAAACGATGCCGGGAATTTTCAGTTTGTTGAAGATAGAAGCTGGATCCATATCGTCTACTGAATCGCCGAAATCAACAAAGTCGACATCAAAATCCTCGATGCCCGACAAAGTGCCCGACACCACATAACTGAAGAGGGAGACGAACATCACCCTCATATATAACAGGCTTAACTCTTTGACATTGGGGCGGAAGCCCGTTGCTTTAACCATATCATATATCATCTTCAGGTTGAGAAACATCACAATGAGCGTATCGAGTGCACCATTCTGAGACACAGCTGTGGCGATAAAGACACGACCGGCATAGGCATGCATCTTGAGATCGGCGCGCGCCATGCGTTCGTCAATCTCGGAGATAATAAACGCACTCAACTCGCGATTGGTCTGTTGGTCGAGCGGTCCCTGCTTATCGGGATGGGCAGAAGTCTTGTACAGTCGTGCAGCAAAGTCGTGCAACGTCTTGTCTTCGGCATCCTGTAACAAGTCTTTGTCAAACACAGGAAACTCGGGCATGCGGTACATGCGCCACAACGGCACCAACAGCAGGTAAGCAAAAAGGAGTGCTATCAGGGCGTAGAACACATATTCCATGAACCACAGATGCGAGGCCTGCGCCAGTTTTTCACCAATGACGAGGATGTTGCCAATCACAATAAGGGCAACAACGACCAGTATTAAACTGGTGAAAAGCAACAGATTCTTCTTCATATCGCGACAATTTTATAGTTTCAGTTCTCCCATTTGGGTGTTCAGTTCTTTCAACGTATCGATTACTCCGGCATTGCTACCCACGACTTTGCCATGATGCTCCAAGAGTTGTTGCACGCGCTGTAGCAGCACCCGCTTGATGTCAGTAAGCTGTTTTTGCAGAAAGGCTGCCATGGAGGGCGTTGGCTCATCGGTGGACATGTGTCCTATGTTGCCATCTGTAGGCTTGACAAAGTTTGCCAACAAGGCTTCGAGTTTGAGTTTTTGCTCTTTCACGCTATAGTTTTTTGGAAAGATGAGGAGCTTTCGCTCTTTGGGAAGGAGATATTGAATATCCGAGAAGTCGAACGTGATGAGCAAGTCGTCATCGGTCTGTTCAGTTGTAGAATCGGTAGACGCTGGCGACTGTGGTGCATCGGTCAGGAGGGTGAACCATGACGAGGAGTGTGCTGCTTGATCTGCTTTGTGATAGTCGACGTTCACTTGGAAGTTGGGACGCTCGAACAAGTGCGTGGGCAGGTGCGAAAATGTGGACTCTTGCTGCGTATAGGTCAGCAGTTTGCTGCGAATTTCGTTGTACATCCGTTTCGAAAATTCGTTGAAAACCTCCTGAGACTGTTGAGCCCCTTTGTCCATGGCGTCCTGCATCATCGCCATGGTCTCCTGATAGCTGGCTTTCGAACCATTGGTAATAAAATTGTATTTGCGCTTGATTTCTTCGGCAAAGATGCCCACAATTTTCTTTATGGCATCCTGTTCGTTGTCCTGTCCTAAGAGGTGTAGCTCATTCAGAAAACTTTTGCAGGCGCTGTCAAACTGTTTTTGCAACGCTCGTTTGGACATTTCGCTCTCATAGATGCGCTTTAGTTCTTCGTTCAGCTGGTCTGCTGCCTTGCGCAAGCGGATCTCGTACATCTCTGCCGAGATATCCTTGGTGTTGACGAGTTCCGCCTTGAGCTCCTCTTCCCACGAAAGAAAGCGTGCCTTTTCGGCAGATAAATCATCAGAAAACTGGGGCAAAATGTTTTCGGGATGAAACAATGCATCGTACACTTTTCCCAAATTCAGGCTCACCACATGGGACTCTCTAATGGGAATGCCTTGTTTGTAGATTTTCTGAAAGGCTTCTTGTTCTTGCCTCACAATCTCATCGTGGTTATCGGTGGTGCGCCAGAGTTTAGACTCGTAGGCATTGCTCACCAGGTAGATGGCCACCTCGTTGTTGTTCGATGCTTTGTAGGCATTGAAGAAATCGACAAAATTTTTGGTGATAGCACTCACCGAACTCTGCACAAAGATAATCATGTTGGCACGTTCCACCATGGCCTTGTACAGATAGCGGTCGCCCTCTTCCTCGCTTTGTCGATTGGCCTCAGCACCGTCGAAGCCGGGCATGTCTACTAAAATAATTTTGTCATGGGCTGCTGACGCAGACTCGGGTGGTAGGTACAACAACCCCTCCTTGGCTGCCGTTGGCACGGTGGTGATAATTTGGTTATCGTACTTGTATTTTTTGCTGACAATGACCTCGCGCAACTGCTCCATGGGGCGCGACTCTACTTCTAAATTTTCTTGAAAAGCCTCTTTCGAGTCGATGTTTTGCAGATGCGTAATCATCAAATCTAAACAGTCGTCTTTGGCGAGTTGCGAGGTTTCTTTCTTTTTATAGAGGTGGATAACCTGTTGGTTGGGGTCAGACTCACTGTAGACGAACGACGGTCGGATGGTGCACTCGCGCACATCCATGGGACTCACTTCCTGTCGTGCCAACAGGTTGACAAGGGTCGATTTACCCGATTTTGTCGGACCAATTACCATGATATAGAATACCTTAGAGTGATATTCATGCGAGTAAGTCTTCAACCTTTCCGCCATTGAGCGCAGGGTCGGAAATTGTTTTAACAGCTCTCCTACCCTTTCACTGCCAAAGATTTGGTTGATTTTCAATTCGTTTTTCCGAAAATCATTGATTGTTCCATCGTCCATCATATTGATTGATTATTGTTATTTCATCTAAGTTTTGCGGACCTGCATCGCGTGTATTTGTATAAGTACGGGCATATTTATTGGTCAACTCTAATGCTTTGTCTCGTCTCTACCCGATTGCTTTCAAACAGCACAGCACGCAAAATTGCAACTCCTTCTTTTCTCCTATCACTGACAACAGCGGAGAAAACAGTGGCATACTTACGGTGTAAAGGTACTATTTTTTTCTTAAAAACAAGCACACACCAACGCTCTATCCCTCGATGTGAGCAAAATTTGTGGGTACGGGTGCGATGGATGACACTCTGCCACATAATATACCGCCTTTGCCGCACGGGTATTTGTGGGTAGGAGCGCGATGGATGACGCTCCGCCACAATAATAAGATGACTTAGAATTGTTATATCTTGTCAATGAATTTGAAACAACAACTCACTAATTTTGCCAGCAAACTAATGATTACTAACAAAATCAAGAAAATGAAAGTTATATTCGTTGTACAAGGAGAAGGTCGTGGACACCTCACCCAGGCTTTGGCATTAGAAAAAGCACTGGAGGAAAAAGGACATCAAGTGATTGAAATATTGGTAGGTAAAAGTAAATCGAGACAGCTTCCCGATTTCTTCCTTCAAAGAGCCAAAGCACCCGTGGACACCTTTTGGAGTCCTAACTTTCTCCCTTCGAAGAAGAATCAGCACATCGGTCTGACACGCTCCATGGCATATAATTTCATGAAATCGTCCGACTATCTACAGAGCATTCAACAGCTCTACCAGCACATCCAGTGGAGTGGTGCCGATTTAGTGGTGAACTTTTACGAAATCCTTACTGGACTCACTTATGCGTTTTTGCGCCCCTCCGTACCAGAGGTATGCATTGGACATCAATACATGTTTATGCATCCCCAGTATCGCTTTCCTCATCAACACACTACTGCGCGCTGGCTCATGCTGGCATTTACATGCGCCACTTGTTGGGGAGCAGCACATAAGTTGGCGCTTTCGTTTCGGAAGATGCCCGACTGTGATAAGCAGCATCTCTCCGTAGTTCCCCCACTTTTGCGTGAAGAGGTGCTGGACATCTCTCGTCATCGCGATGACTTCATCACGGGCTACATCATCAATGCGGGCTTCAGCGAGATGGTGAAACAATGGCACCAAGCCCACCCACACGTAAAACTTCATTTCTTTTGGGACAAAGCGGATGCAGACGAGGTGACCAAAATCGATGACACCCTTACATTTCATCGCATTGATGACAACAAATTCTTACACTATTTAGCCAATTGTAGGGCGTACGCCACCACTGGAGGGTTTGAGTCGGTATGCGAAGCCATGTACATGGGCAAACCCGTACTCATGGTTCCTGCCCACATCGAACAAGAGTGTAATGCCCACGAGGCTTCGTTAGAAGGGGCTGGCATTAAAGCCGAAACGTTTGATATCAGTCAGCTCATAGACTTTACCTACGAACATTCTGAAGACGTAGAATTTAGAATGTGGGAAAACACTGCCAAGATGATGATTGTGTCACGATTAGAGGCGGTAGTCGAAAGATCTCTTCATATAGGTCATCGCAGTTGGTCCGTACGCAGAATGTTCTCCCACTCCTAATTACATCGCCACATGTCGCCCTTTTTCAAGGGGAATAGAGACGGGCAAATCTGCAAATAATTTGGGAGGATACATTTGAGCAAGGACGGGGCGAAGCCACAACAGGAATATAGCCCAAGGCAACGCCTTGGGTATGGATGTATAAACTAACTGGCGCGCTGTAAGCGCAAAAGGAGTCAGTAAGTGTCCTCTCTTTCTCCTTCCTTTTGCTCTTGCATAAGGCAAAAGGAGTCAGTAAGCGATGACTTAACAGCCTGAACCGTCAATGTTGCAAGCAGGTGCATCTGACGCATTACTCGAAAGTCCTGCCTCTTCGGGACGGAGCGTAACGGTGCCATCCTCCAAAACAAAACATGGAATGCCTGCCGCTCCACAGCGTTTCACCTCATCAAAAACGGGATTGGTGTCGCGCAAATGCAAAAATTGTTTTAACAACGATACATGTTCGCCAATGTCTATTACTTGGTAACGACTGTCGCCCGCTACCTGACGGTCTACTGCCACACAATCGGGGCAGGATTTCATTCCATAAATCTTAATCATTGGGTGAGTTTTTTAATGAGTTTTTGAGTTCGTGAGTTGATGAGTTATTGAATTCGTAGGTTCATGAGTTCATGAGTTCATAAGCTTTGGAACTTGTGAGTTCATAAGTTTCAAACTAATGCTTGCAAATCTTGGTCTCATCTACCGTAAATTGGTTGGAGGAAGCGGGCATGAACTTTCCACGAGCTTCGAGAAAGTCGACCAATTGTGAGGCTGTCATGCCTTCTGCCGAACAGGTGTGAAAACGTTCCGCTTCGCCAAACTTGTTGATAATTGCCTTTACCAACGCTTCTTTACTTTCATATGTGTTGCCTGCCATCATGTGCAGGACTTCATGTCCATGTGCCATCGTGAGTTTATGAGTTTATGAGTTTATGAGTTTTGAGTTTATGAGTTTTGAGTTGATAAACCTTTTAATGAGAACATCTATACCGCAGGGTACACCGTTTATAAAAGGCAAAAAGGTGTCGCCTACCATAGAGACGCCACCCTTTTATATCTAAAAACTTTCGAGCCTCTTGTCGGATTCGAACCAACGACCCCGAGATTACAAATCACGTGCTCTGGCCAACTGAGCTAAAGAGGCGGGTGGGCAAGCTACTCTTATCGCGCCGCTACAACCTAATACCCTTGCTGCGTTCCCACCCTGGGGGATTCAAAGGGAGCTGGCCGTAAAAGACTTGCCCATTTTCTTAGCGAATGCAAAGGTAAGAAAAGGATTTGAATACCGCAAATTTTCTATTATATATTTTTTCAACGGCAATTTCATTTAACAACGGGCATAGAGTCAACCAACAAGTGCAAAATTAGTCAATCATTTTATAAAACTCTTGTTTGGTGTTGAAAACTTGAGTTTTTCACTTCCAATCTGGAGCGCAAAGTGCCGAAGCGTTATCGTATATTCACTTCTCTTTGTTTGGGAGTACAAATATAACAACAGGAAGAGAGTCTTTTCCTGCCTTTATACCTAATTATTTAGAACAAAATTGATTATTAAGTAGTTATTCTGACAAGTCCCAATTTGGAACATTACCAAAAATCATGTGTTATTTGTTTTCATATATAATTTCTTTTGTTTCATAGTGTCGTCTATATATTTTTTCTAATTTTACTATTCGATTATTTTTATCATAAGTAAATACACATGTATATGAAATAATGATGTCAGACATATTGGGCTTGTAAGTATAACTATATTGGGTAATAAGACTATCCTTGACTATAATGTTAATACTAACTACATAGTCAACACTGGCATCAAGATACGTGTAATACTTATTGATATCTTGTATAGAAATCTTTTTTCGCTCCCCTATAGGCTTTGTAAACGATAAGATTTCGCTTGGGTCATAACTTGACAAAATATCAGCAATAATACACGCATCTTTATATATGACCTCGGGATATTTTAGAATTATTCCATAATCAATCAGGCTATAAGATTGATATAAAAATATCTTTTGATATTTGATTTCATCTGCGGACAATTTAACCAATCTACCTCGTTTATTATACACCCCGATTTTTTTTTCGTTTAGAAATAAACTTCTCTCTACCTTACAACCATTGCTTAAAATTTTTACAACAGTTTGTGATTTCAATTCTAAACTATTTAGAATTGAAATCACAGAAAGTATCAATATAGCACAAAATCTCATTACTAATCTTTTATTTAGTTTCTATAACTCATCATCCCTTTTTCCAAAAACATATATTGTCTTCTGATGAAATACTGGAGATAAATATAATATTCGTTTTTTATTTTCAAAACTTATCAGATATTTTTCTTTGAAAGTTTTTTTCTTATAATTTCTCTGCATGATTAGTGTATCCTTATCAAGTGACCATATCCAATATTTTTTTGAACCTATGGGATCTATCTTGATAAGGGTATGATTATTCTTAAAAATAAGTGTAGGACCTCCGTTATTGCCAGTTCCAATCTCCGTATTTTCACGAATATATGATTCACCATTGCGTATGATAGTATCACCATGTAGAATAAGGGTGTACATTAAAGTCCACTTTGAATTTACTAATAGTGAGTCGTTAGCTGAAATTTGCATACTACTCGAAAAAATGTATATAAATAGGAAAAATAATTTATTCAACATGTTTAGGATTCTCCCTCCTCAAAGGTTTATTTAATTCTTTTCTAATTATATTTTCATTATTAATTGCATTACCAGTATCCGCACCAAGAACCTTAGGAGCTGCATGCCCTACTATTTCATGATATAAAATGTTCCTGCAAAATGTCTTAGGCAGGTGGGCGCCTGCGGACAGCCTTCGATGAAGCAGACTGCAAAAAGGGGCGGTACCATGTCGTATGTAAAACTCTTGTATTCCATTGTCATTTGTCTTTCATTTCCTGACAGTTGCTTTGCAAGCATTTATTTATATTTGCCGATACCGGCAAGGATATTGATGTGATTTCCGACTTATCCATAGACCTCCATATTGATGGTTATCAACTATTTAACGTCATCCTTTTCGATTTATTGCTCTCATCTTTTTTGTTCATGCTATTCTTCGTACTTTTGATAATTTCCGTTGAACTGCAATGCGGACATTGAAACTCAACTCCCAATCTGGCGCATAAAGTGCCGATGCGTTCTCGTACATTCATTTTTCTTTGTTTTGGACTACAAATATAACAAAAGGCAGAGAATCATTCCCTGCCTTTACGCCTAATCTTTTAAAAATAACATTGATAACCAGATGGTTATTATAATAACTCCTGATTGAAACATTACCCTAACATTGAAATGTGATTTAGATGCATCCCCTCCATATTGTCTATGTCCAATGGAATGTTCCTGTATAATCGCTTCTCCATGACACCCACTTCATTGGGATTATAGGATACGAAAAGCCCAACTTCATCACCATCAACTGCTTCCACAACCGTGTCAGAGACGAGTTAAACAACGTGTTCACCCAATTGATGGTGCTACTTGCTGATCGAAGCTTAGTGCCCCTTGACGTGGAATACATCGATGGGGCAAAGATAGAGGCTAAGGCAAAGTCGCTGCTTTCACCATGTTGTAGTATTTTACTCTCATCAATCATAAGCCTATCGGACAGTTAAATACGCTTTAATTTGACCAACGAATTTTTATTTACTGATATTAGCCCTCTTCTACGTAAAATTTACTTTCTTTACTCAAAGCTAAACTATCTTCAACTATAAAATCCCTTATTATTATCGGAATCAATTCTGATTGATCCTTTAAAAAAAACTCATCATCATAGTCATATACAACCATGTGTAGTTTCCCTTTTTCCATATAGCAGTTATTGATGTTTTTAGATAAGCTTACAAATTCATCAACAACTCTACCGTCATTATTTAAAACAATCCAATGGTAAAAATTTGTATCTAGTCCTGTTGGATTTTTTGTAACAGATAATAAAAAATAATTCTGTGTTTTGATAAAAGGACTAACAAATCTTAAATTCTTTCAAAATATGCCTCATAGTCGTGCCATTTTATACTTGATTTATATTGGACAGCCGT
>QWCP01000507.1_pt1 | contig 11432 bp, 9 predicted proteins | sample 1972561 | NCBI WGS metagenome assembly QWCP01 (sample SAMN09866705, study PRJNA288562) | Human vaginal metagenome isolate pre4_vaginal, whole genome shotgun... | isolation source: vagina | host: Homo sapiens | place: USA: California
TCTCAGCTAGATAACTGAGTTTTTAACAGTGCTGAGGCTATGGTTTATGCCACAGAATATTCATCAGCTTAGCTTTACACCCTTTTTGGGAAATAACCCCCAATAGGGTATTGCTAATATGCAAAAGCTCTCGCAAGTATGTACCTGCGAGAGCTTTTTGCTTGAGCATTAATCGATACTACAGAAGAGTGTAAGGGTTACGATTTATTTACCTGTAATAATCTTCGTTACAGGTCCAACTCCGTCAACAAATGAATCGGAATTAGAGTTTCCTGGCTTAGAAGGATTGCTTGGCGGAGGAGTTTCTCCAGGCTTAGTAGGTTCACTTGGTGAAGGAGAATTTTTGTCGATAATATCTAGTGGATCCTGCTGACCTACTGACGGTTTAGATTCTCCCTGTTCGCCAGATTTTCCTTTCTTATCAGTGTTGTTAGTTTTATTGTCCGTATCGTTAGGCTTCTTGGCATCTGGTTTCTTGGCGTCAGGTTTCTTGGCATCTGGCTTCTTGGCGTCAGGCTTCTTGGCATCTGGCTTCTTGGCGTCAGGCTTCTTGCCTTTTCCTTCGCCTGGTTTTGCATTGCCCGGAGCGTTTTGTCGTCTTTGTGGAACAACGCTCGACTTACGAATTACGTTGTTAGTGGCTTGCTGAACCTCTTGTGTTTCTTCTTTTGTTTTTTCTTCTTCTTTGCTGGTATCTTTGTTGTTGTCCTTATCTTTATCTTTCTTTTTATTGAGCAAGGCGACAGACAAAGTTCGTACTTTTTCTGCTCTATTTAAGTACCAATCATATGAAGCTAGTGCTTGTGCACTTTGACTGCCAAGTTCTTCTGGAGAATTTGCTGTGCATGCTACATAATCTGGAACTTTTTCACTAATAACACGTGCAAGTTTTTTAGCATCAGAAGAGTTATCTTTAGTAAGACCCAATATTACTTTGTTGGCTATGAGCTGCTTCCATAAATTATTTGCTTGCATCACTTGTGCGACTTTAATCTCACACTGCTTGCGTGCTGCTTTGGTGCGCTCAGTTTGCTTTATATACCAGAATGTTCCCAAAGTGGTAAGTGCTAAAGCGAGTACAACAATGCCTACAACCAGAACAATAAGCTTCCGCTTTCTGTTCTGGTCAACATTAGCAAAGATACGTTGAATCATATGCTTCCTCTGTTTATCGATAATTGCTCAATATTGTTATATGCTCAATACAACTGTTTATATAATACGCCAAAGTGTTTATGTTATCCACGCACAGGAGCATGGCAGACATAGCACGTTGAGTTACGCTACTATGCTAGCTTGTAACGCAAAAAGCCACTGGATAACCAGTGGCTTTATGGCTCCTGCGGCTGGGCTTGAACCAGCGACCATTCGATTAACAGTCGAACGCTCTGCCAACTGAGCTACGCAGGAATATCTTGTGCTTGACTGTGTGCCGCGCACAAGACATATATATTACACGGAATTTCTTAAGATGCAAATACGGCGTGTTTTGGCGTGTCGCGGTGAGTTGGTTGACACGTATGTTTTATCCACAATGCAATAAAATCCTATGTTTTTTGTACTTGACTTGGAACACTTATATCAAAGGTAAATTCCGTTAAATGGTGCATAGGAGTACGCATGCATATGTTCAATAATAAATATTCGCATGTTAGGATGGCAATGAAGCGGTGGTTACAACAGAGTAGCAAAAGGCGAAATACTTATGGACTATTCTGTCGTTTCTTTGCTAGTTTGGGAATTTTTGTAGCACTAGCTGTGCTACTTACTGCACTCTTGTCGCAATCTGAAGTGTTACGGCGCAATCAACAGTTGAGATATTATATTACAAAATCAGCAAGTGCATGTTGTTATAAGTGTGCTCTTGTTAAAAGTGCTTCTAGCGCAGATACTTGTCGTTCTGTTATGCAGTGGCCAGTAAAGCCTGCACGTATTGTGAAAGCATTTAGTCCACCGCCTAAACCTTGGTTAGCAGGGCATCGCGGTGTTGATTTAGCGGCAACAACTGGTACTGCTTTATTTGCGCCAGCAGATGGCGTTATTAGTTTTGCTGGAAAAGTTGCTGGAAAGTCAGTAGTGAGTATTCGACATGGTGAGTTGACTTCTACATTTGAGCCTGCAGTCACGAAGCTTACTGTTGGAGTAGGAGTAAAGAAAGGTCAGAAATTTGGGCATGTTGAAGGTGGTTCTGATCATTGTGGTAAACGATGTGTGCAATGGGGTTTAAAGAAGAAAAATCGTGTTTATGTAAATCCTGCTGCTCAAACAGTGCGCCGTCACATTGTTTTGAAGCCGGCAACCTGAATGGAACACAATATGAGTATGTTTTGTGCGCTGGAGAAAAAATCAAGTGAAACATGGAATGTTTGTAGAATAATGAATAAAATTTACGACAATCTTGTAGATATGAGCATAGGCTGATTATTGTGAATCGCGTATAGTAAAGATATACGATAATGCGGCAAACACAGAGGAGCGCATATGCAAGAGTACTCTTGTCCACTTGATGATGCTATCGATATTGATGTTAACGTGTTTTCTCTGTTAGAAAATCGTGTGGCGCGCAATGCTAACGGTTCCTTGGTTGAATATGTTGATAATAACGGTGTTTGGCAGTCGTACACGGCTCAAGATTTTCGAGATACAGTTATCGCTGTTGCTAAGGGTTTTATTGCGCGTGGAGTTATGCCAGGTGATGCTGTGTCGATTATTGCTCATACTTCATGGCAGTGGACTGTGCTTGATATGGCAATTATGTCTATTGGTGCGCTCACAGTGCCTATTTATGAAACAAGCTCATCGTTGCAGATACAACATATTGTGCAAGATTCTCAAGTTGTTTCCATGTTTGTTGAGTCTTCTGACATGTTGCCGAAAATAGAGGCAGTGCAAGCTGAGTGCGATACGCTTCGCGATGTGCATGTTATGAATCGTGGTGCGCTTGATGCATGCATCGAGTATGGTAAAGCGGTCACTGATGCGGAATTTTACGAGCGCATGCATGCTGTTCGAGGTAGTGACATTGCCACAATTGTGTATACTTCAGGTTCAACTGGCGAGCCAAAGGGTATTGAACTTACACACAGTAATTTTGCTTTTATTGCTCAATCGGGTGTTATTTCTATGCCAGATATTGCTTTAAAAGGTAACCCTCGCTTGTTACTGTTTTTGCCATTAGCACACGTTTTTGCGAGGTTTATGCAATTATTCTGTTTTGCTGGAAATATTACGCTTGGTTTAACAAGTAATTTAAAAACAGTTCTTAACGATTTTCAAACTTTTAAGCCAACGTTTATTTTGGGTGTTCCGCGTATTTTTGAAAAAATTTACAATGCAGCTTCACAAAAAGCCGGTAGAGGCATGAAGGGCTTTATTTTTGCTTATGCTGCAAATGTTGCTCGTCAATGGTCGTACGCACAACAATCTGAAGCAATGGTTCCACCAATGTTAGCGCTGAGCCATGCAATATGTAAAAAGCTGGTATATAAACCATTATTACAAGTTTTTGGCGGTGCTGTTTCATATGCTATTTCTGGCGGAGCTCCGCTCGATCTTTCGATTGCGCATTTCTTTAATGGGATTGGTTTACCGTTGCTTGAAGGTTACGGTATGACGGAAACATGTGCGCCTTCGATGGTGAATCCTACAACAGGTTATCGTATTGGTACTGTTGGTTTGCCGGTAAAAGGTGTGTCGGTGGCGATTGCCAATGATGGTGAATTATGTATTAAAAGCCCTGCAGTATGCAAAGGGTATCATAATAATCCTGAGCTTACTCGTCAACAAATTGTTAACGGGTGGTTGCATACGGGTGATTTTGGTTCCTTAGATGCCGACGGTTTTGTGCGTATTACCGGCAGAAAGAAAGATCTTATTATTACTGCTGGTGGTAAGAACTTATCGCCAAATGCTTTAGAAGCTTCTTTAATGTCTTCTCCAATTATTGCTCAAGCGGTAGTAATTGGAGACAGAAAGCCGTTTATTGCAGCTATTATTGCGCTTGATATAACAGAAGTAAATACTTGGCTTGCTTCTCGTGGCGCCTGCCAAGTGCGTTCGTTGCAGGAAGCTTCGCGCAATAGTATTGTGCGCGCAGAAGTTGAGCGTGCTGTTACTAGAGCTAATGCTTTGGTTTCGCGCGCTGAGTCTATTCGCAAGTTTGAAATCGTTTCGGATGAGTTTACGCAAGCAAACGGTTTAATTACGCCAAGCTTAAAAGCGCGTCGCCAAGCTGTTGCGGAGCGTTACCACGATCTTATTGAGCATGTGATATACGCTCCACGTAAACGGTAGGGAGATGCTTACAAACCCGCGTCAGCTAAGGAAATATAGCCTGGATCAATTAAACGAGCTTTTAAGTTTGTAGCGCTTACTGCCAGCAGTTGCTCGCGAACAGTAGGTACGCTAATTCCAGCTGCCAATGTTGTTGACGTTGTGGTGATTTTTGGTGCGAGCTTGCCAGTACGGTTAAGCGAATCGCATGTAGCGACAATATCGTGAACTATTTGCGCTCTGTGCTCAATAGTTGTCATCCACTGTTTGCCGTTTACAATATTCGGCATAATATTCTTGTACGCGCCGTAACCAGTTATTGCTGGCCATTTTTTCGCTTGTGCTGCATCATACTCTTTAGGTTGCTGCTGCTCTTGCACATCTTTTGCCATGTGATCCTGAGTGCTGCGTGGAGCAGGAACTGGTCGTTTAATAAGATTACGTTTACCAATAAAACTACCTATAACATCCGGCAGTGTAAATGACGGGTTGATATCTGCGGCACTACCTTCGTAGCCGAAATCTTGCAAAGTTTGCGCAGTTTGCCATGCAATCTGATCGTCGAGCGCAATAATGCCATCAACATGAAGTGGTGAAGGTGTTAGTAAATGCGTGTTGCGTGTAATGCGATTCTTTAATTCTGTTTTTACTGCGTCTGCAGCATCAGCATCAAAAGCTACGTTAACCCAATCTTTTTCTGTGCTATGAGCGTGTAATTTTCCAGACGTGCTTCGCAATACGCCAGAAGCAAAATATGGTCGTAACACTTTCCAAATTCCAGCGAATGCTTGTTGTGCGAAATCATCTTTGAGATTTGCTGTGTCGCTGCCTGTAGTATCCGACATGTTATCAGCATCCAAAGGTGCTTGGTCATTGTTTTCACTCATATTGTTAGCGTGTGTATTGATATTCTTTTGGTTGTGGCATGGTAAAAGTACTTCAATATAGCGAGGATTTTCTCGTGTAGCGCGGTCAAGAGCAAGCTTTTGTACTAAAGTTGCTGCTTGTGTTTCTCCAATGCTGCTGGCATCAGAGAGGTGGAAGAGCACGTCAGGCTGAGAACCTTGAATATAGTGAGAAAGCATAACTACGTGTATGCCAGCTTTTTGAGCAAGACGAAGTGCTGAAGCTAAACGCTGTTCCGCTCGAAGCGTATGTTGATTGTCTTGTGATTGAGAATCTTGTGACTGCGTTGAGTCTGTTGGTGCTGCAACTTGTTGCGCTGTGTTTGCAGTAGGTGATGATACGTAATCGCCATAATTATTATTGCCATTTTTGTTAGCCCACGGAGCGATTACCAGTGTTGTTGCTTGCAGTCGCTTTTTTATAGTTGTATTTGTGGCTGTTGTGCTTGTGGTGTCAATCTTTTGTTTGCTACTATTGGTCTTTTTTGTGTTACCTGTAATCTTCTCTTGTTGTAAGTGTAGGGGTGTGAGCAAATTTACTACATAATCTTGCACGTCTTGACTTTGATCTTCAAGACTTGAAGAAGTTTTAGTAACAATAGCATTGTCAGTAAAACCTTTGCTTTTTAGGCTTTTTACTAATTCTGGAACTAGCTGATCCCACGTGCTTAATGGTTTGTGGCGTGTTAATGCTAATCCGTCAGCAGGTGTGAAAATAACAACATTGCCATGATGAATGCGCGCTGGACTTGTTGGTGTAGGAGTAGCTTGTGGCTTCGCACCACAAGAACTAGTAACAAGTAGCATCGAAACTAATGCTGTTAGCACAATAAAAGTGCGATGCCAAGCATGCTTGCGCAAACGAATCATAATAATAATGGCCTTTCGTAATGGTTACGATGAAGTCTATAGGTTAATTGCAGATTATTGTCGTATAAATTACGCTACTGTTTATTGACAGTAACGTATTGTTGCTACTTGCTGTTTGTTTGTTAACAGTGTAGCAAGTTTTGACACATATCGCGATATTCTTCTACGTATCCTCCACCAAAGAATACGCAATGACCAGCAATAGGGTACAGTTGCCAAACAGTCATACGCTGCTCAAAACCTGATTTAAGTGGGTGCACAGATTGGTATCCGTCTATAATCTGCTTAAAGTAACTTATGCCAAATAAGTGCAGCATAGCTAAATCTTCTTCACGATGTCCACCGTGTGCAGCTGGATCTATAAGAACAGCTTCAGTATGCTTGCTGTCGTCACTTTTTGTCCACAAAACGTTTCCGCTCCACAAGTCTCCGTGAACTCGAGCAGGCTTATCTTCTGCAGCTTTTCCTAATAAATCAGGCAGTGCATCAATAACTTCGTTGGTAAGATCTAAATCGCTTTTAGTAAGCTCTCTGCGAGCAATCCCAAGCTCAACCATAGGGCGCAATCGTCCGTCCGCAAGGTAATCAATAACACTATGCCATGTGCCAGTCGGCATTGGAACCGGATCCGTAAGCGGACCAAAGTAGCAAGTGCCATCGTAATCTGCTGGAGCTTCTCCAAAATATTGTGCTCCATAATCGTGCATGTGGGCGAGTGCAGCGCCAAATTCAAATGCTGCTAACGGTGTAGGAGAAGTAGTGTTAATACGTTCGATATTGAGGTAATCATTTCCCCATTCAAATACTTTCGCTACGCGTGGGCCGCCATGTGCGTGAGCTTCTTGCATCCATTGCAAGCCTTTGCCTTCGCATTCAAAAAAACGATCTGGTGCGTATGATCTGCTTTTTGTGTACACATTATTATTCATAGCAACCTTCTTAACGTTGTAGCACGTGCGATATGAGTATTACACATGTTGGAGAGTTGCATGCGTAATAATTCGTGGGTAATTTATTGTTTGCAAAATCACTATTTTACTGAAGTCTGAGCACAATGAGTGATGCTGTGTTTAATTTGCAATAAAATGAGTACAATGCTTACGCCAAGTAGGATGTGCCCGATTCCTGCTAAACCGGTGATGGCAAAATCTATAGACGGACTGAGATGGAGACGTAGCACTTGTGTAATGCCGCGAGTAACCATCATTACCGCTGTGAGGTTGAGTCCAATATGATACGTTATTAAGATTCGTGTAGTCTTTTCGTTACTAAAACTGAAGTTTTTCTCAACGAGTATGAGTAACAGAAAAACAACCATGCCCAGCATAAAGTAGTGTGTGTGAACTACAGCAAGCACAGTTTTTGCGTGGAAAGCGTTAAATTTTGTAAATTCACGATAAAAGACGCCGCCAATCATGGCGAGGACAGCATACAACAAAGACGTATTAATATAATGCTTCATAGCATGGTTCATAGTAACTTCCTTACATAGAGTGCGAGTTAAATATTCCTTGGAAATATTGCCGGTGTTGCAGGTGATGCAGGTATTTGTGAGCGCTATTGCATAGTATGAGTGTTTTGTAGTGCTGGGCATACAGCTTTAGCAAATTGATATCCAAAGAGCAGTCCTGCGCAAAATAGTGCAGCGCCTAATCCTGTGTAAAACACTGCAATAAACTGTTCGGGAGCTATATTGCTTGCGCGCAAAGCAATGCCGCCAGTCATCATAAAAGCCATAATGATAAAGGATTTTACGTCAAAGAATTTAAGGAAAAACTGTTTTTCTTCCTCATAATTGTGGATTCGTTGAGTATGTTTTTTAACAAGTTTGCCAAAAATGAGGAATTGAAATATCGCAAAAACTAGCAGTGACAAAGCGTAATTTATTGGTGATAGGTAGGATGGGTATGCAATGAATCCGATGCGAAGAATATTAAATCCTGCAGCGCTCCAAACTAAGCAAGCAATAAGTAGCAATGTATTTTTTGATACTTTCAAAGCGCATCCCCTTTAATATTTATAGTTTTAAGTAATTTTTATCTGATTTTTTAATATTTATTTACTAATAAACTGTAATCACTATTCTAACGACTTATTTCATAAAATGAGTAGCATAACGTAATTTTGTGCACTTATTGGGAAAACTTACACAAAAGTGCATGTTTTCTTCATAAAACTTGTAAAAAGTGTTGCGTAATGACGATGTGAGACGCTATAGTCCTAGGGTATGAACGACAACGATCAACAGTATGCAACAGCTGACAACAAAGCTACTATTGCTGAGCCAGCTTTTCGTTACAATGCGCAGCTCGCACAAGATATCGAGCAGCGCTGGCAAAAAACCTGGGACGAGCAAGGCACGTTCTGGGCTGCTAATGTTAAGGGCGATTTGAAGGATGGCGAAGGCAAGCTTGCTGATGGTCGTCCTTCTTTCTTTGCAATGGACATGTTCCCATATCCTTCCGGTAAGGGCTTGCACGTTGGACATCCTCTTGGATACTTGGCAACGGATGTTGTAAGCCGTTACCATCGCATGAAGGGTGAGAATGTTCTTCACGCAATGGGTTACGACGCTTTTGGTTTGCCAGCAGAACAGTATGCTGTGCAAACTGGTCAGCATCCGCGCATTACTACTGAAGCAAATATTGCTAATATGCGCAGGCAATTGCACCGCATGGGCTTGAGCTTTGATGATCGTAGGTCTTTTGCAACGATTGACACAAATTATGTGCGTTGGACGCAATGGATTTTCTCGAAGCTTTATGATGCTTGGTACAACCCTGATTTTGTGCGCAAAGATGGCGGTAAAGGTTCTGCTCGTCCGATTGCTGAGTTAGTTGACGAATTTAAGAGCGGCAAGCGCGAAATTCCTGGTTTTGCAGGCAAAAAGTGGGAAGAGCTTAACAAGGTAGAGCAAGCGGATGTATTAAACGATTTCCGCATTGCTTATATTTCTAAATCTCCTGTAAATTGGTGCCCAGGCTTGGGAACTGTGCTTGCAAACGAGGAAGTTACTGCAGAAGGTAAGTCTGAGCGCGGAAACTTCCCAGTATTCCAGCGCAACCTTCGCCAGTGGTCCATGCGAATTACCGCTTACGGACACCGCTTGGTTGAAGATTTGAACACTATTGATTGGCCAGAAAAAGTTAAGCTTATGCAGCGAAACTGGATTGGCGAATCTCACGGCGCTTCTGTGCATTTTGAAGTGCCATGTGCGGACGGCGAAACTCGCGATTTGGAAGTGTATACGACTCGTCCAGACACGCTTTTTGGTACTACTTTTGCGGTTGTTTCTGTGGATCACCCAATTCTTGAGCATGTGCCAGAAGCTTGGGGTGCAGACGTTCCGGAAAGCTGGAAGGGCGGCTACGCAAGCCTTAAAGAAGGCTTAGCAGAGTATCAAGCTCAAGCTCGCGCAAAAACTGCTAAAGATCGCACGGAAGATGCAGGAGCAAAAACCGGCTTGTTTACTGGTCTTTATGCAATTAATCCTGTAACTGGAGCAAAACTTCCGCTCTTTACTGCTGACTACGTGCTTATGGGCTACGGTACGGGCGCAATTATGGCAGTTCCTGGCGGCGACCAGCGCGACTACGATTTCGCAAAGGCCTTCGGTTTGCCAGTAATCTACACTGTTGAGCCGCTTGCTGATTCTGGCGAAAAGTTGGCGGATTACGAAGGTGAAGCTCCATTCGTTTCTCACGACGGAATCGTTATTAATTCAGCAGTAGAGCATACGCATAAGCTTGGTGATGCGTTGTCTATTAACGGTTTGCGCGTGGACGAAGCTATTAAAAAGGTGACGACGTGGCTTGAAGCTGCAGGCGTTGGTAAAGGTAGGGTTTCTTACCGACTTCGCGACTGGCTGTTCTCTCGCCAGCGCTACTGGGGCGAGCCATTCCCAATCGTCTACGACGAGGATGGTGTCGCTCATTTAGTTCCAGATAGTGAGCTTCCAATTGCTTTGCCGGACGTTCCTGATTATCAGCCGAAAACTTACGCTCCAGACGACGCAAATTCGGAGCCTGAAGCACCATTGAGCCGAAACGATGATTGGGTAAAAGTTCAGCTCGACCTTGGCGACGGCGTAAAAACCTACTATCGCGATACCAACACTATGCCAAACTGGGCTGGTTCTTGCTGGTATTACATGCGCTACTTGGATCCAAACGACGCTGAGCATATGGTTGACAGCGACGAATATGACTACTGGATGGGCACGAACCGTCCCGGCAAAGAGCATGTTTCTGGCGGCGTTGACCTTTATGTTGGCGGTGTGGAGCACGCAGTTTTGCACTTGCTTTACTCGCGCTTCTGGCATAAGGCGCTTTACGATTTGGGTTACGTGGATTCTGCTGAACCATTCCACCGCCTGTTTAACCAGGGTATGATTCAGGCTTACGCTTACACGGATGAGCGCGGACAGTACGTTCCTGCTGATGAGGTTGAAGAAGGTGCTGCAAACGGCGCTGGCGAGCCAACCTTTACATGGCACGGCGAAAGTGTGAACCGCGAGTTCGGCAAAATGGGCAAGAGCTTGAAGAATATTGTGACCCCGGACTACATGTACGAAAACTATGGTGCAGACACGTTCCGCCTGTACGAAATGAGCATGGGGCCGCTTTCTGAGTCCCGTCCATGGAATACGCGTAATGTTGTTGGCGGAATGCGATTCTTGCAGCGCTTGTGGCGTAACGTTGTGAATGAAGAAACCGGAGCTTGTGTGGTCACAGACGACGCGCTCGACGAGAAGACGTTGAAGCTTCTTAACAACACAATTGCAGAAGTGACTGTGGAAATGGAAGCAATGCGTCCAAATACTGCAATCGCTAAGCTGATTGTGTTGAACAACCACTTAACTTCTCTTCCTCACGTGCCTCGCGCAGCTGTTGAGCCACTGGTGCTTATGTTGGCTCCAATTGCGCCTCATATTTGCGAAGAAATGTGGAGCAAGCTTGGGCATAACAAGTCTATTGCTCACGCAGATTGGCCTGTTGCAGATGCTCGCTACGTTGGTGAGGATACTGTTACTGCCGTTGTGCAAATCAAGGGCAAGGTTCGAGCAAAGCTTGAAGTTGATCCAAATATTGACGCTTCTGAGCTTGAAAAGCTTGCGCTAGAAGCTGTAGCTGATCGCTTGGGTGGTAAGGCTCCGCGCAAGGTGATTGTGAAGGCTCCTAAGATTGTGTCTATTGTGCCAGACGAAAGCTGAGTCAAGGTTAAAGTCGGCTTAATGAATGCTGTATTGCGCGATTTTTCGCGCTTTACAGCATTTTTTCGTTATTCTTGCGTATCGTCTATGAGTTTTGATTAATGTTTTCTATAGTCGGTCTGATGAGCCTCGAAAGTTTTCAGCATCGCAAGTTCCCGTCCTTCGTCGCTCTA
>QWCP01000569.1_pt1 | contig 11429 bp, 10 predicted proteins | sample 1972561 | NCBI WGS metagenome assembly QWCP01 (sample SAMN09866705, study PRJNA288562) | Human vaginal metagenome isolate pre4_vaginal, whole genome shotgun... | isolation source: vagina | host: Homo sapiens | place: USA: California
TAGAAAAATAGATGAATAGCATTAAAAGTAACTCATAATCTCGCCAACTTTAATTTTAATACGCCAAAATGAAAATAATGACGAGAAAATTCGAGAAAATTCGAGAAAATAAATAGTACTGTTTATTATGAGACGATAGGGTAAATATTTAGGAACAAACAAAAAAATGATATAATTATAGTTAAAATGAGATATTGTGAGGTGATTTTTGTGTCTAAAATAAATGTGGAAGGATCAGAAATTAGCATTATTGCCATAGATAATAGAGATTATATTTCTTTAACCGACATGGTTAGAAATGTTGAAAATGGTGTGGCACTAATAGAAAAATGGCTAAGGAATAAAAATACAATTGAATTTTTAGGAATATGGGAAGAAATGTATAATGCGAATTTTAATTCCACCGAATTCGAGGGAATTAAAAATGAAGCAGGTTTTAATCGTTTTATTTTATCGGTTAAACAATGGGTCAATAAGACGAATTCTATCGGAATTGTTGCCAAAGCAGGAAGATATGGTGGAACATATGCACATAAAGACATAGCTTTTGAATTTGCGTCGTGGGTATCACCTTATTTTAAGCTCTATCTTATTAAAGAGTTTGAGCGCTTAAAAGAAGAAGAACAAAAACAATTAGGTTGGGATATCAAGAGGAATTTAGCTAAGATAAATTACAAAATTCATACAGATGCAATTAAGAATAAACTTGTCCCTGAAAAATTATCAAAGGAAAGAATAAACTATATCTATGCAAGTGAAGCAGATATATTAAATGTAGCTTTGTTTGGAATGACAGCAAAAGAATGGCGTGAAAATAATCCGGAGTTAAAAGGAAATATGAGAGACTATGCTGATATATCACAATTAGTTTGTTTATCAAATCTTGAGAACTTGAATGCTGTTTTTATAAATGAGGGAATGGATGCAACTGAAAGGATAGAAAAATTAAATGCAATTGCTATTGAACAAATGAGGATTCTAACAGAAAGTGAACGTATAAAAAAGTTAAAATAAAAGTTTTGTATATAAATTAGGCGATAGAAACATCGTCTAATTTTATGTAACAATTGCTTGACATTGTAGGGCACAATCTAAATAACTACGATGGAGAGATAAAACTTTTTGGTACAGATATAAAAGAGGATAATCATTTTAGAGATTTGGCGTATATTTCCCAAAATTCTGTTTTATCGTATAGGAATTTTCCGACTACGATTGAGGAAGCTGTGAAGATTCATTTGTCTTTTTTGAAGAAAAAGACTGATGCAAGTATATATTTAAAACAAGTGGGACTTTTTGAACACAGGAAGAAGGCATTGGATGAATTGTCTGGTGGACAACTTCAAAGGCTTGGAATTGTCTTGGCACTTATAAAAGATGCGAAGATTATTTTCTTGGATGAGCCTACAAGTGGTATAGACAAGAAGTTTGCAGATGAATTTTTCCAAAATTTGTCAACTCTCAAAAATCAAAACAAAACTGTTGTTGTGATAACTCATCAGCTTGATTTGGCGAAAAAATACATTGATTATGCTATTAAAATCAAAGATAAAAAGTCAATGATAATAAATAATAACGAGATTAGTCTGTGAGGAGAATATGGATATATTTGAATACGAATTTATGCAACGAGCATTCATCGTTGGAGGGTTGATAGCAATAATACTTCCTTGTATGGGACAGATCGTTCTATTAAAAAGGCTATCGATGATTGGAGATACACTTTCTCATTCATCACTTGCAGGACTAACTATTGGACTTGCATTGGGATTCAATCCACTGTTGGCGGCAATCATTGCGTGTGTTTTTGCAGGGCTGTCTATTGAAGTTATCAGAAATAGGTTGAAATCATATCAGGAAATATCAACGGTTATAATACTTGCGGCATCTATTGGTCTTGCAGGAATATTTTCATCCATGGTGAAAAACACCAACAGCATCTCATCTTATTTGTTTGGATCAATTGTAACCATAAGTGATGAAGAATTTTATTTGGTAATAGCTGTGTCAGCTTTCGTTTTGATTTCTTATAGTCTATTGTATAAAAGCTTGTACTTGAGTATTTTCGATCAGAAAGCCGCTAGCATATTAGGCATTAATATAAAATTTATAAATTTTTGCGTGACATTTTTATCGGCAATAGCTATATCAATTTCAGCGAAAACAATAGGTTCCCTCATAGTTTCATCGCTATTGGTATTACCGAGTATTAGCGCTATGCAATACACCAAAACTTATAAGAACACGTTAATCGTTTCAATAATATTTTCGGTTATTTTCGTGTATTTGGGTCTTTTCATATCGTATGCATTAAACCTTAGACCTGGATCTGTAATTGTATTGTTATCAGTCGTTTGGTTGATAATTTCATTAATAATAAAGAGAAAATAGGAGTAAAAATGAAAAATAGTAATAAAAAAATAATATTGGCTGTGGTTTTATGCTCAACCATTTTAAGTTCATGTTCACTTTTTTCTAAACCAGAAAAAAAATCAGAACAAATAAACGAGTCTACAAAAAAAGTTGAACAAACAACTGACAGCAACAAACAATCTACAATAAAAAAAGACAAGACAACAGAAGTGTTGATAGATTCTGAAATCAAAAAAGAAGATATCGCAAAAATCGTAAAACACGGAGATCATTGGCATGTGTTCACCAAAGACGGCAGGGAAAAAATCACATACAAAGACCCTAATAAATTACAAAACACATCCAACTTTGAAATGGTCAGCGTTGTCGGTAAAAACAGACTCAAAGGCGAAAACGTCGTTGCAATCAAAAAACACGGCGATCACTGGCATGTTTATTTACGAAATGGTGGGGAATATTTAACTTACGAAGACCCATCAGCAATGTTTCCACACATAAAAGTGGGAACATATGTAGGAAGTCACGGTGATCACAGAAAACACAACAACAAAAGAATGGATGCTAGAACAATAGCACACGAAAAACAAAAAATAAAACAAACAATTGAAAAAAATGACGAAAGAGTTATCAAAATCTTAAAACACGGTGACCATTATCACATCTACACATCAAAAGGCAACGAATTCGTGTCATATACAGACCCAAGAAGCTTGTATCCAAACGCAGAGTATGGACAGTACGTTGGAACTCACGCCAACAGAAAACAAATGATTGAAAAAATCATCCGAGAAGATAGACAAAAACAAAAACAATCTTCTAAGAAAACTCTCGCCAAACAAAATTCAGACAAGCTAATAAAAGACGAAAAGCTTGTAAAAGTAGAAGACAACAAGAAAAAACACAATGTAGTTAAAATTCTAAAACACGGCGATCATTGGCACATCTACACAAAAAATGGCGAAGAATTCATAACTTATGAAGATCCATCTTCCAAATATCCAGATGTAGTTGTTGGAACATATACAGGTAGTCACGCACAAGAACACAAACCAGAACAACCAAGAAAAGACAACAAAGACAACACACCACAAGAAAATCTGCCTGAAAACCCAACAGACACACCACAAAACAACAAACCAGATAAAAAAGAAGAAAAACCAACAGAAAAAACAAGAGAACAAAAAATACAAGAACTAAAAATAACCAAAGTTTTGGGAAAAGACGGAACAGTAAATGAAATTAACAGATTTGACATCGTAAAAATTTTAAAACACGAAGACCACTATCACATTTACGACTCCAACGGAAACGAAGCAATAACATACACCAACCCACAAGACCTTTATCCAAATGCTTATTTTGGAAACTACGAAGGAAGCCACAACAATTCACAACCAAACGATGAATTCAAATGGCCAGAAAATATCACAAAAATCGTAGACCACAAAGATCATTGGCATTTGTACAGAGGAGATGAAGAAGTTGCAGTAGTTAGAGAAAATCCGAAAGATCACTATCCAAATGCAGAATATATCAAAGATTACATCGACGTAGGAAATGTAGAAGTAGAAGACACAGATGTATTCAACTACGACGACATAAAACCAAACAAAGTTGAAGGAATTGAAGCAGTATTAAACGACAATCTACGAAACATGACAGGATATGGAAAATTGACTGATGGAATCGCAATCATGGGAACAGAAGACAAACAAGACAACGTATTTTACTGGCTACACGGAGACCACTACCATGCACTAAGCATAAAAGACTTGTTAAAAATGGAAAAATCCGGAGCATTGAAAGGATACACTGCAAAAGATGTAGTTGCAACATTGAAATACAAATTCCAACATCCACAAGAAGATTTGACATACAAATCAGACTTGCAAATAGAAGAAGTAATAGAATTCTTGAAATCTCACTATAAAATAAATGACTCTTTGAGAATCTTCCAAATAGGACAAGAAAAAGTCAGCATATACACTAAAGATAAAACAAATAACTTCCACATAAGCGAATTTGAAAAGAAAAACGGAGAAATAATCTTCAAAGGACAACTTCCTCAAATACCAAGTGATGAAGAACTAGAAAAACAAGAATCAGAAGAAGAAACAGTTGATGAAACAAACGAAAAAATTGGCGAAAAAGAAACAGCTGATGAAACAAAAGAAAAAATTGATGAAAAACAAACAGTTGATGAAACAAACAAAAAACCTGTAGAAGATAAGAAAGTTGAAGAAAAACAACAAGAAAATAAAGAAAACAACAAAAAACAAATTCCAGAAGAAAAACAACAAAATCCTACTACAGAAAAAAACCACAACACAACTGAGACAAACTCAGCAAACAACTAAGAAATCGGCTCACTATTGAGCCGATTTTTTACATACCCGTCTATTAACCCTACTCGATTGATTAATTTTCGTATCCAATAACTTTCTCATCAATTTCTTTTATTATATCATCTGATAATTTCTCCACATCAAAACGATAGGCAGTGTTTTTTCGTGGATTAAAAATCCCCAAATATTTAACATTTTTGAAAGCTTCATAATCGCTACGCAAACCCATTCTCCAATAAATCAGAATTTGAAGAGTGTGATTCTTATTAAATTTGTTCTTCAACACCTTTAAATCCCACAACGTATCATTAGTCAAATAATCACCATCACCAGTTGATATCACATCAGTATATCCACCTTCAAATGTAAAACCGTCTGATACAATAGGGCCGTAAATATCGAAAAACTTCAACGTACGTTCAACCAAAATTCTTGTCGCAGCAATTGCTTGTTCATTTGGATTGATACTTTCAACAGGAACATAATTTTGAACACCAGCTCGAAGCACAACATCAAAACCAGTCAATTTAATAGCGTTGAAAATCGATGTATCATCAAGACCTGTCACATTATTCAACAAAATAGCAGCATCTTCTTCTTTTTTAATATTTATCGCACCATATATCGAAATCTTAAAAGATTCAACCAAGTCTTTGCTAATCATAAACCTTGATAAATAATCCACCGCCATCCCAATCAAACTCGCATGAACATTGATACAATCGAAAATACTCTCATCACAATCTCCAAGCAGATTTTCTTCGAAATCACTTGGTTTTATGTATCCACCACGAGGTTGTTCTACAGATTTTACTCTCTGAGTGACAGACATTCCGCCTAAATTTTTAAATTCCACAACGATTCCTTCTTTACTAATTAGTTATAAGATTTATACCCTATTTTAATCAATAAAAATCGGCTCACTAAGAGCCGATTTTCTTTACTTAAATATACAATTTATTTTGCTTCTTCAAATTTAATGTTGTATTCAAAATCTGCTGGATTGTAATAATCAAGAGCTTTTCCTTCTACTTCAGCATATGGATAACCGAAGTTATTAAGTGGCTTGTCGTCTTGTTTTGGTTCAAGAGTAAGATCACGACCTGTAGTTAATGCTACACGAAGTGAATCCATTCCGCCCCAATAATAATCAGCAAGTTCTTTTGTTTTTTCATCAGATTTGTCTAGTTTTTGTTTCAAAACAGCCTTCAAAACATCGCCTGGATCTGCTTTTACCCAACCATGACCTTGAAGGTAGAATTCAGACCAGCAGTGTTGGCCTTTAGTTTCATCATCAGATGGCTTCTTGCTCATTCTTACACCGAAGATTTCACGTGCAGGAACGCCAGCCGCTCTACACAAAGCTACGAAAACTGAGTGGATATCAGTACATTTTCCTTGTGGATGACCCAATAATTTTTCAACTTCACCAGTACCGCAACCCTTTACAGATTCGTCACGATTCATGTTAGCGATAGTCCAATCGTAGATTGCTTTTACCTTGTCCAAATCAGTAGTCTTACCTTCAGTGATTTTGTCGGCAAGTTCTTTTACTTTACCATCAACTGGCATCATGCTGTTTGGTTGTAAGAATTCCTTAAGTTCATCTTTTTTAGCTTGGTCTTCTTTTTCAGCAAGTTCTCCTCTTTTGATTTCCTTACGATCAGCATCAAAAGAAAGAGAAACCTTACGATCAGTAGCTTCCTTGTCCCATTCAACATAAAGCATCTTGTTTCCTAATTTGTCAGTAGTTTGTTGTTGTTTAGCGTGAGCTTCATCCAAATCTACCTTAACATTAGTAATCTTTTGGTATTCTGAATCTTGTGGAATTGGTAACCACAATTTTACAGATTTACCCTTTTCGTATTTTGATAAATCAACATTAGTTGTCAACGTACCTTTTCTTTCTGCGAATTTTTCTTCCTTCTTTTCTTCTTTTTTGATTTCTACCTTATTAGAATCTTCCTTTTTAGTTTCTTCTTGTTTAGTTTCTTGTGTATTATTCTTGGCACAAGCTGATAAACTAAATACAAATACCAATAAAAGTAAAATCTTTAATGCTTTTTTCAAAAAAACATCCCCCTTTATATTTTTTGGCATAAAATTAGGCAATATATTAAATATTGCCCAATTAAATATCTTATTTTGCTGCAGAACCTTCGATTTTATATCCTGCATCCATCCAAGCAACAATTCCACCTGGATGACGATATACATTTGTAAATCCAGCTTCTTTTGCAAGAACTGCGCCGACATCACTTCTAGCACAGCCAACAAAACCACAATATACAACAACAGTTTTGTTCTTATCTTCGCCCAAAGCTTTCAAGAAAGCTTCTTTTTGTTCTGGTTTTAATTCGTCTGCTTTCATAGGCAATTCAGCATTTACAGCGCCAGGAATTCTGTTTTTGTCAAAAGATTTTGCTGGCATAGTGTCAACTATAACCATGTCTTTCTTTTGTTCAACCCAAGAATTCAAATCTTCTGTAGATACAAGTTCATATCCACCTTTGTTAACAGCATTTACAAGTTTCATACTTGCAGTTTCAATTTTTTGTTCGTTACCGTCTTTTGCAGTACCAGGACCTTTTGCAGCTCCTGGAGCAGCCTTTTGACAACCAGTTGCCAATACTAAAATCATGGCAAACAATGTCAAAGCTTTAATGAATTTCTTCATTATGTAATCCCTCCTATAATATTCTATATATTAATTATATCGTAAAATTTGTATTTCATTTATTGAAATAATTTATAAGTAGGCTGTTTTTATGCCAAATTTGTGTCATTTTCTATAAATGAAGAAAAAATCACAGGATTTATATCTGTTTTTCAAAAAAACCGATAATTTATTATGATATACTATAATTAATTTAACATTTTTTATTAATTCATTTATCAATTTCCCCAAGGAGGGTTTATGTATATTTTAATTGTTGCCATTGTGCTGTTATTGGCGCTTTTGGCTGTCAAATTTTCAGATAAATTCGGTATTCCATCGTTTTTATTGTTTATTCTACTAGGAATATCGTTTAATTTTTTCGGTAAAGATTTCAATAATTTCAAATTTGTTGACGAATTTTCGAGCGTTGCTCTGTTGTTTATCATGTTTTACGGTGGTTTCGGTACAAATTTGAAAATGGCAAAACCAGTGACAACACAAGGAGTCATCATGGCAAGTGCAGGTGTTGTGTTGACATCTGTTCTTACGGGAGTTTTTTGTTATTTCGTGCTTAAAATCAGTTTCGTGGAGTCTATGCTTTTGGGATCAGTTGTTGGTTCTACGGATTTTGCTTCGGTGAGTTCGATTTTACGAAGCAAGAATTTGAACCTCAAATATTCCACAGCATCCATGCTTGAAATCGAAAGTGGTTCCAACGACCCGACAGCTTACACAATGACTATGATTTTCTTGTCGATTTTGGTAGGCTCCAAGACTTCTGTGTTCAAACTAATTCTTCTTCAAGTTGGTATCGGGCTATTGATTGGATTTGTGATGGCAAAATTGACCGAAAAATTGATTTTCAAGATTGATTTCTCAGAAGATGGACTATTCACAGTTCTCATCATTTCCTGCGCACTTTTAACCTTTGCGATTAGCAAGAATTTGGGTGGAAATGCGTTTTTATCAGTGTATGTTTTGGGAATTATGATTGGGAATTTGGAATATTACAGGAAGAAAGAGGTCGTGTTCTTCTTCGATGGTTTTTCGGGAATAATGCAGATTGGCTTGTTCTTTTTATTGGGACTGTTGGCAAATCCGCAAAGCATTGTGAAGGCTATTCCTGTGGCTTTCTTGGTGATGGTTTTCATCACAATTATTGCGAGACCGTTGGCAAGTATTTTGCTTTTGAAACCATTTGGCTACAAGAAAAATCAGCTCATCGTAATTTCTGCGGCAGGCTTCAGAGGAGCGGCTGCGATTGCGTTTGCGATTATGGTAATCAACAGTAACGCCAAATTATCCGTCGATTTGTTCCACATAATTTTCGTGATTTGTTTGTTGTCTTGTTTGATACAAGGTTCCCTTTTCCCGATTATTTGTAGGAAAACGGACATGATTGACCCTGACGATACTGTGCTCAAAACTTTCAACTACTACAGCTCGAAAAGCGATGTCGGATTTATTGAAACACAAATTAACGAGCATAGTGAGCTTGTTGGTAAGAAAGTTAAAGAGATTGGGCTTAATTTCGATATTATCGTGGCGAAAATTATCCGTAACAACAAACTTGTAATTCCACGTGGAGATACTGTGATTTGTGCGAATGACACTGTTGTTATTGGAGGAAAATCGTATTTCGATCCGACAGGCTACGGTTTGATTGAAATCACAATCAGCGACAAGAACAACTGGAATGGTAAAAAATTGAAGGATATCGACATGATTGATTCCGAACTTGTGGTGATGATTCAAGCAAAAAACGGCGAAATCATCGTTCCTACAGGTAATGTCACGTTAAACGCAGGAGACAAGTTGATTATTCTGAAGGAAACTGTAAAATTTTAATAAATTTTGAAAATTATTGCCAAACTTTGATATAATAATATGATAATTATATTTTAAGGAAGGATTTTATGATAGATTATTTGATTCAAAAATTTGTGAGAAATTACGAAGACACGCAAAGCTTCGCTACTCGTAGATCTTACGGAAATTTGAGCAGCGCAGTGGGATTATTCATCAACCTATTCTTGTTTTCAACAAAACTAATAATAGGATTATTGACCAATTCCATCGCGATAATGGCCGATGCCATCAACAACTTGTCGGACTGTTTCAGCATCGTTCTTATGGTTCTAAGTTTCAGTATGAGTACGAAACCTGCAGACGAGAAACATCCGTACGGTCACTCGAGATTGGAGTACATCTTCTCGTCGTTGATTACGATTTTGGTCATCTACATCGGTATTAAACTTGTAGTTGCATCATTTAAAAAGATTATCCATCCGGAAGTCATCACATTCAACGTCTACTCGTTGGTAGTTCTAATAATAGCGATTGTGGCGAAGTTTTGGCTTAGCAAATTTTACCACAAAATTTCCAAGAAAATCGACTCCGATTTGTTGATGGCAACATCTGTCGATTCAAGAAGCGACTGTATTTCAACATCCATCGTACTTATCTCAGTTGTTGTGTTCAAATTAACTTCTCTTAATATAGATGCCTACATCGGACTTTTAGGAGGACTTATCATCATCAAAAACGGATACGAAATGATAACAGACACTGTGGACAAACTTTTGGGAACGGGTGCATCTGCAAAATTCGAACGAGAAATCATAGATTTCATCACATCTTACGACGGAATTTACGGCGCACACGATTTGAGAGTTCACGATTACGGTCCAGGTCACATCTTCATAACTGCGGATGTCCAAGTTGACAGCTCTGAAGAATTCATCAAACTTCACTCATTGGTAGACCAAATCGAGAGAGATTTGATAGAAAAAAAGGGCGTGTATTCGACAATTCACATGGATCCGTTGGCAGTCAACAATCCGAAAGTTCAAAATTTACACGAAATTGTCGAAAAAATCATCAAAGATGTCAACCACGATTGGATATTGAACGATTTTAGAATTTGTCCGAAAAAAGAAGGCGACGAGATGATATTCGACATCAGAGTAGACATCGATGAAAAAATGGACGACAAGGAAATTGTGGACATTGTGAAAAACAAAATCCTATCGCAAATCACAGACTACAAGCCAATCATAGCGATAGCAAGAGGATATCAAAGAAGAAACTTTTATTAAAATGAAAAACATTAAACGAATTTACGATCAAAACCCACTCAAATTCATAATCGCAGTCTATGCGGTCTATTTGGTGTGGTTTTTTTCAATGGAAAAACTACCCAACAGAAATTATCACATAATCTATTCGAAACTAGACGATTACATTCCTTTTTATAAACCAGCGATACTTATTTACTCGTCGTGGTTTTTGATGCTAGTGATACCATTTGTCTACCTATTGAAGAGAAAATCGTACGACGACCTCTACAACATAATCATCCCGATGTTTGCTGCGATGTTCATATCACTGATAATTTATGTGATATATCCGACAGCACTTGACATCAGAGTTACAGATATCACTGGAAATGATATTTGCTCGTGGATAATCAGAAAAATTCAGGGGATTGATGCCCCGAATAACGTGTGTCCGAGCATTCACGTATCGACAACCGTGATAATCTACAATCAATTCAGAAAAATATTGAAAGACAACAAGAAATCGAAGGTATTATTCTTGTTGTGGAGTGTGGGAATTTGCGTAAGCACCATGCTTGTCAAACAACACAGCATTATAGATGTAGTGTGTGGAATTATTCTTGCACATGTGATTCTTTTCGTATTCAACAAAAAACAAAACACAGCTAATCACTAATCAGTGACAGGCTGTGTTTTTTTGGTTTGTATTTAATTTTTTAATATAGATTCAGTTATTTTCAAAAATCTCTTCCATATAAGTGCGAATATCACGAAGTTTACAGCGGCTTGTACTGAGTTTGGAAGAATTGTAGCGATTGCTGTTTTGTTTCCGTAAAGAATTACAGATGTGAAGTAATATCCAACAACCATCACCAATTCACAGATAACTCCCGCAGTTAGAACTGTGGATGTTTTTTGATTGTTGACTTTTTTCAAGAACAATCCCATTACAAGTGCCATCAAACCTTTGACAACGAATGTAAATGGTGCAAA
>QWCP01000509.1_pt1 | contig 11407 bp, 7 predicted proteins | sample 1972561 | NCBI WGS metagenome assembly QWCP01 (sample SAMN09866705, study PRJNA288562) | Human vaginal metagenome isolate pre4_vaginal, whole genome shotgun... | isolation source: vagina | host: Homo sapiens | place: USA: California
AGGGTCATTCTTATTTTGGCAAGGTGGGGCTGGTTATTTTAACCTTACTGGGTCTAAAATACTTGCCAGCGTGGGTCAAATTAGTGTGGCTTTTCCATAAATCAAAGAAATAACAATATGGCTACCCATATAGGGGTAGGAGGTAATAAGCAAAAGGGCATTTCCGATAGGTAGGAAATGCCCTTTTGCGGTAGAAATAGCTTGCCTTAGTGGGTGTCGTGTGAAGATTTGGCGGGCAATACTTGCTCAATGCCTTGCTCACGATGTACGATACGTACCTCTATGCCAAACTTCTCGTGGAGATGTTCGGCTAAATGTTGCGCACTATATACGGAGCGATGCTGACCGCCTGTGCAGCCAAAGCAGAACATCAGACTGGTGAAGCCGCGCTGAATGTAACGCTCCACATGGTGATCGGCTAGTGCATAGACAGGCTTTAGAAACGCTGTTATCTCGCCATCGTCCTCAAGGAAGCGAATAACAGGTTCGGTCAGTCCGTTGATTTTCTTATAAGGCTCGTAACGACCGGGGTTGTGCGTGCTGCGACAATCGAACACATAGCCGCCACCATTGCCTGAGTCGTCGGTAGGAATGCCTTTCTTAAAGGAGAAGCTAAACACTTTTACCACCAGCGGACCTTTGCCATCATACTTAGAGAATGTGGCAGGACCGTCCTGTGCCTTTGCCTCATAAATATCTTTCTCGGCTGTTTTAAAACCATCGGCACGCTCCTTTTGAGGTTCCACCTTGGGTGCAAATTGTGGCAGTTGGGTAAGCCTTTGCAACACGTCCATAAGGTGAGTGTAAGGAAACTGTGCGCCTTCCATAGCGAGCAGATCACGCAAGTTTTGGATAGCTCCGGGAATCGACTCAAGGAAATGTTTCTTATGCTCGAAATAACCACGAAAGCCGTAAGCACCTAACACCTGAAGGGTGCGAAAAAGCACAAAGAGGGAAAGGCGTGAAACGAAGTGGCGAACGCTAGGCACTTCGACATATTGCTTCAAACTTTCGTAGTATTCTGCCACCAACTGGCGGCGCAATTTAAACGAATACTTCGCACTTGCCTGCCATAGGAATGACGCAAGATCGTAGTAATAAGACCCTTTTCTGCCACCTTGGAAGTCGATAAAATAGGGGTTTCCATCTCTATCGAGCATCACATTACGTGCCTGAAAGTCGCGATAGAGAAAAGCCTCCATAGGTTCGGCGGTGAGATCCTTAGCAAGCATACGGAAGTTGGCTTCCAACTTCAGTTCATGAAAGTCGACTCCCGTTGCCTTTAAAAAGCAATATTTAAAGTAGTTGAGATCGAAAAGCACCCCCTCTTGATCAAATTCTGCCTGTGGATAGCAATGAGAGAAGTCTAGTCCGTGTGCGCCACGCATCTGTATATTAGGTAGTTCGCGTATGGTTTTCTTCAAGAGTTCCTGCTCCTTAAGGTTGTATCTTCCCCCTGCTTCACGACCACCCTTTATCGCTTCAAAGAGGGAACGATCGCCAAGATCGTCCTGAAGATAACGCAACTCGTCGTCGCTCACTGCCAATACACGTGGCACAGGTAGCTTACGCTCCGTGAAATGCTCAGAAAGATAGATAAAGGCGTGGTTCTCATCACGACTAGTACCTATTACCCCAATTACCGTTTTCCCCGCTTTGTCGGTAAAACGATAGTAGCTTCGGTTGCTACCAGCCCCCGGCAACTTCTCGGTATGTGTAGGGGTGTGTCCTGCCCACTGCTCGTATAAGGCGATTAATTTTTCCATTCTTAATCTTCCTTTTCGTCTTTCAGCTTTCTTGTAATCTCTTCTATCTCACGCTCTCCACGCTTCCTATGTTCATATTGCATCAAGAGTCCGTCGATGAGCAAAAGAATAGCCATGATGCCACCTGTAATCCAAAGAGAGTGTGTAATGTAATATAGTCCTCCTATCACGATGAAGAGTACTAAAAAATGCTTCCAATTAATATTTGCTTTCATAACAACAAAGGTAGGAAAATAATTGAGAATTGAGAATTGAGAGTTGAGAATTTTTCTAGGGATACTAGGTATTCTAGGGGTACTAGGTATTCTAGGGGTACTAGGAATCCTAGGAATCCTAGAAAACCTAGGAATGGAACTCTCTCAACTCTCCTCTCTCATCTCTCCTCTCTCCTCTCTCCTAGAATGGCAACCCAATAGCAAGGTGAAGGGCTTGTGCATCGCGGAATGAAGATACGTTATAGAAGCCCGATTTGCCCGTATCGTAAGGCACATGGAGTCCGAAGCCCCAATCGAGGCGGATCATGAAGTAGCCCAAATCATAACGAAGTCCCACACCAGTGCCAAGTGCTACCTGTGTGAGCATATTCCTAAATTTAAACTGTCCGTTAGGGCGATCCTCATCGTTGTGCATCAACCACACATTACCTGCATCGAGGAACACAGCTCCATAAAGCGATCCGAAGAGATGAGGGCGATACTCTACGTTAGCTTGTAGCTTAATATCGCCCGTTTGCTCTACATACGAATAAGCTCTCTCTGCCGAACGATACTTGCCCGGACCTATCTCGCGCACATTGAAAGCACGCACGCTATTGGCACCTCCCACATAGAATTGCTCGGTGTAGGGAGCAGCCATGCTGTTACCATACGTCCAGATAACCCCCGCATTGACATGGGCAGCAATGGTAGATTTCTTTGCCAATGCCCATGTCTTTGTAAAGTTGGTTTCCACCTTAAAGAACTGAGCGTATGGGTTTTTAAACAACTGCTTATCCTTTTCATTCCATTTTTTGCCTGCTGCTAAATATCCGAGCGATAGGATATTAGAGGCCTCACTCACCGTTGTCCACCACTTAATAGGGTTCTGATACGTGCTTGGACTCATATACGTGTATTGGAATTGCATCTTCGGGATAAACTGATCTGCCATAGATACCTTTAGATAAGGTTGCTTATCGGCTAGCTCGTCATAGGTAGGCGTAGTGGTGTTCATATACTCATAGGTGAGAATGAGTGGTGAGAGGCTAAACATATTGCGCTCGTTAGGCTGCCATTGATAGGTAAACTCGCCCGATACTACATGCCGACGGAAGTATTCTGCACGATTGAGAATATTAAAAGCTGCCTTGAGAAGGGTAGTAGGAGTGGAGAAGAAAGTAGGACGTGGCTTAGCCCTATATGTTTCGCCCTTTGCCAAAGCCTTTGCCACTTGCTTTGCTCTGTGCGCTCGTCGCCACTTCTTAGGCATACGGAAAGGGTTCAGGATACGGGGAAACTGTAAGCTTGTTTCTACACCATATTCATAGTTGTTGAGGCTAAACGTGCTACCTCCATTACTACGCGCCGACGACCATTCGTAAGATCCATGCAAATTGATATTCAGCAGTTCGCCACCTCGGAAGGCGTTACGCTTGGTAAGTCCGAGAACAAGTTCTGGACCATAACGCTGATTAGTCTTACCCTTACCATAAGCTTCAACAGAGAAATCGTATGGCTTATCAAACACGGCATCGATCTTTAGGTCGAGCACCTTACAAGTATCGGTCGAGTCGGCAGGAGTAAAGGTGAAATTGGTAGCTTGGAAAATACCTGTAGAATTTAGATTTTGACGACTCTTTTGATACTGTTCATAGCTGTAAAGGCTGCCTTTTTTTATCTTCAACTCGTTATTCAACACACGTGTACGGAGCTTAGGACGCTTACCATTGTAGTTAATCGTAAACCTACGCGACTTATGTTGCTGTGTTAATTCCTCAAAGAAGTCGTTCCGAAGATTTACCGTAATGTTGCCTATATACCACTGTCGAAGTGCTTGCTCGCCTACCGAATCGGCTAATTGAAGGCGCATCCTTGCCTTACCATGTATTGCTGTAGTGTCGGCAAGATAGCTAGCATCATTGTTTTGATAATAGTAATAGCCATTATCCTTAAACAGTGTGGTAAGACGTTGGCGTTCTTTTTCAAGGGTAGCCACATCAAAGGGGTCGCCTATATTGATCTCTGCCAATGGTTTGCTAGCCACAATGAGCGTGTCCATATAGTTGGGGAAGTTGACATATCGAATACTATCGATTGTCCAAAGATGCCCCATATCGACTGTGTATTTTAGTTTTATCTTCTTGGGATTACGCTGCGGAACAGGCTCATAATAAACTTTTCCATTGAAATAACCTCGCTTTTTCAATAGGTTTTCACCCACCTGCACACGCAAGTTGGGCGTAACGGTGCTGATGGTAACGGGAGTAGAGCCAAAGGCTTTTACTAGCCAACGACTAAAAGAGGTAGTATCCTTTGCAAAAGCGTTCCATATCCATAAGCCAATGGGGAAAGGAGAGCGAATAGACGGACTACCAAAGAGCGCACCATTTGGCTTTGAAGCAAGCACAAGGTCGAGTTCTTCTTGGACGTTCAGAAAATGGTCGTTCTTCTCGTAGTTGTTATATTTTGTTGAAAGCATACCTGTATATAGCTGCTGATCATCACGCAAACCAGCGGTAGTGCTACAAGCTGCTAGCACAAACACCCCAACACTTATAAGCAAGAGAAGGGGAAGCCCTCTCATAGCATTTCTTTTTAGGAATGGATATTTCATTATTTTCTGTTCTTTTCTCACTTCACAAAGTTTACTAACGAGTCTTTTACTACAGTTCTTGGCGTTGCAACGCTGTCTTTCTTAAAGCGGAAGATGTCCTTAAAGCGGGCTAACTTGCGTCGCCATAGGAAACCAATGCCATACTCGCTGAGATCGCCCTCTAGCCAGTCGTATGCCTCTCGTTCATAATAGAGTTTGAGATATTTTGTTTCGCTCTTATTAAGCCGATACTCCAAAGAGAAGTTATCGAAGTAAGCCCCATTATCGCGCGACAGCGTAGAGCCTGTCGACACACGTCCACCGAGGATAATTCTCAAACGATTGTTTAAGAAACGCTTCGAGAATTTGAAGGTATAGTCGGTGTGTAATGAGCCATTTACATCGGCTGCCGTTTCCAAATTAGCCGATAAGTCTAGCCCCATTGAGCTAAGGGCACGCCCTGTTATTGCGTTTACTTGTGTTTGCAAGAAGCTCGCCAAAGCACCATTCATTGCTGTGTTAGCACTCGATGTATTCTCACCATCGAAGTATAAGCCACTCGCTAGCATCGTAACGGCTAGTTTAGAACGCTCCTCCAACGATTTTGTCTTTAACGCATTTTCCATTTCTTGATCGTCAGGAGCTTCGATAATAAACTCTAAACTTGGCTTAGGAAACTGTTTTGTGAGCTTCACACCACAATTGAAATCGACCAATTTGCCATTTCCTTCCCCACTCGAAACGCTCGCACGAACGGCTTCAGTAGCAATGATATTCAGCGTAGGCTGCATAGGATCGCCCGTGAAGTCGACATAACTACCCTCTCGAATATGGAAGGTACGCAAAGGAATAACATCCATTGTGTACTTCATCTCACCACTATTGAGCGTATAACGCCCACGCAACTGCACTCCGTTGGTAGGATCGTAACTTAGGTTAAGCCCACCTCCACCTATCATATCAATATAGTTGGTGTGTTCGGGATTGAGGATTGTCTTAATATGTGCTTGCTCATCAATATTTAAGCGCAAGTCCATTGCAAAGCCTGTAAGGTCGGGACGACGTACTACTTGCTCTGTAGAATCCTTGAAATTGGTAAACTTCACCAGATCCTTGAGCTGTGTATCGCTCATCAAGGTTTGCTCTTTCACAATGTAGGTCATATCGGTACTTCCCAACACATCTAGTTTACCTCTTAAATGAAGATTGCTCACCTCTCCCTGCACATTGCCGATAAAATTGACAAACGCCTTACCGTATGCCTCCGAGCGTGGGTTTTCCTTAGCATTGATGAGTAGGAAATCCTGTGCTTGAAGTGTCATATTCAGCATCACACGGTTGGTATTCGAGAAGTCGAGTGCTCCGTTCATCGTCAGCGGTTTGTTGTTAGCACCATACACCTTGAAATCGTTAAAAGCTATCGCACTATTTGCTATCACCAGCGGTTGATTGCCAAAGCGCATCTCTACACCGTATGGATCGCTCACCAAATAAGCCGAGTCGGCTTTTATCTCGCCATTGACATCAAGCTTGTTCAGTGGTCCCTGCATCATTAACGAGCCGTAGCCAGCACCTCGCAAGCCTACAATGCCGTTTGGAATGAAGCCATTTACATAATTTAGAGGGAACTTATTCATATCGAGAACCGCATCTAAATAGCCTTCACCAGCATTATCGTAAGTACCCGTAAGCTTACCCACTTCGATGTCGTCCTTGCTAATAAGCGCATCTACATAATGGCTATTCTCGCCTTTTGGCATATATACCATTTGCACGCCCAAATTGCCCATACGGTTATGTTCATACACAAAGCGTTTGATGTTCATATCGCTCGACACACTAAGCTGCGATGGGGTTTGCACAACGTGGTAGTCGCCATTCAGCTCGCCCGACATATTTGGCATAAAAGGCAAGAACTTAAAGATTTCGCCTAGCTCTAGTTTGTTAATAGAGAGGGTGAGATCTTGCAATGCTTCGGTATCTTCATCATCGGTGCGCACCTTCACACCTGTACCGTCTTTGGCAAGCATATCTACATGGGCTGATACACGTTGGTCGCGTCCTATATAAACATAGTTAGAGTCGTTGACGGCAAAGGTCTTATAACCCAATATGGCATCTTTCGATGTGATATTAAAGCGTAAACCTTGATCTGCCATTGCTGCTTGCAAAGTAAGGTCGATACCCACCCTGCCTCGTTGATCCCAAATGGCTATTTGGGTACGCACACCATGTTCGTAAAGTGTACCATTGAGGAAGGCGGTGTATGGATAATTGTTGTTAGCACCGTTTACTATCGTTCCAGTATAGCCTATCTTACCCTCGTTGCTCTTCAAATCCACATTCACTTTATCCATGCGCACATCGTTATAAGCGAGCGAGTCGATGGCGATAGTGCCGTCTATACCATGATCGGGCGATGACATTATGTTAATATCGGCGTGGGTAAACTGGTAGCCTCTGTTTGCCAATAGCTGACTAAAGAAGTTGGATTTGCCAGTATTCAACTGTAGATGTCCATGTGGAAGGAAGCGAAGAATGGCTGCTTGGTCAATGCGCTTATTCGTCAATTGCTGACTAATAGCGTTGGCAATGGCACCAAACTTCTTGCCCAGCTGCTGCACACCACTGTCCATAGCGGTATTCAAATGGAAGTCGCCACCCTCTACTTTTGCACTGAAACTGCCCTGCGAGCTCACAATATCCACGAGGACATCTCCCGGCGTATAGCGTTTGTTTTCCTCATCAATGGTAACATTGCCTAACAAGCCCTTCACCTTTAGATCATCACCACTGTTAGAGGCAAAGTAGACATCTAGCGTTCCGCGTGTTTTCATAGGGTTATCCACAATGCCTAGCTGGTACAAATCGGCTTCGCCAAGGTTGCCTGTTAGCGTTCCGCCCACCTGCTTACCACGCATGGCAATGTCCATATTGAAGTTGCCCACCATAAGTGGAACAATTGTTTTTCCACGATGCTCGGTGAGGTTAAAGCGCTGCACATTACCTTTTATAGTGTAGCGATTGCCCCCGTCTTGTGTATAATGGATATTAGCATCGGTATTGATATGGTAAGCCTTATCCATGATATGGAGGGCTTTCAAGTTGGTATCCGACACATGACCCTGCACCTTTGCATCAATGTGGCTACCCACAACATTTGCCGTAGCCAGCACATTGCCTGCCACAAGCACGCTGCTACCTTTCTTACCTTCCTCAACGACCTTGAAACCACGTAGCGGACCGCTAAAATAATGTTTGTCCTTCATGTTCGAGCGTAGCTCGGCATCGGTCCAGCCCGATACCACATAATGCTCCTTCATAGCTCCAAGTGCTTGCAAATCAATACGAGCAAGCGTGCCTTTTACGTGTCCTGCTACAAGGTTTTGAGCCAACCGCCCACGGAAAGCAAACCGTCCTCCCACCATTTTGTTGGTGCTATTGATGTCGGCAGACAGCTTATCGCCCACCTTATTTATCTTTCCTCGGAAACCATCTAACACATATTTGTCGTACTTAAAGCGAGCAATGCTAGCCGAGAGGTTCATTGAGGAGCGATGGTTCAGCACATCGGTGCCATGCCCATGTGTGGCTATCGCACCCGAGAACGTGCCAAGTCCCTTCCCTGGCAGGAAGTTTTGCAGTGGGAAATTGCGTGCTTTGATATTGGCTTTATAATTATCGGTTTGCAAATTATACGCAAAGTGGGCAAGTACCGATCCGCCTCCTTGCGTAATAAGCGTATTGCCCGTATAAAGCGTATTGCCCATTGCGAACCGACCATCCACCCCAATACCGTGTGGGATACGAATGGTTTTTGCCACATTGCGGGGCATCATAGGACGAATGAAGTCGAGATTTTGTGCCTTTCCTTTTAGCTTAAAACTGCTGTAGAACGGCTTTTTGCCTATGATATTTGCCACACTGCCCGTCGCTGTAAGGTCGAAGCGTCTGGGCATAGCAAGGTGTAAACGGCGGAAAGCGGCTTTTTGCAGGTTGCCATCAATGCTACCCCCAAGGCTGAGCCTATCGTTTGGAAAGGCTTGGTAGATGTGCCGTGGCATAGCAGAGAGGAAAGGCTTGAGATCGGTTTTGCTTAAATAGCCTCGTAGCTCCGTGCTGAGCCGTCCGGGGTGTGTATCGTCGAAAACATTAAGGTCCATAGCGAAGCGACCATCTAGCTGTGAGTTAGGCAGCTTGATGTGCGTATTGGGCAAGATTATCGACTTCTGATTATAGGCAAACGCCCCTGTAAATTCCTCCACTGTGAGCCCGCTTTTCTCTTTAAAGTTGGCTGCTCTTACCGTAAGGTTGATATTTGGCTTCGCATAAACAAACGAGTCGATCCCAATATTAACCTCGCTCATAGCTAAATGATTGCTATCGAAGCCTGTCTTTTGTGCTTGGGTAAAAGGAAGCTCGTAGGCTAGCCCACCGCCATTCCAGTCGAGCGAACCTATCTTATAGGTGTCGTCATGTAAAAGGAGATGCGTGCGAAGGGCTGTCGCCTTATCAAACTGTGCGTTGATGCGCATAGAGTCGCCCGGCATGTGGAGGGCAAAACGGGTTTGCTCAAGGCTTAGCTTGTCGATCTTGATGCGCCAAAGCGATTTCTTCTTCGTGGTATCCTCTGACACCGTGTCGCCCAAAGCCACATCTACCCAACCACCACGAAAGTCGGCTTGATCTATTTTCATAGAGTCGCCATTGATGTCGATGTTATGGCTTATAAGGTGAAGCCGATCAAGATTGCCACGAATACGAAGGTCGCCAATAAAGTTGGTGGTATTGGCTTTCAGCTTATTAAACGTGAGTTCGTCCACTTCCACCTTACCATCAAACAATGGCATTAGCTGCACCTTTACCACAAGTCGTTGCACATCGGCAACGGTATCTGTTTGGTGAGCAATCGTATCGTTGGGGCGTGTGAGTAGCACGCTATCCATCTGCAAGTCTAATGGGAAGCTAAGACTCACGTGCTTGAGCTTCGCTTGCATTCCAGTGGTTTCGGTAAGATGTACAACAGCCTTCTTTATAGCCCAATTCTGAATGGGTGGGATATAAAGCAGCAATAATAGCAATAAAAATATAACGATAGGTGTTAGCACCACTGCTAGCATCCATTTTAGTCCTTTCTTCATAAGCGCTTAGATAGGGTAAGTTTCCCTTAGTTGGGGAACAAAGATAGGGAAAATATCCCAAAAAGGCGAAATCTTTACTTGCAAATTTTATCCATAAACACCAAGCCATACAAAAACATCACCTTTTACCGAGTAAAAGGTGATGTTTTACAAAGCAAAAGGTCATCTCTTACTGAGTAAAAGATAACCTTTTCTAACTAATTAAATATCAGAGATTTTATGACGAAGTTTTTCTTATATATTTACACTCACGCCCGCATACCATGTAGCACCATAAACAGGGGCATACATAAAGGCAGCATCGTCGAGATGTTTCTCGTCCTGAATGTAGCTTAGGATATTCTTACCACCTGCATATGATCGACATCGTTGGTAGAAAGTTGCTGCAAACCATATACACCAGCCAAGCCAGAGTAGATAGGTTCGCCGTCGAGCAATACCTGAGTGTGTTCTGCTCCGAGTCCTTGCATACGCACTTCAGAGAAGTTGCAGAACTGGCATTGCTGTTCCACTCTCACACCAGGGATACCCTCTAGTGCATCGAAAAGGTTTTGCGCATTCTTACGTTGTAGTGCTTTCGAGGTGAGTACTTCGGTACGGATAGGCACATCTTTTACAAAGTGTTCGGTGCGTGTACCCGTTACCACCACTTGAGATAGCTCAAGCGCATCTATATCAAGGTTGAAATATACTTCTGTGCCTTTACCAACACTCATTTCCACTTCTTTCGATTGCGAAGCATAACCTGTGTAAGAAGCTACAATGGTTTGTTTGCCCACTGGCAGATGAGTAATCTGGAAGTGTCCAGAAGCATCGCAAACCGTACGCAAGTTGGTACCTTTTACAGTGATCATTGCGTTGGGTAGATGTTCGCCCGTCGCACGATCTTTCACATCACCAAAGAGCATCGCATCAGTATCAGTGCTTTACGCCATAGTGGTAATGGAAAACAATGTAGAAATTAGAATAAATAACAGTCTATACATAATTTGAAATATTTAAGATGTATTTGTTTTTATTTTTTAAGGTGCAAAGTTAAGGTGTGTGTGTTGTGGGTGCAATACCCAAAAGTTGGTAAATATATGGGCGTGTGTAGGGCTGAATGGGAGATGAGGTGCTTAAAGGTAGGTAGTTATTGTAGGGCATAGTAGCTGTATATCCTAGTAAATAGGTGTCTATACCCATGCCGAATAGTATATGGCTAATACCGATTTTAAGATTAATCCTTGGTTAATGATCTAAAATTTGTGATCAAAAACGAACAAATTAAACCAATAATACAATACGTTCATAAAAGTTTGTATATTTGTGAACAAAAGATTAGGTCATTAATGGAAAACCTTGGGTACGATAAGAAAAGTATTGCCTCAATCTTTGAATATAGTAAAAGATTGATAGGGCATTCTTTGAATGAAGTTGTTGATAAATCATTATTTAAGGAGCTAAATCTACAAGGACAAGGCAAAGGTGGTCTTGGACAGATGATAGAAAAATACTACTTCAAGTATGATATTAACAACGACCCTACCCCAGATTTTCAAGAGGCTGGATTAGAGCTGAAAGCAACAGGCTTGAAGAAAAACAAAGGTGGAGAATTACAGATAAAAGAACGCTGGAAAAGCCACACTAATTTGACCCACGCTGGCAAAGTATTTTAGACCCAGTAAAACGATTTATTATTGACCCACTAAATGCCCTGGTCGGGTGGGT
>QWCP01000511.1_pt1 | contig 11403 bp, 13 predicted proteins | sample 1972561 | NCBI WGS metagenome assembly QWCP01 (sample SAMN09866705, study PRJNA288562) | Human vaginal metagenome isolate pre4_vaginal, whole genome shotgun... | isolation source: vagina | host: Homo sapiens | place: USA: California
CGGGGCTGCAGCGCGCCGGGCTCGACCGCGTCAACATCTCCTTAGACACCCTCGATCCGGAGCTCTATGCCCGGCTCACCCGGCGCGACCGCCTGGCAGATGTGCTCACATCCATCGATGCCGCGCTGGCCGCCGACATGGACCCAGTCAAGATCAACGCCGTCATCATGCCGGGTGTCAACGAGTCTGCGATCCTTCCCCTGGCTCGCTTTTGCCTCGAACGCGGCGCGCAACTGCGATTCATTGAGCAGATGCCGCTGGGCCCCCGCGATAAGTGGCGGCGCGAGGATATGGTGACCGCGGACGATATCTTGGCCGGTGGCCCCTATGACTACCCGGATAATGACAACGCCCGCTTTGGCAACTACGAGGGACGCCTGCCGCAGCAGGACAAGAATTACTACCGCGAATACACGGTAGAAACCCCGGGTAGTAAGAACCGCGGCGCCCGCCGCATTATCACCGGCGGCGGCAGCGAGACCGACCCGGACGTGTGGTACTACACCGATGACCACTATGAAAGCTTCTGTTCTATCCCAGACGCGGAGGAGTAATCATGCAACGCATCCTCATTACTGAACACATCCGCACCCGCGCGGACTTCTTTAACGCGCTTGGCCGCACTCGCGGCTGCGAGGACTGCGGCCCCCGCAACCTCGATGACCTCGCGGACTTCCTGCGCGAGCAGCGCACCAGCGTCATCATTGCCTCCAATATGGAAATCGCGGACGCAGAGTTGGAAGGCGTTGCCACCGTTTTGGAGGATCAGGGCGTGAAGTTGGTGCGCTAGCGACTCGGCCCCTGGGCCTGGGGCTGGGCGTTAGGTCCATAGATATCAGGCCGAATTGAGGGTTGTGAGCCCTCAATTCGGCCTTTTCGCGCTCAGATCGGCCTGATGAATTTCGACCTAACTCTAGCGGTGCTGGGTGGGCCAGGTTTAGCTGAGGAATCCAGACAGCTCCGCACTCCGCCGGGCCAGGCGCTCCAGGCGTGACTCCGTCATGGAGGCGATCTGGTCGATGATGGCGCGGTCGCGGGCGGCGTCGGTATCGGCCTGCTCCCACCACAGGCGGAAGGTGGCATCGAGGGAACCGGGGGCGCCTGCGACGAGGTAGTCGTAGACGCGGTAGATGCGCTCGCGCTGACGGTCTTGGCGTGCGAGGTGGGCGGGCTCGTCCATGACGTAGAGGACAGCGATGGTTTTGAGCAGCTTGACCTCTGCTTCGGCTTGCTTGGGCACGACGAGGTTGCCGTGCATGCGGCCAAGGCTATTGGAGGCGATGAGATCGGCATTGGCCTCGCTGGTGGCGCCAACGGTCGCGCCCACATAGCGGCCGACGAGCTCCGAGGTCATCTTTTTCAGGTTGGCGTAGTCGCGCAAAGAATAGTCAAAGTCACCGATGGCGTTGATGACGCTCAAGTTGCGCAGGCTATCGGCCGCCTCCAAGAGCTCGTCGGCGGTGCCGCCGAAGGCCTTGGCGCCCTTTTCTGCTAGTTGGGCCAGCTCCACCAAGTCCCAGAGCACGTTCAAAGAGATGCGCCGGGAGATGATGCCATCTTCCACGTCGTGCACGGAGTAGGCGATGTCATCGGACCAGTCCATGACCTGGGCCTCGATGCACTTGCGGTTATCGGTATGGCCCTCGCGCAGCCAGTCCAATAGGTGTGCGTCCTCGTCGTAGGCGCCGTACTTGCGGTTGGTGGTGCCATCCGGGTTGGTCTTGGTCCACGGATATTTGCAGGCGCCGTCGAGGGCGGCACGGGTGAGGTTGAGACCATAGCTTTGCGGCATGCCGCTGGCATCGTCCACGATGACCTTCGGCTCCAAGCGGGTGAGGATACGCAGGGTTTGGGCGTTGCCCTCGAAGCCGTTAAGGGCAACTTCATTGAGCGCATTCTCGCCATTGTGGCCATAGGGCGGGTGGCCGATGTCATGGGTAAGACCGGCCATATCGCAAAGATCGGGATCGAGGCCGAGCCCGGAGCCAATGCTGCGGGCGATTTGGCCCACCTCCAGCGAGTGGGTCAGGCGGGTGCGTGGAGTATCGCCATCGCGCGGGCCGACGACCTGAGTTTTATCGGCCAAGCGCCGCAGGGCTGCCGAATGCAGCACACGGGCGCGGTCGCGGGCGAATACGCCGCGATGTTCTTCCACGGTATGGAAAGCTGAGCCCTTCGGCTTTTCATCGGCCAGGCGGGCGAAGTCGGGCGCGGAATAAGAATAGGACACGACCCAAGCTTATTCCGTGAACTGGCCTTTGGGGTGAGCAACGTGGCCGCCTAGTTTTTAGCAGGCTGCGGGCCTTTCACAAAGTTGCTGCCCACAGCAGCCAAGCCCACAACTACCACCAGGAAAAGTATGAGTCCAAACGGGACAGCTGGAAAGTGCAGTACAAGTTTATGCGATATATAAGAATGCATATATGTACCCAGTAGAGCGGCTGATCCTAGCGATAAGGCCAAAGCAAAAGCCGAAGGCAAACAATTAGCCAATTTCCTGTTCCTGTGCGCTTCAGCAACTGAGACGCCTTGCTCCCAAATGGTCTTAGTGAAGCGAATGAGCCGACCTTGTTGAGCCAACGCCAGTCCGAAGATGAGAACTGCTCCCCCAACAATCACGTAGGCGAACAACGGGATAAATTCGCTTGTACCAGTACCGTTTGGACCGTAAAGCAACCTTGAAGGTAGGTTTTCTGCCCATTGCTGAGCACCTACAACCTCCATCTCTTGGCTGTCGCTCAATTCGACTTGCTTCGAAAAAATTGCTACAGCATACCCTTCATCTTTCCTTTCGCTCGCTCCCCAAGTAGGATCTGCTTCAGCATTAAAGGATTTATCCCATGGCCGCATCCACGTTTGATCAAATGGAGATCGGGGGTCCGTCTCAACTACTCCTTGGTCTTTGACCAAGGAACCTACTGCTCCGTTCCTATCTTCTACTAGTGCAAAGACAGCTCCGTCTTCCATAGTGGAAGGCTGGAGCTCTCCCGAGTCTTGGACAGCAGGAACCCAGCTAAGAACTCCTAGGCAATCTGCGGCGTGGTCCTGACAAAAGTTTTTAGCGGCGGAGGTGCCGAAAGTTTGTCCATCCTGCGGCGCCCCTACATAGACGTCCCTTACATTGTCAGCCAATTCTTCTCTTGCTGAGTAGAGGGCTGAATCACTCACAATAAAAAGAATGATGGGAAACAAGATAAAAACACAAGAGACCCGCAATGTAGTAGCGGCGATAAAAGACCGCGCATACCGGACTCCTAAAATCGGAGGATCCCATCCCCTAATCTTGAGGGAGAGATATTCGGCGAAATATAAGACAACTGCGTAGAAAAATACTGAAGCAGCACTCACCAAGAAGGGGACGCAGTAGACGAAAATCATCGGCCACCTACTAGACGGATCCGCCTGGGGCATCGCCACAAATCCCACCAGCAATCCAACACTGGCCGCTATCCCTAGAGGATATCGAAGGAGTTCTGCAGCCCGCGGATTCCTTGGATTTGGATCTATGCGAGCTGGGCCTTGGCTCAAATCTTCCAAAACTCTCGTCTCCTGTTGGAAAGGAACGAAACTCAGGAAAGCGATCGCGCACCATGAGATCACAGCGACGAGCAGCGGTGAAGGAAGTCCTTGTGGAAGATCAATGCCAAAACCCGAATATAGAACCAGGAAGATTGGCTTCATTAGCACTGGAACCAGAACTGCGCTAACTATTGAAAAGAAAAAATAAACTATAAGTAGCTCAAGAAATAACGCTCGCCGAATTCGTTTTAATGCTAACCCAAATAAACGAAGGGCCTCATAGTGGTGGCGCCTCCCCTCCACCACATGCCTTAAGCTGTATTTGAGTGCCAGAGTAAAGGGAATGATCGATACGAGAGCCGAATACATCAGCCCCATTGCCATAGATTCGGCTACTTTGTCCGCCGCTACAGTGCAGACTAACAGACAGACAAAGAAGATGAGCACAAACGAGGTAGCTAGTAGCGGGATACTCTCCACAAATGTGCTTTTACGGATCTTCGCTTCCACAGCGCGAAAATTCATTGGTTTACCCCGATTTCCAAAACCTGATCACAAAACTGCGCTAAACGGTCATCGTGGGAAACTACCAAGGCGATTGCGTGGTTTCTTACAATGTAATTATGCAGATATCGCAACACTGAATATGCGTTGTCCTCATCCAATGCACTCGTCGGTTCGTCTGCGAAAACGAGTTGGGGCTTTTTAGACATTGCCGTTGCTATGGCCGCACGTTGGCGTTGTCCCCCTGAAAGCTCGTGCGGTAGAGAGGCTCCGTATTCACTCATATTGAGTTGAGCTAGCAAAGAGCTATTAGCGTCCGAGTCCGCAGTTACTCCGCTTAGCCCTTGCGCGAAGGAAAGGTTTTCGGCGACTGTCAAACAGGGCACTACGCCGGAATCTTGAAACACTATTCCCATCGAATTAGCTCGAAATTTATCTCTGTTTCGAGCGGACGAGCTCCATAAATCATGTCCGAAAATATTGACGGTTCCTGATGTTGGCTTCTGGAGTCCAGAGATAACGCGAAGCAGCGTCGATTTGCCGGACCCAGAGGTACCTCGAATCCAAGTAAGGGTCCCCGGCTCATGCACAGAGTTGATAGAGAATAGCGGACTACTTTTCCTGCCTAGCTTCACAGATAGGTTTTCCAGTTTTAACACGCTTTCCTCCTGAGGCTTCGTAGCATTTCAGCGCTGACCAACATGGCTCGGTGTTATTTCCTGATGTAGCGGAAAAGAAACCCTTCTCCCCTAGAAATGTTTCGTCAGCCTGCAGAATATCATGCGATCTTTCTTATCGCCGTGGAAAAGTATCCCTATCTTCCTGCTGAATTGTCTGATGCCGCAGCTTCTGATTGGGGCGCAACACTTGCTCCACGCGGTAGAAACCATTGCGCAGTGCCGCCGCACCGCGCGGCGGCAACAGGCCGGCCACCAGCGCGTAGGCTACGCCACCGGTTTCGTGGGCAAGATAGCGCCACCAGGGCTTAGAAAAGCGCGCGGCCGGGTAATACGGCGTGCCGGAGACGGTGGCCGTGATTCCTTCTTGGCGGGCGATGAGGGCGGTGCGCAGGCGGTGGAGGGGATCGGTGATGATGGTGGCGTCGGAAAGCGCGAAGGCTTCCTTGACCGCGCTGAGGGAGCTGCGGGTATCCATCCCCTCCTCCACCGCGTGCACGGTCAGGTGCGGGAAGTGCTCGCGCAGGTAGGTGCGGCCGACGCCGGCCTCAGTAAACCTATCCCCGGGCAGCCTGCCGCCCACGGTGATGACCTCCAGCCCCTCGGCGGTGGCGAGCTCACCGGCGTGGCGCAGGCGGCCGGCCAGGATGCGGGAGGGGCGGCCATCGTATTGGGCGGTTCCTAAAACAATTGCGTACTTCACTGCCCCACCACACTACCTGCCGGAGGGCTAAGTTAAGCCGGTAAAGTGGTGGGCATGAATTTGAGTGCACGTTTGGGCCGCGCGGCCATTGCCGCTTTCATTTTGGGCTGCACCTCCATCGGTGCGGGGTCTGCCTTCGCCGCCGAGACCACCACGGTGGCACAGGGCACTGCCACCCTCCAAGACAAGGTCACCGATGAGGCCGGCGTGCTCAGCGCGGAAGAAAAGAGCCAGCTGGAGCAGAAGATTACCCAGCTGCAAAAGGACGAGCACTTGACGCTCTTTGTCTATATCACCGATGAGCTGGGCACGGATCCGGAGAGCTTTGCCGGCCAGGCGGTCAAGGACAAGGGCCCGAATTCCGCGGTCTATGCGCTATCCATTAAGGACCGAAAGATGGGCGTACAGACCGGCAAGGATTGGCCGCAGGGCCGGCTGGATCAGATGTATGACGCCGCCTATGACAAGCTGGCCAGCGATGAATACGGTGCTTCGGCCGTCGCGCTTGCCGACGCCGCCCTGGGCAACTCCGCTTCAAATAGCTCCGCCTCCGATTCCTCTGGCCTAGCGTGGCTGGGCGGTGGCGCGGCCGCCATCGTCGCCGCCGGTGGCGGAATCATGTACTACTCGCGCCGCAACACCAAGAAAAATAATGCGCAGACGCTGGAATCCGCCCGCGAGATTTCCCCGGGTGACACCGACCAGTTGAATCGCCTGCCGCTGGAGACTTTGGACCAGCTGGCCCAGGAGGAGTTGGTCTCTACCGATGAGTCCATCCGCCGCGGCAAGGAGGAGCTCAATATCGCGCTCTCCGAGTTCGGCCCCGAGCGCGTGCGCCCCTTTACCAAGGCCATGAACCACTCCACTTCTACCCTGCAAAAGGCCTTCCACCTGCGCCAGCGCCTGGATGATGCCGTGCCGGAATCCCCGGCCGAGCGCCGCCAGATGCTGGTAGAAATTGTCTCCTCCTGCGGTCAGGCCGATGACGCCCTCGATGCGCAGGCTGAAGAGTTTGCCAAGATGCGCGACTTGCTCATCCATTCCGATGAAAAGCTGGATGAGCTCACCCAGCGCACCGTGGGCCTGCGCGCCCGCCTGCCGGAGGCCGAGTCCACGCTGGCCGGCCTGAAGTCCAACTATGACGAGAACGTGCTCTCCTCCATTGCCGATAACCCCGAGCTTGCCGCCGCTTCCCTCGACGAGGCCGAGAAACTGCTCGACAAGGCCCGTGGGGTCCAGGCCCAGCCGGCCGGCCAGCAGGGCCCGCTGGTGGGACTTATTCGCGATATCGAGCACGCCTGCGAGATGACGGATCGCCTCATTTCCGGCGTGGAAAACGCCGAGGAGAATATCGCCACCGCCCGCGGCAACCTCGAGGCCCTCATTGCCGAGGTCGAGGGCGAGATCGACGAAGCCCGCGAGCTCGAGCGCCAAGGAAAGGCCCAAGGAACCACTGCGGATTGGGACAAGCTCGAGGATCTGCTCGGCCGCGCCGGCACCGCCGTAGATGAGGCAAAGGCCCACGGCCGGCAGGATCCGCTGGGCCAGCACACCGCGCTGACCTCCATCGATACCGAGCTGGATGAGGCGCTCGACCGCGTGCGCGAGAAGACCTCCACGCACGCGCGCCAGCTAGACCTCTTCCGCCAGCAGATTTCCGTAGCGGAATCCAATATCCAGGCCGCAGAAGACCTCATTTCCTCCCGCGGTCGCATCATCGGCTCGGGTGCGCGCACCGCGCTTGCCGATGCCAAACGTCTCCACGCCCAAGCCCTCCACACCGAGCGCAGCGATATCCGCGCCGCCCTCCAGTCCTCCCGCGAAGCGGCGGCCGCGGCCCAGGCGGCGCTGCAGCGCGCGAAGGAGGACATCGACGAGCACCGTCGCCGCCAGCAGCGCCAACAGATGGGCAATGCCGCCAATAACATCGTGACCGGTATGGTCCTCGGCCAGATGCTCAGCGGCGGCCGCGGCTTCGGCGGTGGTTTCGGCGGCGGCTTCGGTGGAGGCAGCTTTGGCGGCGGAGACTTCGGCGGCGGTGGCGGCGGAGGCGGCTTCCGCGGCGGCTCCTTCTAGCCCGCCCTTCCCGCCTAGACCGCCTCACGGCCCGGCAGCCCGCCAGACGGACCGGCAGCCCGGCTCTAGGCTCGCGCGCGTGGCCCGACTTCCCGGGGCGCTGGGCTAGGTGCGGAGGGAGCGCGGGGTGGCGTCGAGAAGCGCGCAGGCGTAGCTCAAGAAGATGGCGTCGAGCTCAGGCAGCTCGCCCACGCTCACGCGCAGGCCATCGCCGGCCGGCGCGGTGCTGGCAACCTCGGCGCCCGTGCCGCGGGCCACGATTCGGCGCTCGCGGCGGAAGGGATTGCGGCGCTCCAGCAGGTACTCGCGGTCAGCGCAGGTTGCGCGCAGGCGGGTGACGGTAATCCCAGCCTGGGTGACCGAGAAATCCTCGCCCGCGGCGGTCTGCGCGCGCAGGAAGAACCGAGGGGAGGAAGAATCCAGCGAGGATTCTAAAGCGAGGCGCTCGCCGGCCGCGGTGGCAAGCACACCGTCGCGCACGGAGGCAAGCTCGTGCCCCTCGGCGTTGGTGAGAGCGCCCGCGCGCCAGGTCCACTGCGCAGTCATTAGAGGATGAACAGCGCGACGAGGGCGACGATGGACGCTAGGACCAAGGTGATGATCCACGCCCAGGCTTTGCCCTGGGTGGTGGCATCCAAAATAACGCGGGTAAACCAGCTCAGGCCGGCGATTTCCGCGCTGGTCAGGCCCTCGGCATCGTGCTCGAATTCAAGGATGGACTTGCGCACGCCGGAATTGCGGGCGGTGAACTGCCCTACCTTTTCGTCATCGACGTCATCGATGATCCAGTCGCCGCTGTTTTCGTTAATGAAGGTGAAGGTACGGCCGTTGAGCGATGCCTCTAGGCGCTTGTCGCGGCCGGGGCGGCCGGCGAGACGGTAAATGGAGCCGTCGGCAAGCGTGGCAGAGGCGCCAAGGTCACTGACCTCGGTGCGCCAGAAATGCCCGTCCACCTCCGCGGAATGCTCCGAGAATACGCCCAACTGCTCCGGGCCGTCTTCGGCCAAGAGCACAGGCTTTGCACGGTCGGAGCGATCCCAGCTGGTGTAATGCATTACTAGCACCCAATCAGGCGGGCGGCGAGGTATGCCTCGAGGTCATCGAGCTTCACGCGCTCCTGCTCCATGGTGTCGCGCTCGCGCACGGTCACGGCATCGTCCTCGAGGGTGTCGAAGTCGAAGGTGACGCAGAACGGGGTGCCGATCTCATCTTGGCGGCGGTAGCGGCGGCCGATGGCGCCGGAGACGTCAAAGTCCACGTTCCAGTGTGCGCGCAGCTTATCGGCCAGCTTGCGGGCCGGCTCGGAGAGCTCTTCCTTCTTGGACAGCGGCAGGACGGCTACCTTGATCGGTGCTAGGCGGCGGTCCAGGCGCAGGACCACGCGCTTATCGGTGCCGCCCTTGGCGTTGGGAGCCTCTTCCTCGTCGTAGGCGTCCACCAGGAAGGCCATCATGGAACGGCCCAGGCCGGCGGCCGGCTCAATAACGTACGGGATCCAGCGCTCCTCGTTGGCCTGGTCATAGTAGGACAGGTCCTCGCCCGAGCCCTTGGCGTGGACGGACAGGTCATAGTCCGTGCGGTTGGCCACGCCTTCCAGCTCGCCCCACTTGGAGCCCTTGAAGCCAAAGGCGTACTCCACGTCCACGGTGCGCTTGGAGTAGTGGGAGAGCTTTTCCTTCGGGTGCTCGTACAGGCGCAGGTTTTCTTCCTTGATGCCCAGGTCCACGTACCAGTTGTAGCGGTCATCAATCCAGTACTGGTGCCACTCTTCGTCCTCGCCCGGCTTGACGAAGAACTCCATCTCCATCTGCTCAAACTCGCGGGTGCGGAAGATGAAGTTGCCCGGGGTGATCTCGTTACGGAAGGACTTGCCGATGTTCGCGATGCCAAACGGCGGCTTCATGCGCGAGGAGGTCATCACGTTCTTGAAGTTAACGAAGATGCCCTGTGCGGTTTCCGGACGCAGGTAGTGCAGGCCTTGCTCATCGTCCACCGGGCCCAGGAAGGTCTTGAGCAGACCGGAGAAGGCCTTCGGTTCGGTCCAGTCCCCCGGCTGGCCAGTCTCCGGGTCATTGATATCTGCCAGGCCGTTTTCTGGCTCGTGGCCGTGCTTTTCCTCGTAGGCCTCAATAAGGTCGTCGGCACGGTAGCGCTTGCCGGTGTGGCGGGATTCCACCAGCGGGTCAGAAAAGACCTCGACGTGACCGGAGGATACCCAGACCTGACGCGGCTGGATGACGGAGGTATCTACGCCCACGACGTCTGCGCGGGACTGCACCATGTGGCGCCACCACTGGCGCTTGATGTTTTCCTTGAGCTCTACACCAAGAGGGCCGTAGTCCCACGCGGAGCGGGAACCGCCGTAAATTTCACCTGCCTGGTAGACCAAGCCGCGGCGCTTACACAGGTTTACAACGGTATCGATGACGGATGCCATAAGTTTTCGGACTCCTCTGGTAGGGGACAGTCTTGACAATCTCGTTCAGTCTAACCCGAAGCGCTTCCCGGCGGTGGGATTGGGGCATGAATTTAATCTGAAATAAATACAACGTATTGCAAGTATCGGGTAATATAAGGGTAACCGACAGGTAATAGGTATTTAATTGAAGGTGACATTCCCTATGACGACCACTGACACGGCCCTTATTAATTCTGCGGCCGCCAGCGTGATCGCTGCCCTCGATTCGCCCCTACGCATCGCAATCATTTCCCGCTTAGCCGAGCGCGATCACTTTGTCCACGAGCTGGTCAAGGCCACCGGCAAGTCCCAGCCCCTTATCAGCCAGCACCTGCGCGTGCTCAAGCAGGCAGGCATCGTGGACTCCGAGCGCAGCGGCCGCGAGGTAACTTACTCGCTCATTGCGCCACGGGTTTTGGACCTGCTTGCCGACGCCGCCAAGATCGCCTCCTAACCCCTCCCCTCCTGCATAAAAAGCCGCCTGACTGTGCAGTTATTGAAAAAGCACTGATAATATTGAGGGCATGGCTTTACACGACAGTATTCCCAAACTAGGCGCGCGCAATACCAAGCAGCGCACCGCAGTCGTTGAGGTGCTGCGGGAAATGGAGAAGTTCGCCTCTGCCAAGGAGATCTACCACGAGCTCCAGGAGCGTGAGGAAAAGGTGGGCCTGACCACCGTGTACCGCACCCTGCAGTCCCTGACCGATATCGATGCAGTGGATGCCCTCCACATGCCCAATGGCGAAACCCTCTACCGCCACTGCGATACCGACGCCCACCACCACCACTTGGTATGCACCAAGTGCGGCCGCACCGAGGAAATCGATGGCGGCCCCATTGAAAAGTGGGCCACCTCCGTGGCCAAGGAATACGGCTTCGAGCTCACCGGCCACGATGCCGAAGTCTTTGGCATCTGCAGCGACTGCGCCGCTTCCACTTAAAGGCGCTCGCGCTTCTCCGTGAAGCCACCCCTCCCCTAACCTCAGGCTCCCACTTCCGGCGCCTGAGGTCTTTGTTTTGCGGCGCACACGGGAGCATATTTCACGCCAAGACTATAGTGCTGAGATTGCAATCAACTGCACGGTTAGGTTATTAACAAAGTGCAAAATAAGGCCTGCACGCAGAGAATTGTGGAAGCGAGTTACTAACGCGCACCCCATCCCCAGGAAAGTCGCATACACAATGACCGGTGGAGCAATATGAGCGGCGCCAAACAACAGCGAACTGAGGATCACACTGGCGAACGCTGGAACACTGCGATCCAAGTACCCCATGAGCAGGCGGCGAAACACAATTTCTTCTATCAGCGGCGCCAAAAATAGGTAGCACGCTAAAGAAATAACCACCATAGCGCCGCGACCGTCAGCTGAAGATGTACTTTCCGAGGGTGCAATACCCAGCAGCGGACCCACTATTGCGGCTGCCGCTCCCGCCATAAAGATGGCGAGTGGAACCTGCCACAA
>QWCP01000704.1_pt1 | contig 11402 bp, 15 predicted proteins | sample 1972561 | NCBI WGS metagenome assembly QWCP01 (sample SAMN09866705, study PRJNA288562) | Human vaginal metagenome isolate pre4_vaginal, whole genome shotgun... | isolation source: vagina | host: Homo sapiens | place: USA: California
CGAGATCATCAATAATTTCGCTAATCCATACAAATTCATCTGCCGTACAATCATTTTTTAAGTACTCGATAGTTGATGGTATATCTTCAGCTAATATTTGAATTTCTTCTTTGTTACACATTTCTACGCCATAATCGTATTCGTCATGAGTTTCTTTGCGTCTTCTAATTACTTCCTTAAATTTTTGTACATCCATTATTTCTTACCTCTTTTCTTGAACGATTGATTTGAATCAGGAAAGATTGTGCAGATTTGACCGTGTGTTCGTATAACTCCCACACGCACGCCTTTCCAATTACCAAATACAATAACTCCATCTTTTACATGCTTGTTTCCTTTTAAATTGGCAACATGTTCACCTGCATGTTTAATGTCCTTGCTTGTCCAGCTAGCAGGAAACCATGCTTGATTAATGCCATCTTGCTTTATATGCTTTTTGTGTCTAGGCACATATCCAACTCTTACGCCATTGGGATATGTTTTCACAATATGATACTCAATACCGTATTTATCCAGTTCTTTAAGCCCTGTCTGACCATGACCGCCAGATTTTAATCGGATATGGTTATCCTTCTGTGGCTTAGTATATGCTCCTTCATTAGAATGAACGACAGCAAACTGACTCGCTGAACCAGCGGCACCTCGCGTATTTAAAACTCGTCCACTTTTAGTTGTGCCCATTTACTTCACCCTTCACTGTATGTGTACGGTGAAGAGCTTTATTTACATTTAATTTCACCATATATATCACGCCTTTCTACCTGTTATTAAAACGGGTGTTATTTCCTAATTTTTCTTGTAGTTACTTAGTAGGCGTGATAAAATAATCATTGCTTATATGGGTGTTTTATAACGCCTACATAAAACGCTTTTGAATTGCTCCACCAATTTAGAAGCGTTTTAATTTATCTACACATTCATAACTATCTCCCCCTGTCTGTCAACTCATAAAACCCAAATGTTATCGGATCAATATTTTTAATAAATTCTTTTTCGTAGCTCAAGAGCTTATTCCCAAGTTTTTTCTTACGATTTGCAATATTTGCACTTGCATTGCACGCAGTTTGAAAACTTACACCGCAAAATGCCACAATCTCATTGGGTGATTCTATCCCCTTCAACATGAGGTAAGCGGTTGGGCACATGAAATGCCTTGCAAAATAATCAGCTAAATCATCTTCATCTTCGCAAATATAATGCCCAATTTCATGAAAAACAGAAAGACGAATTGCACCTTTTGATTCAAACGTATCGTTGTAATAAATTGTTGGTGGATTTTCTTTGGACTCTTTAACAAAGAATGCATGATTTGATTTCTTTTGCAACAGCTTTTTAGCTTTATCGGAAAAAGCAGAATAGGGAACAAGAGCTATTTTCATCCATGGGAAATGATTGGATATTGTAATCAACATATATTGAATAAATCAACTTATCCAATTTATCATACTCAATTCCGCTTCTATACATCAGCTTTACTCCCGAGAAGTAGTGCAATTAGCTCATTTTTTTCTTCAGGTGTTAGCTCCCCACCTTTCCTGGCAATAGCCGTGGAAATTGTTTTATATGCACTTGCTTCACTCTCTTCCCCATCATCAAGTAGATAGTCAGTTGCAACGCCAAACGCTTTAGCAAAATTAACCACAACATCTAGTCGTGGTCTACGATCACTTCGAAGATACCTAGAAACCGAACTTTCTGTAATGCCGCTTAATTGCGATAACTGTTTTTGATTAATACCTCTATCGTTCATTAAGTTTTTTACCTTTTCCTGCCAGCTCATACTAATTCCTCCTTTTATATTTGCAATTATATATTGCATTTTGGCAATTGTCAATTCAGATCCAAAAGCTCATTTACTACAAATATCTTTCTCTTTGTGAGACTTAACACCTCTACTTTTTAATCTGTTAAAATTGGCTTAATAGCCTTATTTTTTTGCATAAAAATAGCCTAGAAAGTATTATCCCTAGGCTGGATTTTCAACATTTCAAATGCTCATGCTCTTTTGACTTTTACGTTTATTCGTTGAAGAGTTGAGGATATGCCGAGTTTAACAATTAGCATTTTTATAACTGGCATACAAGTATGATGTAAGAGTAGTAATCATTGCTATAGCGAACATCAGAGGTATTACTACATGTACTGGAAACAAATGTAACAAGACAGATAGGATACTCAGCACTATGATTGACGCGATTCTCGTCATCATAGATGCAAGTGATGTTAAGGTACTGAGGGCTTTTTCCGTAAGATTTTGGCGTAGTTGTGCATTGATATCATTAGAAATAATCCAAAATATAGCAACAAATATACTATATGCAAATATTTTTATATATATATTTACTGGTGTTAGTAACAATATGATACAAAATACTGTTGCACATAATACGTAAGGCAATATTGATGCCAATTTGTAACGAGCCAGTATTCCACGCATGGAAACGAATGAAACGACCAATGACACTGACTGAAATAGTACGTAGAGAAGACCTAAATAGTGTTGTTTCATGCCAATTTCCAAGAAGAATGATTGCCAAAATTGAAAGTGTGATTGGAAAAATATTTGTGTTGTGGCAAGTGTACAAAAATAAATACGCACATTTTTGTTATCAATAAGTTCACGAACACCTTCCGTAAAAACGTGTTTGATTTTAGTAATAGATGCACTGTTGCCTTGTGGTATTGTGCCGATGTTTTTAGCTGGGAAACATATAAAAATGATAACTATGCAAATTGTTGCCCCGAGAAGTGAAAACCAGTATAAAGAAAAACCTATCTGCTGATATATGAATGATCCGAGAAAACCAGAAATAATCATGCATATCGTAGCAATCCTCGTATCAAGCCTTACTAAAGTGTCGACCATTTTTGCAGAAGATTCACCTGAATGATCATAGTGATCTCGTACACGTAAAATAATTTCATTACCAATAGTTCCAGAATCAAAAGCTACAGATACTCCATAAATAAACCATGCAATGGTCATAGCTTGAAGCCCATGTGCGAAGTAAACAATCAAGAAAAAAGTAATGATTAGAAACTTTGACCATAAATAGACGGTTCTTCTCGAAAATGCGTCAGATAGAATGCCACTAGGAATCTCGCACAACGCTACAGCAATACTGAATGCAATTTGTATGGTAGCAATGTCAGCGAAGGATAATCCTTTTTGAATGAGTAACGGTGTAAGAATCGCATGAGGGAGAGAAATTGAAAGCATGTAAATTGCTGCAACGGAGTAATATACAAATATGTTTCTCTGTAATGAGGTAGGTAGTGTGTGCATATTATTTTCACTAACCCCATAATGCATTGCGTGGCACCTTTTTTGTGAATGAAACGTTTTTGAAGTAAAAAACATAGAAACAAACCTCCTTAACGATAATAGATAATAATTGTTAATAACAATCTTAGAAAGATCAATAGATCCATTGTCTTTTTTGCCGCTTACCAGAAAAGCAATCCATCAGGTATTTATTTCTGCCAATCAAAAAATTCCACGTAAAAATAGACAGAACACGCTATCTGTCCATCTGCCAGGTATTATATCAGTCTTTTTGCGTGGCGTATAATAGGTCTTTGGAAATTTTTATCTACCACTTTTTAATTTTGTTGCCTTTGTTTCTACATTGAAGTATATTATCAACAATAGGAGGTACAAACTTATGGATAAAAATGAAAATATTAATTTACCTACGAAGGTCACTATTACTTTAGATCTTGACAAATTATACAACGAACTAAAAGAAAATGGTTGGAAACCTGATCGTGTGGCTAAATACTACAAGCATTACATCCTTAAACATATTAACAAAGAAGATACTATTCTTGGGCCTGATGAAAGCGTGCGATATCTAATTGATCTGCTGACCACAATTTCATCCCGTCATTTCTTATCAATGATTGAACCAGGACCAGGTAAAGACGCTCTTATAAAACGTGTTATACACGAATATGAAAAATAACCCCCTTATTTTTTAAAGACAAAAGTCTAACTTTTTTTGGGGGGCACATCACATTTACATCTGATAACTATTTCTTAGTTCTAAGTAATATTATTTATTCAACTCCTATGGAATTTAAAAAATCATTAAGTGTTTTTTCAAGTTCTTCGTTTTCTTTTACTAGTTTTATGCATTTTTTAGGAATGTAGCGTAATTTATTGGCTTCATCTCTTAAAATTATGAAATTTTTTTCTTCGCCTTTAGGGCAATCATTGTCGTATAAAACTCCGTAGTGAGACCCTTTTTTATAGGTATTTCTTACTAGCATGATCTGTTTAATTTCTGTTTCTTTTATTACTCCCTTCAAAGCATCATGTGGGTGAAAATTACCTGTAGTTATATCTACGTTATAATTGTTAGAATGTATTTTAGCTTTTTTATAATTTTTTTGTTTACTTATGCGATCAAATAACTCATCATTTTCTTCATAATTTTTCAAACCTATTATATCCGTACTTGTATTTGGATTTAAATCATCTTCTGTAAGTCCAAAAGTATATGGCATTAAAAAAATTTTGTTATATTTAGTCTTGTAAATATCCACTTCATTTTCTAGATCTATTACCCACCAATATAAATTTTTGAATTTACCTTTTCCTCCACTCTTTCTAGCATTTTTTATTTTTTCTTTTAAATTATTGTTAACCATAATAAACTCTCTTTCTTTCCACATAAAAAGCGGGGGCAAATTGTGTGCATTTTTCATAGGATTTTACTGTCACTTTATTTTGCGTTGTTCACAGAATACTAGGAGTGTCACCACAGCACCGGACAAGATTGTAGCGACGGTGTTAATCTGTGTTCCAGGGCTCCAAGCATAGCTAATAACAGACAATTTCAGCACATTGCATGCTATATACTCGCCAAAGAGAATAGTCAACAATGTAATTATAATCACTGTCGCATCCACGATAGCTATAACTTTTCTGCGGTGCAAACAAGTAGTTGTTATTGCAACCAATAACTGAATCAACGCACCAACAACCCCGCACGCCATGAGAGCGTAGAATGGAGCATATAGAGCAGAGGTGTTCAACCAGAAGCGATAAACTAGTATTCCTAGGCCTGCTAGCACAGCTATTAGGGGTATTAGCTGTAGCCTATTCCCTTTAGCGGCGGACACGATAGTGTGTTCCTCTGCCATTTGAATCCTACCTCCGCCATTTCGTTTTACTGTAGATTTGTGTTTCATGATATTACTACCTCGAATTGATTACAATAATACAGTATATATTATACACAAACTTCTTTGAATGTCAAAATGTCACAGTATAAGTAGACCACTGATGCTCCAGACGCTTTGCTAGGTTGGTTAGTTGCCGCATCTGATGGTGCGGTTCAACGCAATGATGGCAACGACGAGACAAAGCCAAACTTGGTTGCCTTTCTTCCATACCTACTCGTTCGTCCAATCATTTTCTGATGATGCTTCGTAGCACGTGAGATGATTCAAGGGCTGATTAGCTGGGGGCATTTTAAGCTTTGTATAGAATAGTTTTTAGAATCTTGACTATCTTTAATTCCTGTTCTGACATAGATTGTTAGGTTATATAGATGGGCTGATCTATCCTTATCAATTCTAGCAACCACTACATTATCAGCAATAATTGCAAATGCGGCCTGTTAAACGCTTTTATAATATCTCAATTCTCTAAAATCTTTATCAAAAAAAGAAAATTCTGGTGATTAATATAGCAATTATGAAAATACATCCTATAATATAGACTCTAAATTTGGCAATGGATTATAACTAAGTAAAAAAGAATTTATGAAAGATTTTGGTATCTTCATTCAAATTTCATCCATCTACTGTCCGTATTCAATTTATGAAAAGACGAAAAATGATATTGTACAGCGTATTTTTAAATAAAAAAGAAGTAGATTAATTCCACTTCTTTAATACTATATTTTGATCGTTTTTGAATACACAAGTAATTATCTACTTATGATTTTCTTTTAAAAAAGTAGCAATAGTTTTTCTTGATTCACTTCTTGCTTTTTCATTGCCTTCAGTTGTTCCACCTGTTGCAATTCTAATTCTTCCTAGATTTAAAACACCATTGCCTGCAAATATATGCCCTGCTCCTTTATAAGAATAAATCTTTGCATTAGGGTTTTTCTTTTTTATTTTTTTTGCCATGGCAAAGCTATCCCACATCAAATCATCTTCGCCTACTATCATTAATATATTTGCCTTAACATTTTTGACCGGTATTAGTTTTTCTTGGCTTGAAGGGTCTTGTTCTATTGCACTTTTATAAGTTTCTTTATAACTAATAGGACTTTTAATTATAGTTGGAACAATAATATTTTTTAGAAATGAGCTAAATGATGATTTTTTTATATCTATATATGGAAGTTGCTTTCCTTTATATGTCCATGATGAACCATAATCTTTAAAATCTAGACCAGCAAAATTATAAGACGAAGGCGATATTAAAATCAGATTATCTATTTCAGGATATTTGCAAGCCAAATTAAGTGCATATTCTGCCCCTTTTGACGCTCCCAAAACACTTATCGGTTTATTGTCTTTTATATTTTTATTTATATAATTGATAACGTCTTCAAATTGTTCTAAGGGAATTTTTGTCAAAGTCGGTTCTTGATTTTTCATACCAAACATAAATAGAGCAAAGGTTTCATAGCCTTCTTTCGCTAATCTTTTAGCACTTTCAAAATTTGGACTTCCTTCAGAACCTCCATAACAAATAACAAGTCCCTTATGTGATTTTTTCTTGGGTACAAATCTAAAGCCTTGCATTCTACCCTCATCTACATAAGTTACATCAACTCCATCAATATCTGTAGGATATAGACTTATATTAGTAACATCCTTATAATATTTAGGAAAATTTAAAACATTGATGTCTTTATACTTATAGTCATTATATATCCTAAGACTAAAAACTAAAATTACTAAAATAATAACAATTGAAAAGATGCTAAAAAAAATTTTCTTCATTTTCTTCATTTCCTTTAAAATAGTATGCAGAGCCGAATAGTATAAAAAAATCTGTTTTTAGTTATTATATACCCTTTATAGTATTAGTTATACCAATTTTGTAGTTCCTCATACCAGTCTCAAAACTACTCTTACATCCATGTATGTTTTTGGAATCTTTTTGGTGTATCCTTCTTCATCTTTTTCAAAGACACAATATTTATAAAACTACTTAAAATGCAGGATTTCTTAATTTATATCTTTTGTACCAACACTACAGTCTCAACGTGGATTGAGTGAACGGGTAGTATATCTACACTTTTTAACGATAGGAAAAGCTATCGTTAAAAGGTTTAAGACTCGCTTGATAGTGCGTTACATTACAATTGTTCCAGTTGCTTAACCTGGTCTCTTCTCGCGTAAATAACCGCGAGTATTTGAACTTTTTTCTACTCTCATCAACACAAAAATAAATGTAATAGTTTTTTACGCGTATTTTTCTAAAACCAAGCTCACCCCATGGCTGCCCATCAGCGGTCAAACTCTTTAAAAACATCATCTATCGGATAAACATCACTTTAAGCCGCCTGATCATAACCTTTAACCATCAACGCATTAAACTTTTTCTCATCCATATCATCTTGCACTGGAAGCGACTTCGGAATAATAAGCGAAAACGGAATACCCTTTTTAAGAATGATTTGACGATAAAACATGTCAATAGCAGTAGCCCTAGGAATTCCAATAGTTTCCAAAATCTGCTCCGCTTGCTGCTTAATATTTTATTGTATTCTCACATTCACATTCGCTGTTTTAGTAACTGCCATATCCATCAACCTCCATACACACATCATGTAAATTGTATCGCATATTGCAACACAATTTACATGAATAAGATTTCTCGACTGTCATACACGATTTTTATGTTCGCATTACTGCATCAGATAGCACGATCAAGCACCATGATGGTGGAGAAGCTCTGCTTATTTTCTCGTTTGAGCCTGAACGTAAAAATATCGGATAAAGGGAAGGAAATGAATTTACACCACTTTTAGGACTTGACCTATGAAATAATTAATAGTTCCATTTTCAATCAATATATAGAGACCGAGTCCAATAAATAATTAATAGTTCCATTTTCAATCAATATATAGAGACCGAGTCCAATAAACACGACAGGTACAATTACTTTTTCGTACTTTTCCACAGTCTCTCCGATAGCAGAAATTGAGGAGAGATTTTGAGATAATTTGCATAGAATCAAAATCCCTAAGGCAAATATTACTAAACTTATACTAATCTCAATCAAACTCTTTCCTGTAAAATAGGGGATATAAATTCCTAAATTATCTCCACCCATTGCTACTGTTAAACTTGTAAATGCTAAGATTTTTGATCCATCTCCGGTAATTTTCTCCTCGATATCTTCTTCATCAATATCTTCATCCACAAAAATTGCTCTTATACCAAGACCTAGCGGAATTAGACCAAGGAGTCCGATAATCCAATCTTGTGGAATAAAATTTAAAAAGTAAGCGGCAATAAGACTAACCAGTACAAGCAGTCCTGTACCTAAATACTGCCCTACATAAATTGATTTCAAACCTTTCTTTCCTTGACTAGCGAATAAAATAGTCAAGACAACTAAGTAGTCAATGGATGTAGAAACAAAAACTAATAAAGCGGATACTATTGTTTCCATTATTTTGTTTCCATTATTTCTCCTTTCAAAATGTTTAATGTTTATAGCCAATCAAAATTGACTGCACACACATTGTGCCTCGGCAGTTGCCAATGGAGACATTTTAAGAAATAACTTCACAATTTTCCCACCTTTCCTTGAAATATTACTTGTGAAATTTACTTAAATTATATGATTTTGTCAAATATGCTGATAGATATCCACGCAAACTGTGAAGATTGAAAATATATAAAATTAGATAGACCAAACATTATTCATATAAATAAAGCCATTGTTTTCAAAAGTCTTATAGTCTATTATTTTATTTTCTTGACAACAAACAAATTGATTCTAAATGGATTGAGAGAACTCCTAATACGTCAGTCCTTTTTCGAGTGCACACTATGGATAGCGAAAAACCTTTTAACGATAGGAGGGGCTATCGTTAAAAGGTTTAGGACTCTCTTGACAGTGCGTTACATTACAATTGCTCCAGTTGCGTAGCCTGATCTCTTATCGCGTAAATAACCGCAAGTATTTGGACTTCTCTTTTATTCTCATCAACACAAAAGTAAACATAATAATTTTTTTACGCGTATTCTTCTAAAACCAAGCTCACCCCATGGCTGCCCATCAGCGGTCAAGCTCTTTAAAAACATCATCTATCGGATAACTATCACTTTGAGCCGCCTGATCATAGCCTTTAGCCATCAACGCATTAAACGTTTTCTCATCCATATCATCTTGTGCTGGAAGCGACTTTGGAATAGTAAGCGAAAACGGAATACCCTTATTAAGAATGATTTGACGATAAAACATGTCAATAGCAGTAGCCCTAGGAATTCCAATAGTTTCCAGAATCTGCTCCGCCTGCTGCTTAATATTTTCTTGTATTCTTACATTCACATTCGCTGTTTTAGTAACTGCCATATCAATCAACCTCAATACCCATATAATAAATTATTGTGTCGCATATTGTAACACAATTGCACGAATGGGATTTTTCGACTGATATATACACTTTCAACATTCGCACTAAACATCAAGTGCAAAATACTACTATTTCTTCTTATATCCTATAGCAACATTACCTTTTTTCTTAAACCCTGGTACTTTTAGAACAGCAGAGCCTGGCTTGTCTTTTAAATCAAATTTTCCAACTAAAAATAAAGCTTTAAGCCCTGGACCAGGTAAATTGAACGATGAGTTAACTAATTTGATATGCTTATCTCCAAGAGTGACTTTAGACAAATCTTGATGAGAATCAAGAATATCTCGTGAAACGAAGAGATACAATTCATCCTTATTCACATAGTTTTCTGGTATACGAAACTCTTCACGAGACACTGCTACCGTTTCCCAATGATACGACGCAAGCTTTGCTTTTTCCTCATCGTCAGTGCACCCAGCAAGAGAAAAGAGAGAACCTAACAGCAGAAGCATAACAAGACAACTTTGAAAAATGGTTTTACAAAAAATAGTTTTATTCCTCATAACACTACTAACCTCCTTTTCGTTAACACGACTCTACATCAAATGATCATAAAACAGATTATTAAGTAAACAAGATCTCCCATTCGCTCTGATTACTGTAATAATTTTAATAAATATACTATTTTTTTATTAATTTGTCTAGATAGTAATCACGCTTTATTTCCATAAACTTACGTCTCTCCCTATTTAGAATTATTTCCATAACGGACATATTTTGAAGCTGGATTTACAAAATGAATTTATACCAACGTTAGAGCTGGCTGAAATGGTTAATGTCAGAAGAGAAACTATTGTTCATCTAGAAAATGGTAGATATAACCCGTCTTTGAAACTGGTCATGGATATCGCAAAAATTTTCAAAGTAAAAGTGGAAGATTTATTTGAATTTACTGATAAGTAATCTATTGGGAAGTCTGTCTAAATTTTGAGTGTACAGAATGGATAGTGGGGTCACTTTTTAACGAAGAAAAAGCTATCGTTAAAAGGTTTAAGATTGGCATGATAGCTTAATTTTTGAGCATAAAAACAGCCTAGAGAGGATTCCCCCCTAGGCTGTATTTTGTAACATTTCAAATGCTCACATTCTTTTGGCTTTTACGATGCCCTTTCAATATTCACACTAATCTCTGCTTTAAAAGTTATGCTGAATCTGTCCTCGTAAACTTTTATTTTCTTGATGTACTTTCTTACCAGCTTCTCGTAATATTCACTAATATCGTGACGCTCACTTTTCAAGAAAATCTTCCATTTATCTGATTCGTATTTTATCATCTTCTTGACCTGCTTTTTCTATAAGAAGCTGCTGTTTCTTACCTTTAAGCTCATCAATCTCGTTGGCAGTTTTCTTATCTAGTTTCATTACGTGTTGGATACAATGAAACTTTAGCTTTGAATTCTGAAACCTTTTTAGGCATCAAAAAGACGGTATTACTACCGCCTTAATTATTTACACATAACGTATTTAGATTTAGATTTCTATTTCATAGAAACTTGATCCTTGCTAAGCTCTACAAACTGGGATTTGTTGTAGTTATCTCCCATTTTCTTTAATTCCATATGTAATACACAAGCAAATACTATCTCAAGAATACATGCCGCAACAGCAACCGTTGTGCCGTTTAATGCACATCCTAAAATCAAGGAAATCATTGGAATGGAAATTGCAGCAACTGTATATCCTTTTGATTGATACAACCATGAATAGGGAAATAAATGTGCTCCAAACACCATAGCGTATACCATAATCATCTTTTCCGGAACCGCACTAAACACCCACATA
>QWCP01000514.1_pt1 | contig 11276 bp, 10 predicted proteins | sample 1972561 | NCBI WGS metagenome assembly QWCP01 (sample SAMN09866705, study PRJNA288562) | Human vaginal metagenome isolate pre4_vaginal, whole genome shotgun... | isolation source: vagina | host: Homo sapiens | place: USA: California
CTCTCAGGTGCGTGAAAGTTGTCAGCGTACAACGCTGACAATGTGTACGCTCGAAAAACGTTCTCAATTCTCGCTCATGAGTACGTAGAAGTTGTTAGCGTCAAGCTCTAACAATGTTCGTGTTCACTTTTAAGGGTGGTTGAAGTCCTCATTTGTGCGTGAATTGTGAAGTGCTAGAGCAAGACATGATTCACGCACATGGTGAAACGATACACCAAGTCACGTTTCACGAACCGCTCAAGCTCCCATCTGCGTCAAGAATAAGTAAACAAACAAAAACTCGGATACAATCCAAGAACACGATAACGCTGTTCCACAACGAACTGCCCTGTTGTATGTTATTTTGTTCATATTCACAAAAAGCGAGTACGCTACGAGGTATGCGTATATTCCAGACAGGAACAGGCGCTGGGTCTCCAGAGGGGGGGAAAAAAAATGAAAAGAAAAAATTGACAAGGTCTAGAATACGTTATGCTAGGTCAGCTGATTGTAGGAGCATGTCTACAGGTTTATCTCGTCATAAGCTCTTTCCATTTACCATGGTCATATTTATTAGCTGGTTTCCTTCTCACAGTAGGAACCTTTGGTACTCTTCTTGGTCTTGGAATGAGTCATGGTTTTAATAAAATAATTACCTACATATTAGCTGGTCTAGCTGCAATAATCACGTGTATTGTGTGCATATTAATGTATTAATTTAATTGTGGTGGTTCACTCTTAAGAATGAACCACCACAACTTTATTGGTATAGTAACTCAGTTGCTTACTTTTCGAATGGATAAGTCATTCCCCACTCGCCCCGAATCTGATCCATGATATTCACCATGCGCAAACTCTCAGCATGTGGCATCGCTTCCGGTTCAATCTCTGCGCGACCAATAGCCTCAATCACAGCGTCAACCTCATACTCAAAACCAGTGAGTTGCTCCGGAATTTCAGGATGCTCAAGCACCTCATAAGCCTTGTTCATCACCACAATATCTGAAGGATTATTCACGTTCTCCACGCGAATAATTCCCTTCGTTCCACGAATAAAACCGCAGCGGTCTCCTACCTCCCAGTAAGAAGAAGTCATATCGGCCATCGCCTTATTATCAAACCATAAAGTAGTCTGTGAGACCTCATCCATACCTTGATCCGATAAACGTGCCGAAGTAACCAATTTCTCTACCTGAGCAGGCATAAACATGCTAATGAAGTTCAACGGATAAATACCAACGTCAAGCAAAGCACCGCCAGCCAATTCAGGATTCGTCATGCGTTCTTTCGTCATCATCGGATACGAAAGATTTGCACTCATCGAGGTAATATCACCAATAACACCAGAATCAAGAATATTCTGAATAATACCACGCGAAGGCACATAACGAGTCCAAATAGCCTCAGCACAGGTCAGCCCTGTCTCTTGTGACTTAGCAATCACTTCATGTGCTTCACGAGTATTCACAGTAAAAGGCTTCTCAATCAGCACATGCTTGCCAGCGTCCATACATGTAATAGCTTGCTCAGCATGGAAACGGTGAGGTGTGGCGATATAAACTACGTCTACGTCTGCATCGGCAAGCATCTCACTGTACGAACCGTAGGCAACTTCGACGCCGTATTCATCTGCAAAAGCCTGCGCACGTTCGAGTGAGTCGCGCGTAGCTACTGCATACAGTTTTACGCGGCCGGACCATCGCTCATCTTTTTCCATCATCTTTACAGTTGTAGCCATTTTTGTAGCGATCTTACCCGCACCTAAAATAGCGATATTCGTTATGAACGTCACTGTCCTATCCTCTCGGTAGTACTGTACTTTCTTACGGCGCTAAACGTCTCCTCAAGGCGTCCCCTCAAAAAACCTAAAATCTAAAATGCAAACTAACCGTTAAAGCCCAAACGCTCCAACTTCTTCGGATCGCTCTGCCAGTCTTTCGCAATCTTCACATGCAAAGTTAACGTGGACTTCATACCCACAATACGGTTAATCGGCGTGCGCAGTTTTTTCTTCACACGCACAAGGTTTTCCGCGCCTTTGCCCAAAATAATCGGTTTCTGGCTGCTGCGTTCAATATAAATCGAAGCATATACCTGAGCACGCCCGTCTCCATCAGAATCATCGTTATCAGCAGGATACACAATATCGTCCACAGTTACAGCCAAAGAATGAGGAAGCTCATCGTCTAACTGTTCAAGGAAAACGCCACGGATAAGCTCAGCAATAGTATCCTGTGCAGTTTCCTCACTCTTCTGCTCAGTTGGATACATTTGCGGACCTTCCGGCATCTGCTGAGCAAAAACAGCACGAACCTCATCCACATTGTCATATTCGCGAGCAGACACAGGCACGATCTCGGTGAAGTTTCCGAACTGATCCATGCCAATAAGCTTTTCCACTAATTCGGAACGGTTCAAGCCGTCAATCTTGGTCAGCACGCCAATGACTGGCTTCGTCCATTGCCACTGACCGTTCTCATCTTTGCGCGAGAATACTGAGCGCAGGCGCGATAGAATGCGCTTATCTCCCGAACCAATCTCCTGATCTGCAGGAAGCAAGAAAGCAATTGCATCAGCATCTGAGAGTGACTCATCAACCATATCGTTCAAACGCTGCCCCAACAAAGTGCGCGGACGGTGAATACCCGGCGTATCCACCAGCACAATCTGATACTCATCTGTGGTGAGGATTGCGCGAATAACTTTACGTGTCGTTTCAGGACGCGATGAGGTAATAGCAATCTGAGTTCCCATAAGAGCATTAATCAACGTAGATTTGCCCACATTTGGACGGCCTACAACAGCAATAAAACCGGAACGGTACTCAGATTCACTCATCTCTTATCCTTCACATAGTTTGCGCCTAGTTTTGTTCCATGCAACGCTTAGTTTGCGCTACGTGCAGTTAGTTTGCGCCGTGAAGCGCTTCGTGCACTTTTACTGCGGTTCTAATTCCTGCTGCGGTTTTACTACAGTTTTACTATATTAAAACCGCACATACTCTTAAGCGTTTATGTAAACACTTTACTCTGCGCCTGTTATTTTCTTGTGTTTGTTATGTTACTTTTGCTTATATTTTACGGTTGGTTTGTTACGCTTCTTTTACTGCGCTTCTTTTATAACGCGCTCCTGCGGCGCATTATCGTCCGAGCTTGTCTCGTTCTTTTCGATTGTATCAGCCATGGTATCCGCGATACGTTGAATTTCGATGGTTGACACCTTCTTTCTTCGCCCAGCTGAATCGATAGCTTTCAACTCCAAGCCGCGTGTTTGTGCACTTGAACCGACGATTGGGACTCTTCCTAATGCTTTAGTGAGTAAACCATAGGCTGTATCTACGTCATTTTCGTCGAGGTCAATCTCGAACAGCTCCTCAATATCGGTAATAGACGTACGCGCTGGCACACGCCACCCACCATTCGCCATGCGTTCTGGTTCGTGACGCTGCACTTTATCGTGCTCATCTTCCATCTCTCCCACAATCTGCTCGAGAGCATCTTCGATGGTGACCATACCCGCAATACCACCATATTCGTCCACAACAATAGCCACGTGCTGACGCTTTGTTTGCATGTCGTGGAAAAGATCATCCACTGGCTTGGACTCCGGAACAAGCATTGGTTCGCGCATAATCGTGTCGATTGTACGCTCTCCAGCCGCGGGATTAAATGCTGTTGCTCGCACAGCATCTTTTAAGTAGGCAATTCCCCTCAAATCATCAATAGTTTCACCTGTGACTGGCACGCGAGAAAAGCCCGATCTTGAGCAATCTTTGAGCATATCGGTGAGAGTTGTTGATTTTTCGAGAGAAAACATATCTGTTCGTGGCACCATAATTTCGCGCGTTAATGTGTCGGTAAGAATAAGCACGTTGCGCAGCATTTCAGAAATTTCCGGGTCGAACATATGTGCTTCAATCAGACGGTCGATTGTAGAACGCGCTTGCTCGTGATGGATTTGTTCGAGCTCTTCGTCATCTGAGAGAGTTGGACGTGACTGATTGCGCTCGCTACGTTCTGCAGCTACGCGCGGCATTAGATGCATAGCCCGTGCAATAAATGGTGCATAGTTAAGCAAGATTGTGACTGATTGCTGATTAGATGAGCGCGGAGAGATGAGTGCCGCAATTCCAGCGCTGATAAGGGCGAAGATTAGTCCAATAGTGATTTGCAGCCAAATACGCACGCCGAAGACGCCCGCGGCGGTGGCGATGAGCGCGCCGATGAGCACATTAGAGACGACGCGCCAAAAGGTGCAGGTGACCGCCGCACGGTGGCGATGGATGATGATGTTTTGGGCGTGGCGGATGCGCGCTAAAGTTTTCTTGCGCACAAAATCAGATTCTTCATTAGTGCGCACTTCCAAAATCAAATTATTTAAATTAGAGCGCGTCACTCGTGAAATAGCAGATTCGCTTGACGCCATAATCAGAGAAAACCATAGCAATCCCAACGAAATAACACATAAACTGACTGCAAGAATAATGGAAGTTACGCTCATTACTCGTCCTCCTGCTCAGAAAGTTCATAAGGCAAAACTTCTGTAAGAGTTCCTGGACGAGCAGCCAAGAAGGTCAATAACAGTTGACGTTGCAGACCAAACATCTCTCGCTCTTCCTCAGGAGTAGAATGATCGAATCCTGTTAAATGCAAACAACCGTGAATGGTCAGTAAGAGCAGCTCCTCAATAGTGGAATGTCCTGCACTTTGCGCTTGAACCGCCGCTACTGCCGGACACAACACAATATCGCCCAGCATTCCTTCCACGAGTTCCGTGCCGTTTCCTGGACGCAGTTCATCCATAGGGAAACTCATCACATCCGTAGGTCCCTCAAGATTCATCCATTTGAGGTGAAGCTCTTCCATGGCATCTGGTTCGTTAAAAATAATCGTTAAATCGCTATGTGTGCTCACACGCAACTGATCCATCACCCATAAACCAAGTTGTGAGAACACTTCTGGATCAATATTCCAACGACTTTCATTAAGAACATCTACGCTCATTTTGTACTTCTTGTCCTACTTATTCTGTCTTATTCTGTGTCTTGTGTTTTTGCTGTGCAGCAGTAAAGGCATCGTATGCACTCACAATACGTCCTACGAGGTTATGACGCACAACATCGTCAGAGCCGAGATGCACGAAAGCAATATCGTCAACGTCTCCCAGCACTTTTTCAATCTGTAATAATCCTGAACGATGCACAGAAAAATCAACCTGTGTAACATCCCCAGTAATAACCATGCGAGTATTGAATCCCAAACGTGTTAGGAACATTTTCATCTGCTCAGGTGTGGTATTTTGTGCCTCATCTAAAATAACGTACGCATCGTTAAGCGTTCGACCGCGCATATACGCTAAAGGAGCTACTTCAATCGTATTATCAGCAATATAGCGTTGCATACGCTCGTTTCCGAGCATATCGGACAAAGCGTCATAAAGCGGACGTAAATACGGATCGACTTTCTCATTAAGCGTGCCAGGTAAGAAACCGAGATTTTCGCCTGCTTCTACGGCTGGACGGGTCAAAATAATACGTCGTATAGCGCCGTCTTCAAACGCACGGACTGCTTTAGCTACAGCCAGATAGGTTTTACCCGTACCGGCAGGACCAATACCGAAAGTAATGGTATGCGATTCAATAGCATTAATATAGTCAACCTGTCCAGCTGTTTTCGGGCGGATAGGGACTCCGTGAGCCATCGTAATAACGCGAGGAATATGTTGACCGCCTATTGTTGTGCGTTGGCCAGATACAGAACTTTTTACGTTATTTTCTGTGTGCGGACGACCGATAAAGTGTGGACGTTCATCTGGGAAACGCGGAGCAGATGGCTTTATTTTGCGCTCTTTACGGTCAGCTTTCTGACTGAGTTTATTCGAAAGTAAACGCTCAACATCGTCCACATTCAGCGGGTTCGTATAAGCGGTATCAATAATATTATTGAGAAAATCTTGAGCAGCTAAAGCGTCTGCCTCAGTACGCACAGAACTAGATACGATAGCAATAGTATTGCCACGCACTACGAAAGTAAGATCCGAATATGCTTTTTCGATAAGCCGTAATATCTGATCTTCTGGACCACATACGCTTACAGGATTAAGTTCAGCAGGAATAGTAACTGTGCGAGTAGTAGTACCTGATTGTGCCAAACTTTATTCTCCTTCTAATTTTTGACCAGTCAGCACATGAGCATGGCAGTGGAACACTGTTTGACCAGCATCTTCCCCAGAATTAAAGATCAAACGGAACTGACCGTTGTATTTTTCGTTAGCAATGCTTTGAGCTGTAGATACGATTTCAGCCAGCAAGCTTGGGTCTGCCTGAGCCACCTCGCTCACACGAGCAAAATGATTTTTAGGAACAACTAGAGCATGAACTTCTGCCTGTGGATTCAGATCTGCGAAAGCGTATGTACGTTCGGTTTCCATAATTTTTGTGCTAGGAATTTCTCCCTGAATAATCTTGCAGAAAATGCAGTTGCTGTCGAGTGCCATTATTGCTCCTTACTTTACCCATAATGTACTGGTGTTTATTCTAGCAATATCGCACCATATTATGCGTATCGTTCCAACACACGGCTGAGCAAGGTGAGAGCTACGCTTCCTGCACTTGAAGCGCGTAAAATATTACTACCGATTACGCAGACATGAGCGCCTGCTGCAGTTAGCTGTGCTACCTCGTCGTCGCTGATGCCGCCTTCTGGTCCTACTGCAACCCAGATAGTGCATTCGGTATTCAGAGATTTGACATGTTCCTCGATGCGAGACCACGTATCTGTGGCGTCTTGATGCAAAACAGCCACTATATCGCCCGCTTCAGTTGCTTGTTTAGTCCACTCGACCAGCTGTTTTGTTGTTTTCATTGATTCGAGCTGCGGCAAGAGAGCTCGTCGTGACTGCTCTGTGGCGGAGACGAGAACATCTTTCCATTTACGCAATGCTTTCTCAGCCTTATTTCCCTTCCATTGCACAATAGAGCGCTGAGATTGCCATGGCATAACAGAATCAACACCGATTTCTGTAGCCATTTCAATAGCTTGTTCGTCGCGTCCTGACTTCGCTAAAGCCTGAATAAGTCCGAGCTTTACGCGCGGAACTTCTATCTGGTCTATTGCCTCAATCATCACAGTTCCTGCAGCTGTGTCAGATACCCTTGCTGTAGCTACACGACCTAAGCCATCGGTTAAGCATAACTGCTCGCCTTTACCCAAGCGCATCGATTTTAATGCGTGCGTGGAAATCGCGGACGGTAAGATGTACTGCTCGCCACTGTGAGCAGGAAAATCAGCAGGCTTATCGATATCTTGACGCACAACGAACATTGGTAAAGTCATGTTAAGCCTTTCTGCGGCGTAGCGGATGTGTAAACAAGCGGGCAATATAGTGTTTCAGCGAGATCATAAGAGCTGCTATAACAATAGTAATCATGCCAACAAAATCGGCTGGATAGAAACTAGCATGGAACATTGCTACCGTAAAAACAACAGAAGCTACTGGCTCTAATGAAGCAAGCAAACTACTTTGCACAGGCCCTGTGTAGGCAGCGCCTTTGAGGAAAAGCGTGTACGCAATAATAGTACCAACGCCGATGATGCCCAGATAACCAAGAATAATTGGACCATCCCAGATGAACTTTTCTGTCCACACGTGTGAGCCAAGGGAAAATAGACCACCACCTACAAGCATAGACATGCCAATGCTGAGAAGACTACCCCACTGCTGCACAATTTTGACGGGAAGAATAATATAAGCTGTGTAGGTGAAAGAGGAGAAAATTCCCCAGAACAAACCCTTTGGGTTAATAGCCAAAGAGTTAAGCTCACCGTGCGTGGCGAGTAAATACGTGCCACTCATAGCCAGAATTACAGCCAAGATTTCGAGGAGTGCTGGCGGAATGCGGTTTTTAAAGCAGGTGTATGCCAAAACGGTAACGGGTGTGAGATACTGCAGAACTGTTGCTGTTCCAGCGTTCGTGTAGTGGATGGCCTGCAAATAGGCGAATTGATTGGCAACGATACCGAAAATCGCGAACAGCAGCATGTCTTTGAGGAATGCAGGTGTTCGCATTGCTTGAACAATACTTTTCGGGTTACGCAAAGCAACGATAGCAACAAGTACTGCGCCTGCAATAACGAGGCGCAGGGAGGTTACCGCGTTTACTGAAATACCGCGTTGTAGTAAATATTGACCACTGACTCCAGAAATGCCCCACGCGATGCTAGCTGCAAGAACCATTGCGCTACCGACGATTTTTGGCGACATTGGTATCCTCCGATTTTTGTATTTTCGCTCATCCTTCGCGAACCAGCCTCAAGTATATGAGGGTGTATCTATATGTTCGAGCTATTTCTTAAATGCGGCGTTTCGCCTGATTTTTCAATGCATTTGCCCTGCTAGTAGACTCTCAGAATGTATATTCGACACGCCAATATGCATAGTCTGAAACTCTGTGGTATTCTTTCTAACTGTTGCTTAATGCACTTGCGTAAAGTACTGTCCGGGTGGCGGAATGGTAGACGCGCTAGCTTGAGGTGCTAGTGCCCATTTTATACGGGCGTGCGGGTTCAAGTCCCGCTCCGGACACAATTTCAAGGATACATTCACAATGTGTCCTTTTCTTTTTTCCCTAGTTAGTCTGGTTGATAAGCCCGATTTGGTTCTTCAGTTTTTAGCGGGGGTTGTGTAGGTTGCAGGTGCGTGGAAGTTGTGAGCGCACAACGCTAACAATGCTTGCGGTCATCGTTGAGAGTGTTTTCGGTCTTCGTGCTATGCGTGAATCGTGGACTGCTAGAGCAAGTCATGTTTCATGCTGCGTTTTACCCCTGTTAGCATGATTAGAATACTCGTGAATCGTGGAACGCTCTACCAAGTCACGCTTCATGAACCACCCTAGGGCTCCTACACACCGCAAATAATAACCAGATAAGCCCAACCACAACCAAAACCCCACGAAAACCCCAAAAGACAGATTAAACCACGTCTTCTAAGAATATTTATTTGCTCAGGAATTGACATGAACAGTTTATGCAACTGACGCATCATCTCCCCTTATTCACAAAGGGCTACAACATAATGTGTAGCCCTTTGTGAATCGAACAATGTCCGACTTCATCACATGCAAAAGCGTATCAAAAATATTCGTTCAAAAAGAAATTAATCTTTGATGAGTATCACGGGTTGTACCTTTTCCAGCATCCTCCCCTCCTCGCGCTACCATCAAAACCATGCAGATAATCCATGTTGACAGCCTAGAAGATAAGCGTTTACACGCCTACATCAATTTAACCGAAGTTCAGCTGCGTAATCGTTTAGAGCCAGATGAGGGTATCTTTATTGCAGAAAGTCCTAAAGTTATTGATCGAGCTTTAGCAGCCGACCGCGAGCCGCTTTCCTTCCTTGTCGAGGAGGCATGGCTCGAAGGCATGCGTTCAACTTTTGAGCTAGTCGATGCTCGCTGGGGCATGAATATTCCCGTTTTTGTGGCTTCTGAAGCTTTACTTAAACAATTGACTGGCTACCGTTTACACCGTGGCGCTATGTGTGCGATGCGTCGCTGGGAGTTGCCAAGTGTTTTTGATATTTGTGCGCATGCTCGGCGAGTAGCTGTTATGGAAAATATTGTTGACTTTACAAATGTTGGTGCTCTCATGCGTTCAGCAGCTGCTTTAGGTGTTGATGCTGTGCTCGCTACCCCATCATGTTTAGATCCGTTATATAGGCGTGCTATCCGGGTATCTATGGGAACTGTTTTCCAAGTTCCTTGGACGCGCATTGGCGGAGATAATCGTAAGAATTGGCCAAATCCCTCTATTGAGGAGCTTAAAGATTTAGATTTTACTACTGTTGCTATGGCTTTGACCGATGATTCTATAAGCATGCAAGAATTATCGGCACGTATACATAGCGCGCCTGAAGATCCGCAACATATTGAAAAAGTTGCTTTGATTTTTGGTACTGAAGGTGACGGATTGAGCCGATATACTTTAGCTGCCACAGATCTTACAGTAAAAATTCCTATGAGTCACGGTGTAGATAGTTTGAATGTAGCAGCTTCAAGTGCGGTAGCATTTTACGCAACCATGTAAAAAAATAAAGCCGAGACCTGTGCCTCGGCTTTATTCATGTCTTTAGTTTTCGTGGACGGAGTAAGGAGTATCTGGATTTTCTCCAATATAATCATCTTGGTCCACAACAGCTCCGGTGAGCTTACCGAGATTCTTCAAACCGTGGTAAACAATCAAAGCTGCAAAAGAGCCGATAGCGATACCATTGAAGCTCACGCCTTGAACTGCGAAGGTAAAGTTTGCAATACCCACAATCATGACTACTGCTGCCACCATCATGTTTACGGTCTTACCAAAGTCAACCTTGTTTTCTACCCAAATGCGCACACCGAGCATACCAATCATGCCGTAAAGCAATGTGGTTACGCCGCCAAGAACGCCGGTTGGAATTGTGTTAATAATAGCGCCAAACTTAGGGCACAAGCTCAAGATAAGAGCGAATCCTGCAGCAAACCAGTATGCCAATGTGGAATATACCTTCGTTGCTGCCATAACACCAATATTTTCTGCGTATGTTGTGGTACCGGAACCGCCACCCAAACCGGCGAGCATAGTACCCAAACCATCAGCAAACAATGAGCGACCAATCTGTGGATCATAGTCTCGACCAGTCATCAAGGACACAGACTTTACGTGACCAATATTCTCAGCAATAAGCACTAATACTACTGGCAGGAACATAAGCAAAATGGAGAAATCAACTTCAGGAGTATGGAATTTAGGTAGACCAATCCACGCTGCTTCTTTTACCGGTTGGAAGTCAACTTGCTGACGTACAACAGCATAAATATAACCAATCAAAACGCCGAGCAAAATATTCAAGCGACCAAGCATACCCTTAAACAAAACTGCGCACAGCATAACAGCAAGCAGAGTTACGAGAGCAGTATCTGGAGCGCTCTTAAAGTTATTCCATGCTGAAGGAGCTAAATTAAAGCCAATAATCGCTACAATAGCACCATTGACCACAGGAGGCATGATTTTATCAATCCATGCAGAGCCTGCGAAGTGCACGATAGCACCAACAAGGGCTAAAGCTAAACCTGTGCATAAAATACCAAAGCTAGCTACGCCCAAACCTTTATGAGCAGTAGTTACCGCAGCAATAGGTGCTATAAAACCAAACGAGCTACCTAAATAACTAGGTAGCTTGTTGTTATTAATAAGAAGAAATAGTGCAGTCGACAATGCGGTGAAGAACAATGTTGTCGATGGATCAAAACCCGTCAAAAT
>QWCP01000520.1_pt1 | contig 11203 bp, 7 predicted proteins | sample 1972561 | NCBI WGS metagenome assembly QWCP01 (sample SAMN09866705, study PRJNA288562) | Human vaginal metagenome isolate pre4_vaginal, whole genome shotgun... | isolation source: vagina | host: Homo sapiens | place: USA: California
TTTGTGTGTTCAACAAAACTTCCTTTATAACTTCTTACCATTAAACATATACACATATAAAATGTACGAATTTTAACGACAAAAAAGAGAGCCACACACGCGGCTCTCTTTCTAATCAGCCTTTTAAATAAGTGCAAAATAATGAACTCACGGTAAAGCTAATTTATACGTATAACCCCAAATGAGTTATGCTTTGCGAACATTAGAAGCTTGAAGCTTACCATTTTGACCAGTGGTAATATCAAACTCTACTGCTTGACCTTCGTCCAAAGTCTTAAAACCATCCATTTTAATCTCGCTAAAGTGTACGAATAAATCATCGCCATCTTCGCGAGAAATAAAACCGTAGCCCTTGTCTGGATTAAACCATTTTACAGTACCCTGAGCCATGTCGTGCCTTTCTTTCTTGTCCTATTGGACTTAATAGGTGCATACATTATGTACACACTAACTAACCGCTACTTATAAAGAAACTCTTTTACCAAACACACACGATGGTGACCTTGGTTAAATAGTCTTTTCACAAGCACAGTTTCTATCATACTCTATAAATGTAATAATTTAGTCGACAATTATATTGCATTCTTTAAGACTTACGATAGCTTTGTGTTAAGACTTGCAAATTCTGGTGGAATAACATCAGCTTCACAATCAAATGCCTGCTCTATAGCATGTGCTTGCCCTAATCTTAAACTGCTTAACTCTAGATTTTGCGTGCGTTCGTAAACACGCGCCTCCATACGAAGCACATAGGCAACATATTGAGCAATAGAAGCACCCACTTGCGATAGGTTCATCATCGTTACCAAAGAAGCAGGAGCAAGCTGCATAACAACCGCTGAATTCATTTCAAGTAATTCTGCGATCGCGTCATCAACATCACCTAGATGCGTAATGTCTTTCTTAAGAAGCGCGCATTCCAAAGGCTTAGATACACCTTCTACAAATTTTTTAATTGCTTCTTCAAGAAAATCCTTATGAATCATGGATTCTCCTTTCGCTATGAACACAAAACTATCTTACCTTGCACCTATCCAGAGTCTAAACATCTATGCAGTTGGAGCATGCAAACCTAAATGTGTAAACGCAAGTGAAGTTGCTTGTCTTCCCTGCGGCGTTCTAATTAACAATCCCCGTTGAAGTAAATACGGCTCGTAGACATCTTCTAACGTAGCAGGATCTTCCCCTACCGCAGAAGCAATAGTGGTAAGTCCAACCGCTCTACCTCCAAATGTTTGCGTTAATACCGATAATATCTTTTTATCCATCCAGTCTAAGCCCATTTCGTCAATTTCAAAGAACGATAAAGCTTGTGAAGCAACATCCCAGGATATTTCGCCATGGGCTTTTACCTGTGCATAATCTCGTACGCGCTTAAGAAGGCGGTTTGCAAGACGAGGTGTACCGCGCGAGCGGGATGCAATTTCTTGTGCACCTGAATCGTCAATACCAACCTCAAGAATCCCCGCGCTGCGTTTTACAATTTCTGCCAGCTCATCCACCGTATAATAATCAAGGCGATACGAAATTCCAAAACGATCGCGCAAAGGTCCCGTTAACAAGCCCGTTCTTGTGGTGGCACCAATGAGCGTAAAGTGAGGCACATCTAAACGTATCGAACGTGCAGCTGGACCTTTTCCAATAACAATATCAAGGAAAAAATCTTCCATTGCCGGATAGAGCACTTCTTCTACCTGATGATTAAGGCGATGGATTTCGTCGACAAATAAGACATCTCCCTCTTGAAGGTTTGTCAAAATAGCAGCTAAATCACCTGTTCTAGCAATTGCTGGACCTGAGGTTGTTTTAAGGTGAGCACCCATTTCATGAGCAACAATTGAAGCAAGTGTTGTTTTTCCTAAACCTGGAGGGCCCGAAAACAGCACGTGATCGAGGGTTTCTCCCCTATCCTTTGCAGCAGAAATAAGTACGCGAAGGTTTTCGCGTACACGCGTTTGTCCGCAATATTCTCCCAGCGATTCTGGTCGTAAACTACGCTCAACATCTAAATCATCTTCGGTAAGCTCACACGCCACGCTCCGCGAAGCTCCTGCGTTATGTGCTTGAGCATCTGTTCCGCTCTCGTGCTGTAAAGCATGCGAGTGCATGCTTGAAGCGCTATCGGCAAAGAGGTTTTCTTCGTCTGCTACCCACACTATAATCTGCCTCCTAAGCGTTGAAGCGCTTGCGTAATAACGGTTTGTGCCGTAAGCGATGGATTATCATTGCATTCTTTTTTATCATACGGTTTAAGAGCAATCTCAACTTCTTGAGGTGTAAAGCCCATAGCCAATAATGCCGATTGCGCGTCATCAAGTACACTGTGACGCGGTGCTTGCGCGCACACGCCAGACGTCTTTTGCTCGGCAGAAGCCAAAATACGAAGCTCGGCATCTTTTGCAAACACATCGGCTAACTCTATAAGCAAACGTTGCGCTTTCTTTTTTCCAACGCCTGGTACCTGTGCCATACGTGTTACATCTTCGGACAGCGCAATTGTTGCCAAATCTGATAAAGAATACGTTGACAAAACCGCCAGCGCAAGTTTAGGACCTACACCCGAAATACCAATAAGCCTATCAAACGCGTTTCTTTCTTGGCGCGAAGAAAAGCCATAGAGTTCCATAGCATTTTCTTTAACGATCATTCTAACTAACAGCGTAACAGCCGTTTGACCACATGCAGGTAAATTGGCAGCCGTATTGGCAGAAATTCCCAATTCATATCCCACGCCCTGTACGTCTAAGACCACCGAGTTTGGAAAGACTTCAACAAGTGTTCCTGTAAGCTGAACGATCATTATTTATTTCTCCTGCTCTGACGTGTCTTATCCATAACATTTCCAATGCCGTGAGCATAATCGGAATGAGCCTTACTTGCAGCTGCGGTAAGCGCACGAGCCTGTAGTTTGTGTTGAAGGGCTTCGGCACGTTGCTGTTCAAGCATTTCTACCGAAGCACTTTGATATGCCGCCTGCTGCGTGCGAAGTAAACTTGCATGGCAAATTGCCGCAGCTAACGCATCAGCACAGTGATCGGGTCTTGGATCGTGATCGAGGTTCAAAATATTTCTAACCATAAAGATAACTTGGCGTTTATCAGCTGAACCCGTACCAACAACAGCTTGTTTAATCTGCATGGGAGTATACTCGCCCAAAACAACACCTGCACGCGCACAAGCAACAAGTGCCGCACCACGTGAATGCGCCGTATCTATGGCAGAACGCACATTTTCGCCAAAAAATATTTTTTCAATAGCCACGTGCACTGGCTGATAGCGCTCAATAGCATAGGAAATTCCCTGATAAATAGCATCAAGACGTTCGGGCAACGACTGAGCAGAGGTGGTGACCACGCAATCGTATGCACGTGCGCGATACACGCTCCCACGTGTTTCCACAATACCCCATCCTGTATGTGCAAGTCCTGGGTCTATTCCTAGGATTACCATGCTATCTCCTTAGTATCATCCCGATAACCGGAACATTAGTTCTAGTATATCAGATTCTTTGACAATGTGGATGAGATTTAAGGACTTAGTTTTCAGAATACGGATTATTGTCATCTAACTCGTGCGTCATCTGCAAAGATGTACCCGATACAGATGATGCATTTGCATGAGATGTACGCGTGGGACGCTGCGCATGATTATAAAATACGCCACCATAGCAAAAGTCACGCACTGTTCCCAAAATAAATTTCAGATGACGCTCGGCATGCGCCGAGGTAAGCTTTTTATTCATAAGTTTGGTAAACGAGGCATCATGTGCATTTGACTGATGGGTGTTGTTTGCACGAAACTCCATATTCTCAAACGTATCAAGCTGATTGTCTAAAATATAAAAACTTTCTTCATGTGAAAGCGGCCGCGCGTTCAAAATATCGTCCACCAAATCTTGAATCGACTGATCTTGCGGACGTGCCTGTGAACGAGCCGCTTTTTGAGCTCTCATCTTATTTTTGAGATCAAACGCATGTTGTAGATCGCGAATAAATTTATCAATTGTTTTATCCGATGTGTTGCTTTGAGTGTCGCCTGAGGTATGCTCTTGAGAATCCTCAGACGTCTTATCAAACACACGCTGAATATCTTTCATAAATGTTTCAAAGTCGCTCACAGAATCACTTGGAACTTCAATATTAGCCTGCATAATGTGACTATCTATATCGCCCGGAAGCGATTGCAAGAGCTTGCGTAATTCGTCTTCGTCAATGTCGTGGGCATTACCCACCGTCATAAACCCACCTGCAACAGGAAGTGTCTGAAAACCATGACTCTCAAGCCATGCTTTCAGAGATTGTACATGTTGTATAACATCCCTATCAGTGCTTGGATCTACATCACGCGCGCCGGTTGGGCGTAAAAGAATGTCCTCATCAAGTTCATCGTCGTCATCATCGTCGAGATACGGATCGTCTGGGTCGGCGTCGTCTGGGTCGGCGTCGTCTGGGTCTGCGTCGTCGTCATCTGCTCCGAACAATTGAAGCAAAGACTCAGGTGAACGAGGAAAAGCCTTTATCAACGACAGATCTATCTTTTGAAACAGCTGTGACGACAGGTCTGTTTGTGCCAGAGTAGCCGATAAATTATCGGCTTGATCAGCTAAAATACATGTTGAGATAGGGCAGTCAGAAAGCGTAAACGTATCAAACGGTGCGGCAAGCGTACTCGAAAGTTTATTCAAACACGAAGTAAAGAAGTCAGCTAATCCTTGAATAACACCAGATTGAGTGGCAAGGTGCTGCTCACGCGCTGATACACGCTGGTGAAGATAATCCTGTAAGCTACTATCAAGTGTGTGGACATCACAGGTAGCAAGCGCAGACAGGTGTTCTTGCAGCCTTTGATATTCAATATTTTTATATTCACAGGTTGAAAAAAGAGCCGAACGAGTCATGCGGGCACGGGCAAGACGCTCAACATCACAGCGCAAGAGGTCCGCAAGCGGAGCAATGCGAGCACATGTATCAAAAAGTGTGTATGCACCCAGCATATACGCAAGTTTGTCACACGAACTTACCAGCACAGCCGAAAGCGTTTGCGCCCATGTTTGTGCATAGCCAACAAGCGCACCTTCGCGAACATGTATTTTTTCTTGCAACGTTCTAAAACCTTGACCGTATGACATATCGTTGCAGGTACGAGCATCAATTCCTAACGCAGTTGCCAATGTGTTGGCAGCCGAAAAATCATACGAGCATTCACGAGGCGCAATCAACGCGTGCACGTGCAAAGCACCAAGTGCATCAACCAATAACGCCGCAAGCACGCTACTTGCAAGACCACCATCCATGACGCAAACAACTTCACGCATGCCAAATGTTGCACACCTGTCTTGGACACCCATACAAAGCGCATCCCAGATACGCATGTAAGCAGAGTCAGGATTTTTTTGAATACGAGTTGACAGTTTTTGAGTTGATAGTTTGTCTTTAGATGTTGGCGATTGATCGGTGTTATACAAACAAAAGCGCTGTTCAAAGGGTGCACAATACGCGCTCATTGTTCCATGTGGCTGCAAAACAAAACTTGGTGCTGCATAAAGTTTGTTGTTTATGCAACCAATACTTGGCACTACATATACAGGACATATCGTAGGAGTTATCGAAGTATCCTGCATAAACGGCATTATGTGTGCAAACTTGTTTGCAGCTGTATCAGGAGCTGCATTTTCAGCCGTGCGTTCAGCCGTATGTGCAGACGTATTTGAAGACGTATTTTCAACCGCACTTGAAGATGTATGTGCAGACGCATTTACAAACTCGAGCGCAGACGAGAGCGAAAGTGGTTGAGAGCCAAACAGGATGATTCCATGTGGCTCATATTTTTTGTATGCATCTAAATTACGCGGCGAAAATGTGCACACAAATCTTTGACCACACAAGCTAAAACGAGTAACTCGGCGCGGCAAGCATTCTTCAAGAAGAAATGCGCACGGATACTCACGCGAGGCAAAACTCCAATCACAAGGAGCTAACAAAGGTGTTTTCACATGGAGCGCCATGGTATACAAGCAGCGCAAGCGCACATCTAAATCATCACAGCGCGAAGAGTGCGCCAAAGAAGATGGATCTGCTATACCTACTTTCAAGCACGCATTGGTAAAACTACGTGGAACAATAATTAAATCAACTGCATGACGTGTAGCATATGCGTCAAGTTCTTCGAGCTTGGCAAGCATTTCGGCAACTGTTGAACAAATAAGACGCGTATGTACCATCAATATATTCATGAATCGCTCCAAAACTTTATACTAACACCGCACAACGCCATTTGAGTAAGCATGGTATCATGCGTTGAACTCACGCAACTCTTACCGAGCGCGCTTACAACCCTTTAGATAAACACACTCACTCGACAATCCGAACCAAACATATCCTCAATCTCGGCCTTGAGCAGCGGATCGCACGCATCTACCGTAAGAGGTAACTCCATATGCATAATATCATGTGCCGAACTTTCGTACAGCAACTCAACCCTATCAAGTCCAGGATAGCGCACAAGCACGCTCCGCAGCATTTCAAAATAAGGCGTAGAGAGTTTTGACGTAGAAAGGCCGATTTCTATAACATGAATTGAGTTAATTGCACCCGAAAGCTGAAGCGGTGCCAAAGTCTCTACAATAACTTGATTACCTCGCTCGCCACGCTCAAGTTTACCAGTAACTTTGATGAAAATATTTTCGCCACTGCTATCAAGCGACTCCAAAACTTCACCTTTAAGCAGCGCAGATGAAGCCTCAAACACCTTAGGAAATACAACTAAAGGAATTTGTCCTTCCATATCTTCGAGCGTAACAATAGCCATCTGTTTTCCCGTTTTAGTAAGGCGACGCTGAATAAGACCTGTTGCTGTCATGCCTGCTAAATGTATTGTTTTTCCTTCGGGAACTTTATATTCCAAATGCGTGGCGCCGCTTTGCTCGTCAATAACTTCTTTGCTTTCTTCCAGCTCACTTAAGGTAAAATCACGCGAACGACGCAAAGCAACCTGATACGGGCGCAGAGGGTGGTCGGTAACATAAATACCTAATACTTCGCGCTCTTGCGAAAGCATAAATCCGTCTTCCCAGCGATCATGCGGATCTGCAGGAGGAATTTTTTCTTCAAATCCCGATCCTTCAACCGTTCCAAAATAATCAAACAGCGACAACTGCCCCATCGAACGATCTTTTTCGTGACGTGCGGCTTCATCAATAATATTTTTAGGATTGTTTTTATCAATAAATCCCATAAGCTGCTTGCGTGGATAGCCACACGAATCAAACGCACCAGCCTTGATAAGAGCCTCTACAACACGGCGGTTTGCCTGAGCAGAATTAACGCGCTTTACAAAATCATGCAAATTTGCAAATGGGCCGTTTTTCTTGCGTTCTTGCATAATAGCAATACCAACATTTTCACCAACACCGCGAATACCAGCAAATCCAAAACGAATTCCTTGTGGTGTTGCCGTAAAATCACGACCAGACTCGTTAATATCAGGAGGCAAAATCTTAATGCCCTCGTGATTACATGCACTAATATAGTGGACAATTTTGTTGGTTTTACCCATATACGATGTAAGCACCGATGCCATGTATTCACGCGGAAAATATGCTTTTAACCAGGCTGTTTGCATAACCAAAATAGCATAGCCTGCAGAGTGCGATTTGTTAAACGCATACGACGCAAATTCCAAAACATCGTCCCAAATACGTTGTGCAACTTCTTTTTTATAGCCATTTGCACTTGCACCATTCATCCAATGGTCATACGTTGTTTCATCGCGACCGTTTTCCCAGTGAAAAATGGTACTGGTTAAAAGCGCAATTTTTTTCTTTGCAACAGGTTTTCTGATTTTAGAGTCACTCTCTCCTTTAGAAAAGCCACTCATTTTTACCGAAATCTGCATAACCTGCTCTTGGTATACAATAGTTCCGTATGTTTCGTCCAAAATGTCTGAAAGTCTGTCATCGTAAAAGACAACAGGTTCACGACCGTTCATACGGTTAATATAGCTAGTTACCATTCCTGCGCCCAGAGGTCCTGGACGATACAAGGCAATTAAAGCTACAATTTGACGAAACTCTTTTGGTTTCATATTTTTGATGGTTGCTGTCATGCCTTCCGATTCAATTTGGAACACGCCAGCAGTTCGCCCCGAACCAACCAACTGAAAAATGCGCGGATCGGTAAAAGGTATTTTTTGCGGATCTATATCAATGCAAGTAGCTCCAGGTTTAAGACAAGCTTTAACTCCATCACCTAAAGAATCAAGCTTACTTAAGTCGGGATAACTAGCACGAATGTTATCAAGTGCTTTAGAAATAACGGTTAAGGTACGCAAGCCCAAAAAGTCCATCTTTAACAGACCCATATCTGCAACGGAATGTCCTTCGTATTGGGTAATTTCTACGCCACCTTTGGTGTCAAGCTTGGTGGGAACGTGATCATTAACAGGTGTTGGTGCAATAAGGATAGCGCAGGCATGCACACCTTCGCCACGAATGATGCCCTCAATAGAGCGTGCAGCATCAATAATGCGGTGCTCATCGCCATTATTATGGTAAGCGTCCACAAAATCGGGGTTATACATGTCCTCTTTGCCTTCAGTTTTTGAAAGCACAAATTTCAGCTTAGTCTTTGGATCACTTGAAACCATTTTCGACAATTTTTGCGCAGTTGCAACGGGATACCCCAAAACACGAGCAGCATCGTTAATTGCCTGTTTTGCCTTAATGGTTGAGTACGTAATAACGTGACACACACGATCAGAACCATACAGTTCACGAACATGTTGCACAACTTCCAAACGACGCTCATCGTCGAAGTCCATATCGATATCGGGCATCTCGGTACGCTCGAGTGACAAGAAACGCTCAAACATCAGGCCGTTTTCAAGCGGGTCAAATGCCGTAATGTCCATAGCGTATGCAACAATAGCACCTGCCGCCGAACCACGACCAGGGCCAACTCCAATACCATGTTCTTTTGCCCATCGAACATATTCTTGAACAATTAAAAAGTAGTCAGCAAAACCCTTAAAACAAATAACGCCATATTCATATTCAAAACGCTCTTTTACATTTACGCCGTTAATGGTAACGTCTTGCCATTGTTCGCCGTATTTGCGCGCCAAACCTTGTTCGCATTCGCTCCGGAAACGCTCCTCTGATGTTTCGCCTTCGCGCAAACCAGGAAACTTAGGTAGATACATGTGCGTCCAGTCAAGTTCAAACGAACATTTTGCGGCTATGCGAACGCTTTCGTCTACGGCCTCAGGAACCCATGCAAACAGTGCGCGCATTTGTTCTTCGGACTTAAAATAAAACTCTGAACCAGGAAGCGTTGACTGGTAATTTTCGTCGAGGTGGGTGTTGGCACCAATACAGCTTAAGATGTCGCGCGTTTCAACGTCATCTTGATGAAAATAATGATTGTCATTAGTTGCAACAACAGCTATCCCCTCTTCTTTTCCCAGCTGAACAATGCGTTGTGCGATCATTTGTTCGGACATACCATTCCAAGAATCCAAAGAAACACCGTGATCTTGGATTTCAAGATAAAAATCATCACCAAACAAAGCTTTAAATTTTTGTGCCCATGCGCGCGCGGCATCGTATTGCTGCGTAACTATCATTTGAGCGATAACACCATGCGCACAACCGCTTAAACAAATAAGGCCTTCATGATGCTTTTCCAACATGGCAAACGTAGTACGAGGCTTGTAATACATCATTTGGTTTGCCGCAAGTGACATCATTTTCATTAAGTTAACGTAGCCCACAGCATTCTTTACCAAAAGCGTTAGGTGATAACGTTTTTGCGGCGTTCCTTTTTCGATACACTGATCAGGAATGAGGTTTGCCTCACATCCAAAAATAGGCTTAATGAGAAGCTCAGGTTTTTGCGCGCGAACGCGCTCGATATCATGCGTTTCATCCCATACGCGTTTATCTTTTTCCCATTGTGCGTGACATCTATCGTGAGGCGCAGCGTCAGGGTCATCTGGCTTAGGCTCTTTGTTATCCCACTGTTTTTCATAGCATTCAACGTCGTGCTTGTACTGCTTCATATCGGCAGCATTATCGTTATATTTTCTGCATGCTAAATCGAAATCGGGGATCCCAAACATATACGCATGATCGGTAAGTGCAAGCGCGTGCATGTGTTGAGCAACTGCTGCGTCCACCATATCCTGAATGGAAGTTGATGCGTCCAAAACAGAAAAAAACGAATGATTATGCAAATGAACAAAAGCCATTATTCCCTCAAATTTCGTCTATTGTAGCTGTATCTATCGTAGCGTTATCTATCGTAGCTGTTTTATCGTAATCGTATGTCCTTCTTTTTAGCAAGCAGGATTTTTAGCCTCACAACTGCTGTAATCTGTTTTAATTACATAAGGTTGTCCATGCCCATCGTCTAACTCAACGCAAACAAACGCACAGGTCACACTTGTATAACCAGCATGCAACAATACATCGGCATACAGTTGTGATTGCAATGCATGGCGAGCAGCAATCTCTTCTTTTGACAAGCCCAGATCTCCTGTTTTGTAATCAATAAGAAGCGCATGACGCGACGAAGCAGAAGTTGCTAATAAGTCGAATGCACCATGATAATAGCGCCCGTACACAGAATTACGCTGGATACAAAACGGCACTTCAGCACGGATAGTATCGTAGGCGAGAACTTCACGACGAATGTTAGAATTCCACCAACGCCAAAGCGCGTCACGTAACCGCTTCTCTTTTGCAGCAGATAACTTCCAATACGCACACATGCGCGCAATGTGTTCATCTGAGGGGAACAGATTTTGCGATTCTACCATACTTTGCGCAAGCTGATGAAATGCCGAACCTAGTGCAGTTGCGCGTGTTGTATCGGAAGTATTCATCGACACATCTTGAACAGACACAGCGTCTGCTTTTTTCGAATCAACATGTGAGGCAAGCGCTTGCTTATCTTGATCCATGCTGTCTTTAATCGAAGAAAAACTATAAAAATCAGCTGACGCGCGCTGCATTATAATGTCATACATTTTCTGCGAAGAATTTGTATCATACAGTTCAAAGGGTAGCGAGCTGGAATGCATTCTATCATCTTGTATCTTAAGCGTGTCTGTACATGGTGAAGCTTGCTTTTTATCGTGCTTCGTTGAAAACGCTTCTGATACCGGCAAGCTAAGGCTATACACAAGCTCACGCTTAAGAGGAATC
>QWCP01000531.1_pt1 | contig 11003 bp, 14 predicted proteins | sample 1972561 | NCBI WGS metagenome assembly QWCP01 (sample SAMN09866705, study PRJNA288562) | Human vaginal metagenome isolate pre4_vaginal, whole genome shotgun... | isolation source: vagina | host: Homo sapiens | place: USA: California
CGCTTTAAGCGGAAACACCCCCGCATGTGCGGGTAAAACACTTGATAAATCAATTATACTACGCTTTAAGCGGAAACACCCCCGCATGTGCGGGTAAAATATCAGTTGACTTTTTAATTTTTCGGTGATATTAGAAACACCCCTGCTATTGCTGGGAAAATTGTGCTGTTTTAGGGCTTCCAGTGTCTTCCCTTGGAACACCCCCGCATGTGCAGGTAAAATCATTGTTTACTATATTGTTTTTTCATATTTTCAGAAGCACCCCCGCATATGCGGGTAAAACTCCAATTATACCAAACCCTATATAGGTACTCTGGGAACACCCCCGCATGTGAGGGTAAACAAAGATAATAAAGATTACGAGTTTGTTTTTATCCCATATAGAGGGAAACACTCGCTTATTGCGAGAAACAATTTTTTGGACACTTCCAATCGTCACACACCTGCTATTGCAAGAAAACTAGTTTAGATCGCCTCTTTTTCTTTTATAACTAAAGCACTTATACGCACCCTCTTTGGACTTATATCCATATCCTTGAGCATCGTCTAAAATCTCTCCTGTTTCTATATCTACTATAACATATCTGTCATGACCATGTTTGCTCTTTTTTGTTAACTCAGAATCAACAATTGCCTTGTAATTATTTATCATAAATTATCTCCTTTCTGCTATTGGCACAATTGTCATAAGCCCATATCCATAAGCTTTTCTTTTTCCAAAACCATTAATTAAAATTTCTTTAAATTTATCTACATCTTTAACAGCTAAAACACCTTCAACTACAGCTTTATTTATAGGAGCTTTTTGATTATCTTTAACTAACTTATCATAACCTGATTGAATAAGTGTACAATCCAAAACTTCAAAACCGTTTTTATCGCTTCGTTCAATAAGATATTTTATTTTGTCTTCATCACTTTTACAGACAAAATTGTCACCTCTTTTTGAATTTCTAACATATACAGAACTAACGGGATTATATTTTATTTTAAATCGATATAGCTTATCCTCACTAATATCGTTTAAAAATTGGTCATAGTTTGTTATTTTAGCAGTTCCTTTAATACCGTTTCTTTCAAACATTTCGACATCTGGCTTTTGTTCTGATAGCATTACTAGATAATTTTTGTTATTAAAACTATCCAATCTCCACAACTTTCTAGTTCTTATATTTTCTTTAAATTCATTTGGGAAGGATTCTTCAACCCATTTATGAAAATATTGTAAATTAGTATACACATAATTTCTATAATTTTGATTATCTTTAAGCATTACTCTTGAAAGATACATTTAATCACCTACTTTTGTTGTATATTTGTATTCGAATCTACTTGAAAAATCACGTTTTGAATTCTCATAAGATTCTGTTAAATCACATCTTATTAGTTTTTCTTTACTACTAGTATCTATATAATCACTGAATATTGATAGCTCTACACTATCTTTTTTGATACTTTCCTTATACCACTTGGAAGCTAACCATTCATAATCTTTGATTATATCGAGTTCATTTCCTTCAAATTTTCCTATTAAATAATCAGCATTTATCGGGTTTGATTTTCTGCCTAGAAATAGTTGATATGCAGGGCTTTTTAAAGCGTTGTATACATCTTTCATTAACTTTTCATCATCACTCGATAAAGCTATAAGAAACTTAGCATCCTGGATATAATACTTTTGTATTAAATTACTCTTAACAAAGTAATTTGGGTCATTAGGCATATATTTAGGATTGTATTCCATAGCTATTTGAAAATCACGAAGCAAACTTCCTTTTTGATCTATTCTAACGGAGAAATTTAAAGAATTTAATCTTTTGATATTTTCTGCATCGTCTTTTTTATAGCCAAAAGCAGCTGCTACTAATCCAATAACAGCACTTTTTGTCGGATAATATTCAGTATTTCTTATCTCATAATTTGCTAAGCCTCCCCATGATTGAAGAGGACTAGCAAACTTTAACAAAATAACACTCACGACTAATCACCTAAATTGTCTATTAAGAAATTGGCTACATTTTCAGCTAAGTTGTTTAAATTATCAGCTTCATTTCCAAACTCACTTAAACAATCAACATCATCAAAAGAAATAAAAGAGCTTAATAAAGGCTTATCATAAAATTTATTAAACTTTTTATGCTCATCACAAAGTTTTTCTATAGATTTCTTAGTATATCCGGAATTAGACACTACAGGTTCTTCAAAAGCAGAAACTAAGTTCATTGGTCTATCTGAACGAATATCTATTGCTAAGAAGCTAGGCAAAGTTTGATTTGCATAAGAATTTATCTTTCCTGATGGCATTGATAAACAGAAAGCTTTAATAAAAAGCTTAATAGAATTAATCAATGTTTCTTTATCGTGAATTTGATCAAACAAGTCGTGAATTGCAATGTTTGAATATCTGTATAATGTTGAGGCGTTGAAATTTGAATTACCAATCATTGCAGCTCCTTGATCTTTTGTATACTCATCAACTGCTGTAAAGTAGTCTACTTCAGAATTAACTTCATGAGTGGAGATAGCATGTGCTACTTGACAGCTTGCCTCTACATTTAAATTTTTAGATGAAGCAACCATTCTACCGAATAGTGCAATATCTATAGACATATTGTTTTTAATACTTTCTATAATATCGGATTTTGCAACATCACCTTTTACTGCTGCTTGTGCTAATTCTAAAGCTTGTTTATCAGAGATAAAAAACAAAGACTCTAGGACTAAAGTTTTTTCTCCGTCATCATCAACATCTTTAAGTTTTGTTGAAATTCCAGCTGATTTTAATACCTTTCCAGCCTTTTTAATAGCTTCTTCTCTAGGAATAGAACTATCAATTTCTAGCATTTTATCGGCAATATAATCAGGTAATTTTAATGTTCTAACTCCTAAGTTTTGAACCTCGCTATTTTCATAAAAATATTCTCTAATAGCTCTTTTCCAAGATTGAGAACTAACTCTTGATCTATTCACTCCACCGTATAATGCTGATTTTGGGTTTCCAAATTCATCTCTATTCACATTTGATGGTGGTAGTACTTGTATTGCGTGTATGTCTAAATATAATCTATTCTTCATTCTTTTCTTCCTCTTTTCTTTTAAAATCAATGTATTTTACTAGGTTTGCATAAATTTCTAAACAATCTTTTCTAGTTGAAAATTCTTTTATTTGATGCAATGCAAATAATTTAAAATCTTTTCTAAAATCTTCTAGGTCAATATTTCCCGAAAGCTCTCTATCTACATAGAAATATAGAGGCTCTATTTTTTTCTCAATGTAACCTTTAGAAGATTTATCGTCATATCTATTTAATTGTGCAATTTTATATAAGAAATTATTGTAATTTTGAACAACGGTATAACAATATTCTAAAGTTTTATATAAATCAGAATCCTTGTTAAAAAGCTCTAATACATTTGCGTTAAAACTACTGAAAATTTCCTCTTTTGGAACATATGACAATGCGTTTCCATCATCTATCAACGTCACCATGTCTACTTTAATATCTTTTAAATCAATGTTTTCATAATACTTTAATAAGTTTTCTAGAATAACGGGTGTTTCATATAGCCCCTTACTAATCAAGAATAAAACCTGCCACAAACTGTAGTTATTTCTAACCTTTATAGTGTTGTAAATATCTTCTTTTTCCTTATATCTTAAAATAGCCATACTTTCCAACTTAATAGGCTCTATTAAGGATAATTTGCACACATCTAAGCTATTATTTGATATTCTAATAGCTCTTGAATAAGTATTATACAACTCTGCAAGATTGTCTGGAACATAACCATTAATATTCTTAGTAATAATCTTATTTGACGATTCTTCCCAGCAAGGCTTTTGAGAATTTCCTATAAACTCTTTAATTGGGTGTACTAAAACAAGATTTAGCATTAGTGTTTCAAACACGTTACTGCCCCTTAAACTCATTGTTGTAATCTTATACAACCAACCATATGACTTTTTATCTACACCGTCAAAAACAGCCTTATCTGACGTATTAGAATAGTTTTGGTATGTTATAATCCATCTAGCAAGTTCTGAATCATACAGTTTATTCTTTATCTTTTCATCATTAACGTTAAACATTCTTAACGAATTTGATTCGTAAAATCTACCGTTTATCTTTTTAAAAGGGATATTAGATGGTTTTGCATTTTGCTTACCCATCGATATAACATTAAAATCTTCCCATATATTACTACTTACTTGATAAAACGGATACTCGTCATCATATAGATAAAATCTATCGTGATATTTATTTAAATAATTTTCTACAATCTTTGGAAAAGATTTCTTTTCCCATAAATTAGTCCATGTTTTATTCAAATCATTAACATAATCTTCAATCACATTTGGATCTATTTCAGTTTTCTGCTTAAACATATCATTTAACCCAAAATACCCATACTCTTCTCCGTTCTCATCAAATCTTGAGAATACCGTTTGAAGAATAGATAACAAAAATCTTGTTATTGAAATTGTCTGAACTTCAGTATCACCTGCTATACTAATGTACTTAGAGGCATTTTTAAATAGCTCCAGAATCGAAACATTTAAGTTGTTACAATCATTGTCAATTACAGGAATCCATTTTTCATCTAATAAATTAAATTCACTCAACTATTACTCCTTTCAAAAATTCGGGTATAACATAATTAGGAGGAACTAATGAAAAAAATATTATTATTCATATCCATAATTACATTTCTAATCCCAATATCAATAATCACAAACTCTGAACTTCAAAGCTATCGTAAAGAAAGCAATACAAAAGCTGTATCAGAATCTATGAATAAAACACTTAATTCAAACGAGAAATCATCACAAGATAAAATATTCGAATTAAGAAAAAAACTAAATAACAAAAATGTCATCGGAAGAATCGAAAATAAGGCTTTAAATATAGACGAAATTATCGTAAAATCTAAAGATGACACTTACTGGCTTAACCACGATATTAATAACAAAAAGAACAAATATGGAACCATATTTCTAGACCGTTACAATCGCAGTGATTTTAGTGACTGGAACAACAATCTGTTCGGTCATAAAATGCTAGATGATAAGATGTTTTCAAATCTTACTAAGTTGCAAAACCAAAAATACACGACCAACTTACAATCTAGTAATAACGATATATTTACAATAACATCGATACAAGGTATTGAATGTTATAAAATAATTTCTATTAAGCGTATTAAAAAGCTTGATAGAAGCTTTTATAAAACGCAAGAAGATCGTGACTGGTTAATTAATTTGATAAATACATCAGATATAGTAGTCAATAAACCAAAAGAGGCTATCGAAAAATACGTCATTTTATCAACATGCGTTAATCCTAGTGCCGATGATAATTTAAGGCAAATTGTTCTTTTGCAAAAAATATCACAATAAAAGAATGTGATATCTTTATTAATTATTATACCACATTCTTTTTATCACTTAAATATAAATTGATTTTTGCGATATACATTCACTGGTTCTAATAAAACCTTGAATATAGCGACTTATTCCAACCTTACCTTTATGAGAGTATGGATAAAACTTAATTACTATTTCTCCCGTATCTCCAGAAGAAATTCTTTCATTCGGATCTAGTAGCTTACCCTCTCTATCTCTTAGCACAACTGAAAGCTTTCCTGTTTCGTCATTACCTACTTTTACATTTCTTATCATTAGTTTATTTTGTGCTAAAGATTGACAAAACTCTTTGTTATCATCTTTTTGATTAGCAACAAAAGAATTAACGTCTATAAATAAGGATTCATTGGTCTTTTTCTTTATCATATCCATTGTTGTATTCTTTGGATATATCCCTTTTTTAATACCGTAGTCAAAAGCATTTAGATATGCTTTATTTATTTCGTTAACAATATCTTTATCATTAGGAATTAACACTAATGTTGATAAGCCTTCATCTACATCTGGATTATAATTTGATATATTCAAGTTTGGATATAACAAAACTACATCTTTAATTCTAACAGCTGATGATATTGCTATTGCCTTCTTATCTCTCATTAAGTGTAATGTTTTACAATCATTTTCACTATCTTGATTAAACATTCCTTCAATCTTTTTAACTCTGTTATTCAAAGTTGCTAAAAACATTCTTAAATCTTGGCTTACTTCTGTCATAATTTACTCTCCTTTTTTAATTTTTGTTTTCTTATGTATGTAATATATCGACAAATCACAAGTAGATTAATTATTAATCACACTATAAGTTGTACCAACATATTAGAAATGGCAAACGAAATTGTCACCCCCTTTGCTCTAAACGAACTCTAGCTCTCTTTGTATAAATCGCACCCAACGATCTATTTAATCTTTTAGCCAAATCTCTATCCAGCCCATCGAAACCCATTAACAGACGAATTTCTTCATCACTCCAAGACTTTGGAGGCTTCCCTGCCCCATATCTATCTCTGTGTCTTTGTTGTTGCCTACGCTTCGCTGCTCTATACTTGTCTAGATTTTTATACTTATCCTTGCACTTCACAAAATCACCTCAACCATTACCACATATCTACAAATCACAAGTGTATTAAACACAAATCACATTTTAATAAAAAGAAAGGAAGTGGCATTACGCCACTCCTCTATTTTCCTCTAAAAAGGCATTTCACTATCGTTATTTACGACCGCATTACCCATTCCAAAATCGTCTGGGCTATTTTGTTGTTTACCACCCTCGTTATGTTGGTTATTGCTATCAATAAATTCAAATTGTTCAACAATAACTTCAGTTGTATAAACCTTTTGACCTTCTTTGTTGTCGTATGAACCTGTTTGGATTCTTCCGTTAATCAAAACTCTCATACCTTTAGATACATATTGTGCCAATACCTCCGCTTGTTTTCCAAATACAACACAACTAATAAAGTCTGCTGTAGGTTGGTTATTAGCCTCTGCCTCTTGTCTTTTTTCCTTAGTTAACCTTCTGTTAACAGCCACTGTAAATCTACCAATTGCCATTTGCGATTGGTTATATCTAAGTTCTACATCTTTTGTTAATCTTCCCATTAAAACTACATTATTCATAATTTTCTCCTTTTTCTTTGTGATATATCCACAAGTGATAAATCCACAAATAATTAATCATTGTATCACTTGTCAATTAAAACCTGAATGTTTCTATATTTACTTGTTATATGTGACACATGTACAAATAATAACACCACAAGTAACTAATCACATATTACATTCTTATTACTATATTTTTCAACAACATCATAGATATCATCTATCGTGAAACAATCATAACTATCCATTTCAATTTCATCTATGTTTTCATCAATTATATCATTTGCAACTTGTTCATCATTATCACGATAAATTAATGACAATACACATTCTCTGAAAAAAGCATAATCCACAAGTGTACAAATATCAGAAACTATATTAGTAAAATCCGAAAAGGTAGCAACGCCATTTCCTGCATAATCATAAACATAACCCACAAAAACCTCTGAACAAAATTCTTCTCTAAAATCTGGAAAATATTTTACAAAATATTCCAAATTATTCTTATAAAAATGTTCAATAATCTTTTCGCAAATATCACTTTCCATGATGTACGAGTTGATTTTACATTGATATTCTTCATCATTGAAAGATTCGCCTGAATATTGTTTCGAAAACTCTATATAATCATTTTTTGAAAAGGGGATAGGACAAGGAAAATCTTCTTCCATATCTTTCAAAACCATTTTTGTATTTTTTACGTTAACCTTCATAATTTACTCTCCTTTATTACTTTGTTATATATAATATATCGACAAGTGACAACACCACAAATAATTAATTCATCAATCATATGTACCTCCAAAAAAACCCCTGCTATGAGGCAGGGGAGTAGGGGCTATATTTCATCAGATACTAAGCGTTCTTTGTATTCATCTAAAACATCGATAAACTCTATAAGAGTTTGTTTATCGAAAATACCTTTGTTGGATAAAGAATCCCAGAAACATTTACTTGTCCAATCGTCTTTAATCCATTGAAAATCAACACAAAAGCTATCAAACAAATTTTCCACATCATATATGTTGTCTGTATCTTTTAAATCTTGTTGAAACTCTGATATTCTTTCTAAAAAAACGCATTGAGCTTTTTTAATTCTTAATTCATCCCAAAATGGATCTTGAAAGTCCTCCAACCAACGTTCGCCGAGTTTCTTATCTATATCAATAACTTTAGACAAACTTCCATGTGCTCTTTGTATGGCTAACGCATAATCCATACTATCAAGTATATCTCGTTTCTCACGCACCAATTCTCTTAGCTGGTCTAGTGACATATTGTTTAATTCTTTTACAGTCTTTAAATAATCTTTTTCTAATTCTTGCAATGATTTTTCTTCGTTCATAATTTTCTCTCCTTTATCTTCGTTATGTATGTAATATATCAACATGTGACAACACCACAAATAATTAATACACCTGTGACATGTACCAAAACAAAAACCCATACAAAATATTGCATGGGGGATAGGGTATTATTTGCAACCTGCTTGTCATTATTACGATAAACTTTTTTTCCTGAATATTATATTTCTTTCGGGACAAAAGTTATTTATTTAAATAGTCATCAATTTCTTTATTTTTTTGTTTTGCTTTTTTATCTCTATAATTTCGTCTATATTCTTTTATTATATGACAACTGTTACATCCTGAAGTATTTTCACACCACCAACAGTCGTCATTAATATAAAAATATGATTTTGGTGGGGAAGGTCTTGGTTTTCTTTTTTTAATTTTTCTACCTGAATGTTTTTTCATAATATTACCCTCTTTTAAATTTCTACTTGAACAATTTGTTTATTTCTCAAGTTGATTATTATGTTTTTTGTTTCAGAATCATTTTTTTATTATCAAATCTTTATTTTTGAAATAATTTAAATTGATTTTATGCCTTTTCTACTTATCGTTTATTTTTATCATATGTGATATATTGACAAGTAATAATACCACAAATAACCAATTAACTTGCAGTATCTAATTCCCTAATTCAGTAGGGAATAGGGTTATAGTTGTTGTGTTTTATAGCCATGTGAAATCAATATCTGATTGAACTTATTAACACATCGGATATATTTCTTTCGTGAAAACAAATCGAAAGCACGAGAATCTATTTCATCTATTTCTGGATCTAGTCTATTGCCATTAATCCCGACAGGATAAAAATCTCTATCACACTCCATGAACTTTTCAGAAAATTCTATAATTGTTTGTGGAGCTTCTTCTAAAACTTTTGCATAATCCCAGTCAAAATTATCCAAGTACTCTTCATATGATTTGAGGACTTCTTTTTCGAGTAGCGTTCTATAGTCTAATGATGTTATAACAACGCCACTATTAACACTTTTCCACTTTGTTCTTTTCATAAATTTCTCTCCTTTATCCTTTGTTGTATGTAATATAGCGACAAGTAACAACACCACAAATAATTAATACACCTGTGATTTGTACCCAAACAAAAACCCCATACAAAAGAGTGTATGGGGGATAGTATTTGCTATTTTCTTTCTACTTTTTTAACACGCATTGGAAAAAAATCCCCTATCCTCTATAGGTGGGGGGGGGATGAATTTCGTTATATAATGCGTAACTATTGATTTTATGGCATATTTATAGTATAATATAGTCAGTATTAATGAACGTATAACGGAGCGATACAATGGTATTAGACACTAATAATCATTCGGTCTTTTTGCTACATTATCATTTGATAATGTGTGTTAAGTATCGAAATAATGTAATAGATGATGAAATAAACGAATTTCTTAAGAATGTATTTGTTAAAATTCAAGACAGATACAGTATTAAATTAGAAGAGTTCAACCACGACAAAGATCATGTTCATATTCTTTTCAAGGCTGAACCTAAAAGTGAGCTATCTAAGTTTATCAACGCATATAAATCAGCAAGTAGTAGACTTGTTAAGAAACAATATCCTAGGATAAGAAAAAGTCTTTATGACGAAATGTTTTGGTCTCAAAGCTTTTGTCTATTGTCAACTGGTGGGGTAACGGTTGATATAATAAAAAGATACATTCAAGAGCAAGGAGAAAAAGATGAGAAAGAAAAAAGGAGTAAAAAACAAAGCCATAAAATACAGATTATATCCAACGACTGAACAAGAAATATACTTTTCTAAGTGCTTTGGATGTTGTAGAAAAATCTGGAACTTGATGCTTTGTGATAGAGAAAAATCATATAAAGAAACGGGTAAATCTGTTAAAAATACCCCTGCTTCATATAAATCTGAATATCCTTATCTTAAAGAGGTTGATTCTTTAGCCCTTGCCAATGTATATCTTGACTTAGAACTTGCGTATAAAAGTTTTTTCAATAAAAAGAGTGGTTATCCTAAGTTTAAGTCATTAAAGAAATCAAGAAAATCGTACACTACGAATAACCAAAATGGAACTATAGCTATTACAGATAATGCAATTAAACTACCAAAAGCAGGATTCATTAAAGCTAAGGTTCATAGACAACCAAAATCTAATTGGAAACTAAAATCAGCAACAGTTTTTCAAACCACTGATGGTCTTTATTTTGTATCTGTTATCTTCGAGTATGAAGAAAATATAGATAAGACTATTAACTTTGACAATTGTATAGGGCTAGATTACAAGTCAGATGGATTATACATGGATAGCTTTGGTAATGTAGGAGATAATCATAAGTTTTATCATGAAAGCCATAAGAAACTTGCGAAAGAACAAAGACGTTTATCCCGTAAAATAGGCTCTAAAAAGAACGAAAAGAAATCAACTAACTACTTAAAACAACTTAAAAAGGTCAATAAAATTCATAGACATATCGCAAACCAAAGACTAGATAATTTACACAAAAAGTCAAATGAGATAGCCAATCGTTATGATGTCGTATGTGTAGAAAATCTTAACATGAGAAATATGTCTAATAAAGGATTTAGAAACGGAAAAGCCACTATGGATAACGGATATGGTATGTTCTTAAATTTCTTA
>QWCP01000532.1_pt1 | contig 10999 bp, 9 predicted proteins | sample 1972561 | NCBI WGS metagenome assembly QWCP01 (sample SAMN09866705, study PRJNA288562) | Human vaginal metagenome isolate pre4_vaginal, whole genome shotgun... | isolation source: vagina | host: Homo sapiens | place: USA: California
ACAAGAAAAGCAGGACCGGCTGCATGGACCAGCCGCGGCCCACGAGACCGAGAATGCCCACTACTAGAGCGATGAGTACGGAGATTGCCCACACGATGGTGGTGGAAATTTCCGTCAGCGCCATTTTCATGATGGAAGGCTCGAATACCTGGGAAAAGGGCGCGCCGGTGAGGTCAGACATAATGAGTGGAATTTCCACGAGACCCACGGCCGCCACACCAAAGGAAGCCCACGTACCGGTGCGCGCGGCGATGTGGCCGTCGACGGACAAGGGGGCATCGATAAGCGTGGCATTGTCCCCGAGCGGTGCGATGAGGAACGACGAGGCCAAGAATGAGCCCACGGACAAAGCCATAAGCACCCACGCCATGCCACGAAAGAGTGGCAGGCCAAAGGTAGTTATGCGACCGGGATCCGGGATACCCAGGGCCGCCAGGGAATCGGCTAAAAGGAACAGCGAAATAAAACCAGCAATCAGGCCGGCAATAAGCATCGCTGCGATATAAATTCCCCAGGAAGGGCGGGGCTTCTCACCCGCCGCGTTCACACTGTTAACCTGCTCATTCGCCATAGTGCGCATTGTATAGCGCGACCTAGTTACTCACATAACACCCATTTTGTCTTTACATGTGCCATCATGGACCTTATGGACACCCGTCAACTTCTTTATTTTCGCGCCGTTGTAGACCATGGCTCCTTCACGCACGCTGCCGAATCCCTCGATATGACCCAGCCATCTCTGAGCCTTTCCATCCGGAAGCTAGAAAAGGAGCTAAACGCTCAGCTACTTTCACGCGGTCGCTCCGGTGTCTCCACCACTGAGGCTGGCGATTATGTCTACGAAACGGCCGTCAAGGTTGATTCGCTGCTGAGCGAAACCCAGCGCCATATCAGCGAAATCACCGGCGACAAGGCCAGCACCGTATCCCTCGCCTCCGGCGCCATTTTGAACTGGGAATTTACCCCTGCTGCCCTCGCTGAGCTCAAGCGGATTTACCCCACCGCCAATATCTCGCTGGATGACGCCGAGCCGGCTACCGCTATCAAGCACCTACTGGATGGCCAGGTGGACCTAGCGCTCTTGCCGACGTCCGATCCGAAGGCCTTCATTCGCCGCTACTCCCCCGAGCTCACCGTCCACCAGGTGGCCACGTTCGATTACTCCGTCGCCCTTCCCCAGCGCCTCGCCGAGTTGGAATCCCCCGTCTCCCTCGCTGACCTGAAGAAGGAAACATGGCTTGTCCCACCGCGCAGCCGCGAACTTCCTGAACTAGCCGAGTTCTATCAAGACCTATGGAATAGCCGCCCGGGCCTCAAGCCGGAAAAGACCCAGGAGGTCGCCAGCCTCAATAGCGCGATTCCTATGGTCTCCAGTGGCCTCGGCGTCAGCATCGTGCCCAATTGCGCACCTACTGTGCAGCCGCACGGCATCATCACCCGCCCGATTGCTGATGACCTACCCCGCTACTACGCCATCGTGGCCTACCGCACGGATCGCGAGCTGACCGCAGCCGCCCAAGAGTTGGTGGACATCCTGCGCTCGCCGCAGCGCACCCTGGCTTAGGTTTCGCCGCCCTCGTGGGCTACTATAAGTGCGTTGTAAGCCCCCATAGCTCAGTGGATTAGAGCAGTGGGTTTCTACCCCATGTGTCGCGGGTTCGAATCCTGCTGGGGGCACCGCGCGAAAGCCTTGAGGCGCCGAGTTTCTCGCCGCTTCAGGGCTTTTTGTTTACGCTAGGACTCACCATGCCCCCACTCCGGAAAGGCTTAACCATGTCACTTCCCGCTCCTTCCCGAACGTCCTACGCCCTCATTACGGGCGCCAGCCAAGGCATTGGCAAGGCAATGGCGCAGGATTTCGCAGCACTGGGATATAACGTCATCCTTGTGGCCCGCCGCCGCGAGGTCCTGGAGTCCATCGCCGCCGAGCTCGAGCAGCGCCATAGTATCGAGGCCATTGCCCTGCCGGCAGACCTCGCGGTGGCTAACGACGTCGCCCGCGTGGCCGAGACCATCGCCACCCGCGAGGTGTCGATCCTGGTCAACTCCGCCGGCATCGCCAGCTTCGGCCCCTTCATGGACCAAGACTGGTCGTACGAGACGACACAGTTCGAGCTCAACGGTACTGCCGTCCACCACCTCACGCGAGCCGCCTTGGAGCAGATGCTGCCTCGCCGCAGCGGCGCCATCTGTAATGTCGGCTCTGCAGCGGGCAATATCCCCATCCCTAATAACGCCACCTACGTTTTCACCAAGGCGGGCGTCAATGCGTTTACGGAGGCCCTGCACTATGAGCTGAAGGGCTCCGGCGTCTCGTGCACCCTGCTCGCCCCCGGCCCCGTGCGCGAGGCCACCATCGCAGAGGAAGACCAGTCGATCGTGGACAAGGTGGTACCGGACTTTTTGTGGACCACCTACGAGTCGTGCTCCCAAGAAACCATCGAGGCCATGCGCCGCAATCAGCGCCGCGTGGTGCCCGGCCCGCTATCTAAGGCGATGAATACCCTCAGCCAGGTGCTGCCCACCCCGGTGATTGCACCGCTGGTAGGCAGCTTCTACGCCAAGATGGGCTAGGCCCCGGTGCCTTCTAAGTCCTTGTCTTTGTCTTTGAGCACGCTGCCCTCGCCGCGTGCTCGTTTGCGCTCGACCCAGAAGTCCGCGTTCTTAATGCCCACAGCTTCTGGGTCGAACTGCGGATCCTTGCCGGCCTTCTTCTGCTTTTCGTAGTCCTTGAGTGCCTTGATGGCAGGAACCTGCAGGAAGAGGATGGCGATGATATTGAGCCATGCGGTCGTGCCGACGCCGATATCGCCCAGCGCCCACGCCGCACCCGGAGTGGTGGTGGCGCCAACCACGACAGAAACAATAATCAGCGCGCGCAGCACCCAAATCAGGCCACGGCGGGCCGTGCGGGAGCGGACCCAACGGTTGAAGTAGGTCAAGTTCACCTCGGACATGTAGTAGTACGCCAGGACCGTCGTAAAGGCGAAGAAGGCAATGGAGACGGCAATGAAGGTTGGGCCCCAACCGGCAAAGACGCTATCGAGGCCGGACTGCACGTAGCCAGGACCAACCTCGACGCCCTCAGGAAGCGAACCGTTGTAGACCACTTCTCCGTCCTCGGAGCTGCCGCGGAAGACGGTGTACATGTCCGTAGAAATAATCATGAACGCGGTAGCCGAGCAGACAAAGAGCGTATCGACGTACACCGCGAAAGACTGCACGAAGCCCTGCTTAGCGGGGTGGGAAACCTCGGCGGCCGCAGCGGACTGCGGGCCGGTACCCTGGCCGGCCTCATTGGAGTAGATGCCGCGCTTAACACCCCACATGATGGCCGCGCCCAACATGCCGGAGAATCCGGCTTCCATATTGAATGCGGACTTGAAGATGAGCCCAAAGACCTCCGGAATCTGGGAGAAGTTCATGCACATGACCACCACGGAAATCACGATATAAATGAGCGCCATAAAGGGCACGACAATGGTGGCGAAGTTCGCAATACGCTTGACGCCACCAATAATGATGATGGCCAGGATGCCTGCGAGGACGACGGCCGCCCAGGTGGAGTTGATTCCCCATGCGGTATCGGCCGCGGCGGCCACCGCATTGGCCTGGATGGCAGGCAAGAAGTAGCTGGTAGCCAAGATCATGGCGACGGCGAACACGATGCCATAGACCACCATGAAAGGCGCGGCCTTAGTGTGCTTGTAGGCCTTTTCGATGTAGTACGCGGGCCCTCCGCGGTACTCACCGGTGTCCTGATCCTTTTCCTTGTAAATCTGAGCCAACGTACATTCGATGAACGAGGTGGACGAGCCCAAAAGCGCCACTGCCCACATCCAGAACACGGCGCCTGGCCCGCCGAAGGCGATGGCTGTGGCCACGCCGGCGATATTGCCCACGCCCACGCGGCCGGAGAGCGAGACCATCAAGGATTGGAAGGAAGAAACGCCATCTGCGGACTTTTCTCCGTTAACTATCTGCTTGAGCATGTCCGGGATGCAGCGCACCTGTAGGCCGCGTGTCACCACGGTGAAATAAATACCCGCGCCGAGGCATAAAAACACCAAGACGGGGGACCAAATTGCGGTATTGAGGGCATCGAGAAAGTTTGCCATCTGGTCTCTCCTAAGTCTGTCGCACCTCCCGAATGAAGAGCGATTAACCAGAGTATGCCCTAACTCACATCTGCAAGTGAGGCAAATCACCGATAAATTTTATGCAGCACAGCGCCACACTTTCCGAAAGGTCGCGTTGTCCAGTAGTAATCACCCCTCCAGGGCAGCCCGGCTCGTACCCCATACAGGGGTAAAAGCACGCGGGCGTAGAATGGGCCGCATGCCACATTCCGAGATAGCCGCAAAACACGACCGCCTCGTCTGGATCGATTTGGAGATGACGGGCCTCGACCCCGAGCGCCACGTCATTGTTGAGGTCGCTGCCGTCATCACCGATGGCAACCTCAACATCCTGGGCGAAGGCATCGACCTCGTCGTCCACGCCACCGAGGATGAGCTGGCACAGATGGATTCCTTTGTCACGCAGATGCACGCTAAGTCCGGGCTGGATAAGGAAATCCGCGAGTCCACCACCTCCATCGGAGAAGCCGAGGATGCCGTACTCGCGCTCATCAATGAGCATTGCGATCCCGAGCACCCCGCTCCCCTAGCCGGCAATTCCATCGCCACGGATCGCACCTTCATCCGCGCTTATATGCCGCGGCTCGACAGCGCCCTGCACTACCGCATGATCGACGTCTCCACCATCAAGGAGCTTGCTCGCCGGTGGCACCCGCGCGCTTACTTCAACCAGCCCGATAAGGGCATGGCCCACCGCGCACTACAGGACATCATCGAATCCATCCGCGAGTTGGACTTCTACCGCCGCAGCGTCTTCCGCACCGACGAGGGCCCCACCTCCCCCGAGGCGGAGGAGATCAAGGCCGAAACCACCGCAGATTACCAGGCGTTTTTGTAATTTAGGCGGCGTGAGTTAACCTATATTTCGTTGCTTTCACGCAGCGATGGTGGCTGTAGTTCAGCTGGTAGAGCACCAGGTTGTGATCCTGGGTGTCGCGGGTTCGAGTCCCGTCAGCCACCCCAAGTGCCCGAGCCTTGCGCTCGGGCTTTTTCAGTTTTCCACCTGCAGGCTCGCCAGCAGCTCCTCCGAACGTGCCCGACCGGCTACATCTGGCATGTCTCCGGTCACCGCAAACTCGCTTACGCCCAGCCGCTTGCCGACGCCCCTAAGTTCCTCCCCCACTTCCTTCACCGTTCCCCACACGTCATGGGCCAGCGCTTCCTCAATGCGCCGGCGCTGCTGCCCCGTCAGCGCTTCCCTGTCCAGCTCTCCTGCAGGCCGCAGGGCCCCGAACTCGCCGGTGGATTGCGCGAGTACCTTGGCATAGGCCTCCGGTAACAACAGATCACGGGCGGCCGCGGATGTATCGGCAACGGCGATATTGAGCGAAGAGATGATAGGTGGGACGTCGGCAAGCGCATGCTCCCGATACACCCGCGCGGCCGCCTCCTGCGTAGCCACCGGACCACCCAAAATGACGCCGAGCCCCATCTTGGCCGCAACCATGGCCGATCGAAAGCCCGCCAACACGTAGATCGGCGTGCCCGCATACTCCGGCCGCACCGTCACCGCCTCCTCGCCGCGCAGGTAGCGCAGCAGCGTCGCCAGCTCCGCCTCAAAGCGCTGCTTCACTTCAGCCGGTTCGCCCTGGCGCAGTGCCCGCCGCACCGAGCCGGTAAAGCCGACAGAGGAACCAATTCCAATATCGATTCGCCCGGGATACAGCGCCTCGAGAAGATTAATCTGCTCGGCCACCAGAAACGGCGGATGATTTAACAGCATGATTCCGGCCGTGCCCACCCGAATGCGCTGCGTGTGCGCCGCCACGTGAGCCGCCAACATCCCCGGCTGCCCCGCCGGAATTCCCGGCACACCGTGGTGCTCGGCCACCAGAAAGCGCCGGAAACCAAGCCTCTCTACATGCCGGGCGTGCTCAGCTACCTGGTCCAACGGCCCGGCCGCCCCGCGGTCTAAAACAGAAAAGCGCATGGCCACCACTGTAGCCATGCGCTCATCGCCTGCGCCGCTCTTGGGCGCTACTGATTGGCGTCCGCGTTGCCCTTAGACCACTCGTCCCAGGACATATTCCAGTCACCTAGGCCGTCCATCGCATTAAGCGTTTCACCGTAGGTATTGAATACGCGCACCACGTCGCCGCGCTTCATCGTCTCCTGGAACCACTGGGCAGCCTCCGGCGTCACGTTAATGCAGCCGTGCGAGGTATTGGTATTGCCCTGCGCCCATACGGACCACGGAGCGGAGTGAACATAGATGCCGGAATAGGACATCTGGGTAGCCCAGTCCACCATCGTGCGGTAGCCACCCGCGGAGTGGGAAAGGCCGAAGGTCTCGGAGTCCATCAGCAGCTGCGGGTGCTCATCGCCAATGATGTAGCGCCCGTTTGGCGTATCGTACTGATAATCGCGGCCGAGCGAGACCGGGATGGCGCGCAAGAACTTCTTATTTTTGAAGACCTTCATGGTCTTGGTGGCGTTATCGATAATCGCCACGGTGCGGTCACCGATGGTGAAATTGGTCTTGGCGTTCTCGCCGCCGTAAATTCCGCCGCCTAGGTCCTTGCCGTACTGGTCTACCTTCACCTCAACCTTGGTGCCAGGCTCCCAGTATTCCTTTGGACGCCAGCGCACCTCCTGGTTATTGACCCAGTAGAAAGCGCCCTTAACCTCAGGGTTGGTGGTCACAGTAATGGTCTTCTCGGCCGCCTTGCGGTCCGTAATCGGCACACCAAAATTCACACCAATGACCTGGCCTACGCCCACCTCAGAGTCCGGGATCGGGGTAAGCGAGACCTCGGCAACGCCCGCTGCTTGCGGGGTGGAAAAGCTGAGGTTCTTCTTGTTGCCATCCACATCGGAGGCCACGATGGAATAGGTGTGGTTATAGCCCAAGTCCTCCGCCGTAGACCATGTCTTGGCATCCTTCGAGAGCTTTTCTTTGACTTCCACGCCCATTTCATTGGTCATGGTGACACTCTTGAGCTTGCCGGAGGTCTCCACCGTTACCGGCTTCGACGGGTCTACGTTCTGCACCCCGTCCTTTACGGAAACCTTCAGGCCGTCCTTTTTCTTTTCGGACTCTTTGCCCCCATCCTTCGCGCCGCTCGCGCTCGCGGCGGCGGTGGATTCTTGGTCAGCGGTTTGATCCTCGGCAGAGGAATCAGAGGAGCAGGAGGCGGCGGCTAGGGAAATGCACGCAACGCCCGCGGCCGCGATGAGGCGGCGCGCAATAGGGAGGGAATGTTTCACTGAGTTGCCCTTAGACACGTAATTGCTGCTTTCAAAGACCAATTTAGATTAGCGTCTCACTCCAGCAATTACCAGAAGCCACTTCAGGCATTAACCAATTCGTTATAGACCCCTAAAAACACGCCATAACCAGGCGATTTTACACTTTTCAAGAATGGCTGCTAGAGTATCTAATCGTTGCACAGAGAGCCACACGGCAGGAAGTCAACGATGCGCCATTAGCTCAATTGGCAGAGCAACTGACTCTTAATCAGTGGGTTCGGGGTTCGATTCCCTGATGGCGCACCACTTAAAAATTTAAGTTAAAAAATTAGGCCGGGCAATAGCCCGGCCTTTTTGTTATCTCACCCGCAGCGGGGCAATGAGTGGAGCGCCGCCATGCTGGACGACGTCCGCCTCTACCCCATACACACCTTCCACGAGCTCCCCCGTGAGAACGTCCGAAGGTTTGCCCTGGGCGCGAATATGGCCCTTTTTGAGCACTACCAGCTGGTCGCACATGCGCGCAGCCAGGTTAATATCGTGGATGGCCACCAAGCCCAGGCTGCCGTCGCGCTTCGCCTTGGCACGCACCTCGTCCAGCACGAAGATCTGGTGGTGCAGATCGAGGGCGGAGGTAGGTTCGTCGAGAAGCATCAGGCCTGGGTTGCCCACCAACATCTGCGCCACCGCCACCAGCTGGCGCTGGCCGCCGGAAAGCTCGTTGAGGTAGCGCGAGGCAATCGCATCCAGCCCCAGCGAGTGCAGCACCTCACCGGTGCGCGTAATCGGGTCCTCGCAGGCTTCACGGCGCGCAGAGATCAGCACGGCCTCAAACGCCCGCAGCGCGGCCGTGCTCGTGAGATCCTGCGGCACGTAGCCGATGAGCTGCCGGCGGCGCTTGCCGCGCGGTGCCGTGCCATCGACGCGAAAATCCACTTCGCCCTGGCAGCCGCGGTGGACGCCGGCCAGGGACTTGATAAGTGTGGTCTTGCCGGAGGCATTCGGCCCCAACAGGCCCACCAGCTGCCCGCCGTGGAGTTTTTCCACATCCACGGACTCCAGTACGCGGTGCTTGCCATAGGCTGCACTCAGCCCGGAAATAGTCAGTTCTACGTCCACAGGGCCCTCCTTCGGGTCATGACAATGGCAATGAAGAATGGCACGCCCAAAAGCGAGGTAACAATGCCAATGGGAATAGCCAAGCCCGGCTTAATCATCAGGCTCACCGCATGCGCGGCACACATCACGGCCGCGCCCGCCGCCATTGAGGCCGGCAAGAAGTAGCGCTGGTCCTCGCCGACGAGCATGCGGGCGACGTGGGGGCCGACCAGGCCGATGAAGCCGATCACGCCCGCGAACGCTACCGCGCTGGCCGCCAGTAGGGAGGAGACTACGAGGGTGCTAACGCGCAAGCGCTGGACATTGATCCCCAGCGCCGCCGCGCGATCATCGCCCAGTCGTAGGGCTGTGAGTTTCCACGAGTTCAGGACGGTGAAAGGTATCGCTATTGCCAGCGCACCAACGATGATGGCGTTGGACGTCCAGTTCGCGCGCTGTAGCGAGCCCATCGTCCAGAACACGATCTGCTGCAGTGCTTCGGTCGTCGCGCGGTATTGCATCAGGGAGAGCATTGCCTGGAACAGGAACACCAGCGCAATTCCGAGCAGAATCATCGATTCTGCGCTGGCTCCACGCCACAATGAAGCGCCGGCCACGATAAACACCGCCACCAGCGAGGCCACCCAGGCCACGGCTGCGAGGTTGAACTGCGGGTTAGCCAACACCGTCCAGCCCAACACAATGGATGCGGCTCCGCCGAACGCCGCAGCTGCGGAGATACCAAGGGTGAACGGCTCTGCCAGCGGGTTATCCAGAATGGTTTGCATGTGCGCCCCGGATAGGGAAAGCGAGGCGCCGATGAGGACGGCCATCACAGACGCAGGCAGACGCAGGTTCCACAGGACGGTGTGGGTTGTTTCATCCACCCCCTTGGGGTCGATGAGGGCCTTCCATAGTTCCATCAAACTCAGGTCAATGGGGCCGACGATCGTGGCGATGCCGAAGGCTGCGAAAGCAGCGATGGACAGCGCGAGGATGGCGAGGATCTTCCGCCTGGCCTGGCGGCGATACTGTTTGACAACCGCGCTGGCTTCGGCCGGAAGCGCAGCATTGCGCCCGTCGGCTATCTCGCCTTCTTCCGTCGATGACTTTTCTGGGATTACAAGATGGGACATGGGGGTTACTTCTTGGGGTTAGCTCTTGGTGGAGGTGAAGAACGTTCCGGAGTACTCGAACGGCAGCCACTTCTTGTGGAAGTCCGCGAAGTCCTTCTCTACGTCGAGGTCCTGGAACAGTTCGGGGTGCAACCATTGTGCGAACTGCTCAAGGGCGAAAACGTTCAACGGGGAATCGTAGAACTGGTGGTAAACCGCGTGCAGCTTGCCCTCCTTGGGTGCCTTCAGAGCATTAAAGCCAGGCGTGGCTAGCAGTCCCTTGAGGGTCTTTTCAGATACGTCAGGCTTGGCAGTGTAGCCGAGCTCCACGTGCGGCAGCACCTCGGGCTTTTCGGGATCCTTGGCCCATGCGCCACCGGTGGCAATGATCTGCTCTGGCTGTTCGGCAAGGACCTTCTCTGCGGTGAGATCCCCGGATTCCGTGTCCAGCAGGTCGTCGCCGATGTTCTTTCCGCCCGCAGCGTTGACCAGATCGCCGAGGTTGGAATTCTTCACAGTTCCGCAGCAGTCCTTCATGCCCGCCGCGCGCCAGACCAGGGTCTTCGGCTTGTCTTTTGTCTTGTTTGCACGGTCGGTGACGTTCTTAACCTTGCCGTCGTAGAAGTCGTTGAACTCCTTGGCCTTGTCTTCCTTGCCCAGGAGCTGACCGTAGAGGCTCATCGTCTTGGTGGTGTTCTCCAGCGGCTTTTGGCGGAAGTCACTGAATACGTACTTCAGTCCAGCCTGGTCCATCTTGTCCAACAGGCCGGATTCTTCGGCGGCCTTCTTGTGATCCAGGGAAAGCACGGTGACGTCCGGCTTGTGGGCAAGCAGATTCTCGACGGTCACATCGCCCTTGGAGATGTTTCCAACGGTCGGGAGGTCGCCGTACTTCTGATCCACCTTGGAGAGCTTCTCCTCGAAGGTGGGGGCGGCGGAGTGCATGTCGGAGCCGATGGCCACGACGTGCTCCGTCGGGTTTTCCTTGTTCAGAATGGAGGTGGCGAACAGTCCGCGACCTTCTGCGAGGAGGATCTTTTCTGGGCGAGAGTCGAAGGAGACCTGTCGGCCGGTCACGTCGGTGACGGTGATGGAAGAGCCGGACTTTTTCGCATCGGAAGAGTCGCCGTCGCTGGGGTTAGATGCGCCGCAGGCTGCGAGGCCGAGGGCAGCGGTTGCTGCCACGACGCCGACGCAGACTTTGCGAAGCGGAGAAAAACGCATTGTTATTCCTTATGTGAGGGGTACGAGAGCAAGGATTTAACCCACTCTCATGCTTAGCTTAGCCTTACCAGTGGCAAGTGTAGGCTAACTATAGTTCATGTATCTCTGTGTAGGAAACACCGGGTTTAGAATCACCACCCTTTTAGGCCACCACCCCAAACACAGATAGACTCGGAGCTCGAAGAATTAATTGGGGCGAAAGGAAAGCAAGGGAAAGCTATGCCACAATTCGTT
>QWCP01000534.1_pt1 | contig 10994 bp, 19 predicted proteins | sample 1972561 | NCBI WGS metagenome assembly QWCP01 (sample SAMN09866705, study PRJNA288562) | Human vaginal metagenome isolate pre4_vaginal, whole genome shotgun... | isolation source: vagina | host: Homo sapiens | place: USA: California
ACCACCCTGCGATGTAACGCCACTTTAGATAGCAATATCTATTGGGATTAAAGGTCGGAGGCGTAAGCCGTTAGTACGACTGGGCAGTTACAAGCCCATGACCTTTAGGTCGTGGGTAGTTGACCACAAGGATATAAGTTAGAAGATTTGAAAAATGATTCACTTGTGGAAAATAGCAAGTTTTTAAAATCATTTATAGAAGAATTGAAAAACTTAAGTTCTGATAGATGTATGTTAACCGTTCTAACAAGAATGAATTTAAACGAGTTTTTTGATGTTTATAATACTGGTAAAAATATTACCGTTGGCGAAAGCACTACATTAGGACTATATGATGCAGTTTGTGGTGGTGGAAGTTGTTTAGAAATAGAATTAGAAAAGCCATTTAGTTTTGAGGTTAAAAAAGACTATTTCGAAGAATTTAACTTTAGCGGAGACCTAATCAATTATGGTTATGATATAGACGAAGTATACGGATTGATTGGAGAGTGTTGGTCAGAAAAGTTCGAGGTAGCGTAATAGGGAGATATTTATTTCTCCCTTTTTTAGGTACAATGATCGGAATGATTAACTTGTTTGGATTACTCGTTACACCGATATATTACATACATAAGAAAAATAAAAAATAAAGGAGAGTATATTATGAATAATGTAACTTTAATGGGAAGATTAACAAGGGATGTAGAATTGAGATACACTCAATCACAAGTAGCGATTGGTAGATTTACCGTTGCCGTTAACAGAAGATTAACTAAGGATAAAAGGCAACAAGCCGAGGCTAATAACCAACCTACAGCGGATTTCATCAGTTGTGTTGCGTTTGGAAAACAAGCCGAAACTATAGCCCAATATGTGTCAAAGGGTATGAGGGTGTCATTATCTGGAAGATTACAAACAGGTTCTTATCAAAACAAAGAAGGTCAAACAGTTTATACAACCGATGTTGTTGTAGAACAATTTGATTTCATTGATAGCAATAACCAACATAACAATAATCAAGGCTATCAACCAGCTAATCAACAACCAGTAAACAATCAACAAAACAATCAACCGTTTGATGATGATTTAGGTATGGATGATATGGCATTTGGTGAAGAATTGCCATTCTAACAAGTTTATAACGAGAGGGGGATTTCCCCCTCTCTTCTTTATTTTGGTACAGGATTTGGAAAAATTAACTTGTCTTGATTACTCGTTATACCGCTATATTACATACATAAGAAAACAACAAATAAAGGAGAATAAGTGACAATGTTAGATTTATCGCTATTTAATGATAAACAAAAATTGCAAATTGAGTGGGGTCTTATAAGGAGGCTTGATGTTAGTTGGTATGCAAAACCGGAGTTTGATTTTTGGCAAATGGTAGAAATCAGACTTGGACTTGAACAGAGACTTGATGTTAACTCTTATGCAAAGGCTGAATTTAATGGTTGGCAAATGAAACAGATAAGATTAGGGCTTGAAAATGGTGTTGATGTTAGTGCGTATGCAAATCCCGAGTTTGATTATTGGGAAATGTTGCAAATTAGGCTAGGATTAGAAGATGGGCTTGATGTGAGCGTGTATGCCAAGCCAGAGTTTGATTGTGACCAAATGGAGGAAATTAGATATGGTTTAGAAGACGGGCTTGATGTGAGTGTGTATGCTAAATCTGATTTTGTTCGCTGGCAAATGCAACAAATCAGATTTGGGTTAGAGCAAGGGCTTGACGTGAGCGTATATGCGAAACCTGAGTTTGGCAGGAGACAAATGCAACAAATCAGATACGGGTTAAAGAGTGGTGTTGATGTTAGTATTTACGCTAAGCCAGAGTTTGATGAAGCTCAAATGGAACAAATCAGAGCGGAATTAATGACATTAGAAAATCACTAAAAGATAAATTGTGTGACGAGATACAAGCATTACTCAAATAGGTTTATAACGAGAGGGGGATTTTTCCCCTCTCTTCTTTATTTTGGTACAGGGATCAGAAAAATTAGCATGTCTTGGTTACCCGTTATACCGATATATTACATACATAAGAAAACAACAAATAAAGGAGAGAAAAACAATGGAAAATTATTTGAATTATAAACAAAGATGTGTAAAACGTGCAAAGAGAGAAAAAGAACAAGTTGAGAATATCAACCTGTTAATAGATGGTATTCTAATATCTTTATCTTTTTTTGGTATGATTGCAACGATGGTATTTTTAAACTTGATGTTCACTGAGATATTATATTAACAATAGGGAAGGACTTTACTTCCCTATGTTAGAATATACATAATAAGAAAATATATTAAAAATTTAGGAGATAAAAAATGAGATTAAAAGAAGCGATAGAAATTGTTTTAGAAAAAAACAAATTCAATACCGGCGATGAAGGAGCCGATTGTACGTTTAATTATGATGAAAGACTTCATAAGGATTTGATGGATTGTGAAAATGACAATATCTGGTTTGATATCGATCAAGATATGGAAATCCATATTAAGATAAAAGATTTAGATAAGTCCTTAGAGGTGGAATAATGATTAAGGATTATAATAGATATACGTTTGAAGGAAAAGAGCTTAAAGAAGGTCTTTTGGAATTTTTAAAGAACGATATTTTTGATGACAGGGGCTGGAATATGGTTGCAGATACTGAGTTCAGGAACATTATCGTATATCCAAGCTGCGTTAATACATTTGCTGAAAATGAAGTATGCTTTTGGAAAAATCCAAGAGTGGAAGCTGTTTCGCAATTTGACGATTACTGGAGCGTAGGTGAGTTAGAAGAATATGCGACAGAAGAAGAAATAGAAAAAGCTAAATCGAAATCGATAGATAATTATGAAGAGCTTGATTTAGAAATATACAAAGATAATTTATTCGATATTATAAAAGATAAAGAAAGCTTTTTAGAAGATTTAGATTCTTGGCTTTCGTTTGATAGATTTTTCGAAATATTTGTTGATAATTTCAATAATGCTTTCGAAAATTTATAAAATGCTTTCATTGGCGGGATATGGCTTTATAGCTATATCCCTTTTTCTCTTATATAGGTACAGAAAAGAGCTTGTTTGTTCGTTACTGCTGCCGTTAGTACCGATATATTACATACATAACAAGGATAAAGGGGAGTGGATTATGAAATTAAAAGAGATTGAGTTAGTTGTGAAAGAAACGCCAGTGAAATATGACGGGAGAGAGATTTTAATCAAGGATGATATTATTAAGTCTACACAGACAGAAAACAATTCTTCATCAAAATTAACAGAATTATTAATTAATTATTTTTCGTTATATAATGACGAGAAGGAAAGATTTATTTCTTTATTGTTTGATTCAAAGTTGAAACTTATAGGTATTGATCTGATTTCTATAGGTACTATTAATCAGTCTCTAGCTCATCCTAGGGAGGTTTTCAGAAAAGCTGTTATATCAGGTGCTGCCTTCGTTATGATTGCTCATAATCACCCGTCAGGAGATACTACACCATCTGCTGAAGATATAAAGGTTTATAGAAATTTATCAGAATGTTCTGAAATCCTTAATATAAAATTATTGGATAGTTTTATTGTTTCATTAAAGCCAGAACAGGAAAGTGTCTTAAGTATGAGAAAATTTTTGTCTTATGATAACTAGGGGGATATTATGAAACAAATAGATATGTCGAAATTTGACAGTCGCCAACAAGAACAAGTGAAAATAGGGCTTGAACAAGGGCTTGATGTGAATATATATGCCAAACCTGAGTTTAGTGATAGACAAATGTATTATATTAGGTCTGGATTAGAACAAGGGCTTGATGTGAGCTGGTACGCAAAGCCCGAATTTGATTCAGAACAAATGAAACAAATAAAATTAGGTTTAGAGAAAATATTTGAATCAAGTAAGACAGTTGATGTTAGTTGGTATGCAAAACCAGATTTTGATTGGAGACAAATGTCTCAGGTTAGGTTAGGGCTTCTAGGTGGGCTTGATGTGAGCTGGTATGCAAAGTCAGAGTTTAAACGTGACCAAATGGAACAAATAAGATTGGGTTTAGAAAAGATGATTGATGTGAGTTCTTATGCCAACCCAGAACTAAATGATAAACAAATGAGAGAGAAGAGGCTGGATATAGAGAGAATTTTAAGGACAACAAAGGCTGGAGGATTAGAATTAAAAGATGTTGCAAAACTTTTGAAGAAAGATATTATAGATAAGTACCCTGATGTGAAGATATCAGTTAGAACTAGGAGAACTTGTTGTAATCGTATTTATGTAAGCCTTTCCTTTAAAGAAGTCGATTATCGTGCTTTCACTTATTACGAATTAGCTGAAAGTATGAAACAATCCGTAATAAGTACGTTGAATATAGATTGTGTAGATGATAATTTAGATATAATAAGTAACTATTTATCGGGAATGGGAATATTAAACAAGAAGGGTCATTCGGTTTTCGATAGTATCCATGATTTTCTTGATCGTTTTAATTATGATAAAGATGATCCTCAGAGAAAGTATTTTGGTTTTGAATCACGTATCAACTTTGAGTTTGTCTAAGATATAAGAGAGGGGTTTATCCCTCGCTTATATACATTCTGACTACCCCACAACTAAAGTCGTGCCAGTAGTCAGATAAATAGAGAATTAACTAAAGATTTATATAAGGAGAGGGGATAAATTTATCCCTTCTCCTTTATTTTTTTGTTTGTCGGTACATTAGGTGGATAAAGTATTTACCTAATACTTTCAACAATGCCGATATATTACATACATACCAAAGAGATAAAGGAGAGAAAACAATGAACGTAAAAAAGCAATTTTTGTTATTTGAAATGTTTTATAGTCGTTGGAAATATTTTTTCAACGTTTATACAGATGTTTATTATTGGAGTGACGATTTGCTATCAGATTATTGTGACAATCTTTTAGAGAGTTGTTATGATTTTATGACAGATGAAATAATCGATAATGGTTTTTTTATGACAGATAAAGATAAAAAAGGTTATGTTTTATACTCTAGAGACACTTATAGCAAGTCAAATTATGCTAGAATGACTATATTCGATTCGAAATTATCTCCGTCTTATCACGAGTTTTTGAAAGATAAAGAGAAGATAGTAGATTCGCTAGAAATAGATCCTAATAAGGTTTTGGTATTAGTGTAGGCAAATAAGCCTGTTTACAGGGTACATTTTATAGCCGGATTATTATTTACTGCTACCAATAATACCGATATATTACATACATAACAAAAATAAAAAAGGAGAAAAATAATGTCGGGAGAAAGTTTTAACGGTGTTTATGTCGGAAGAAAAATAGAGGTATTTGATGCGTTGTTCGATGTTCCGATGAGCAATTATCAACGTAATTCAATTGATTATTTAGAAACAAAGGATATTAAGGAGTTTGATAAAAATAAAATAATAACGCAAACAAAATTAAACAAATTCATAGATAAATACCAAAATGACCTAGAACATTGGCATTGTCAAAATTGTAAATACGCAATGTATTCATATAGGTTGGGTGTTTCTTATTTTGGGAAATTCAAACCAGTTTATAAAAAGTTGCCAAAGCCATCATATAGAGCAAAATCAACTGAAAAAGTTAGTGGGTATGTATATGGTGATTGTAATGGTAAAAGCTTGTCTTGTGTATATAAAACAGAAACATTAGCAAAAAAAGCGGCTATGGAAAGTTTGCAAAAAGATTATTCAAAAGATCCATTATTTGTATTCAAGTGTTATCAATCTAAATCTTATGGACATTTTACAAAGCGTTTACGATATGGTTATGTAACTCTTGAAGAAATAGGCAAAATGAAGTCTATGCCGAAGAAAAAACCGAAGTCTTTTATGGTAATTCCCGTTTATTATTATCTATGGGATGCTACAGTATCTGACCCGGAATATGAATGGATGTAGATTATTTGGAGAGGGGATAGTTTATCCCTTCTCCTTTATTTTTTGTATTTATGGGTACAAGGATCAGAACAAATACCAAACTTACTGCTGCCTTTATTCTCGGTATATTACATACATAACAAAGATAAAGGAGAGATAAACAATGACTGAAAAATTTGATAACAAAAAGGAATACAAGAATATTGCTGAAAGATTAATTAATCGATTAGAAAACGATGATATAAACGTTAATGAATGGAACAAAGGCTTTATTGGTTTTCATAACCCAACAACTAATAAAGAATATACTGGCAAAAACACTATTGTATTAATGCTTTCTCAAATGTTTTCTAACTATTCCGACAATAGATACTTAACATTTAACCAAATAAAAAAATTAGGTTTAAAATTAAAAAAAGGTTCAAAGGGTACTTGCTTAAATTATGTAAACACTTATAGAAAAGATTTAAAAAGAAATTTAACTCTAGAAGAAATAAATGATATAGATTTAATTAGTGAATTAGAAAGCAAAGGCTTATTACAAAGTTATAAAAAATATTTCACAGTTTTTAATGGAGACGATGTAGAAGGTTTAGAAGAAATAAAAGACATAAAGGTTGAAATAACTAACGACATAGATATTAATACAATAGCAAACAGTATCGGCGTTTCAGTTAAAAATCAAGCTATAAACACAGCACACTATAACCTAGATGATGATTGTATTTATTTACCTAAATTATCTCAACTAACTTCTAGTTACGAACATTATCTAAAGACATTTTTCCACGAATTGACACACGCAACAGGTCACAAGAGCAGACTAGATAGAAATTTAGGTAATTACGGTTTAGATTCTGACCTTCATTCAACGGAAGAATTAATTGCAGAATTAGGTTCTATAATTCTTGCGAAATATTTTAATGTAAATGTTGATGAAAAATTATATAACAATTCATTGATTTATATAAAAGGTTGGTTGAGCCTTATAGAAGATGACAAAAAGGTCGAAATGATGGCAGCAGCAATAGAACAAGCTATCCAAGCTGCTACATTGATAATATCGAAATCCAAGATTAAAAAGGCTGCGTAATTGTAGCCTTTTCTTGTTGGTACATTGGATAGATAGTCTAACAACTTACTGCTGCCTGTAATCACGCTATATTGTATACATAACAAAGATAAAGGAGAGAAAAGAATGGTATTAAAAAGAGATAAAAACAATTGGAAAAATCACACATTTTCAACAGGTTCTAGCACAGGAAGTGATTACAAAACATTTGAAAAAGATTCGAAAAATGATTTGACAAACATGGCAAAAGAAAATGGCTTGTATTTGCACTCGTTCAACAAAAACCATTATTGTTTTTCAGCTGTGTTATCAGATGGAAATAATTATGTTTATGTTTCACAAAGCGATGTCAGATTTTTTGATATAGATAAAATTATAATTAGAACTATGGAACACGACTATGATTGGCATGGTGGAAGAAATCAATATTGCAAATGGAGTGAGATTGGAAGAGAGGCAAAAAGAATAATCGGAAGAACTGTATAAGAAATTTAGGCGAGAAAAGTATCTCGCCTTTTGGTACAAGGATCAGAAAAATTAACTTGTCTTGGTTATCCATTATACCGATATATTACATACATAAGAAAACAACAAATGAAGGAGAGTAAACAATGGAAGATTTAAAACAACTACAAATTAACGAAGCTATTAAGAGGATGAAATTAATAAGGATTTTTGACAAAACAATAGATGAATTTAAAGAAGAAGGTACGATTTCAAAGTCAATAAGAGGTGGTTTATATTGGATTGACAATGACGATGAAAAAAGAGTTCAAGAGTTCGAAGAAAAATATAACGCTGTTGTTTATAGCATTATAGAAAACAATACAGAGTTTGGCAAAATACAAGCTTTGTTTTATGTATCAAAAAATGTTGACGAATGGAATTTGGATGTTGAAGATTTAGAAAACGGAATTTCTAATTGCTATGTATATAACCTCGATTGTCCTGAGTTTTCAGAATTTGGTGCAATTGGTTTTAGAAATGTTTTTGGCGGTCTTATTAGAGAATATTAAAAATAGTTATATAAATTTTGGAGCAAGTTGTAAAATATTTGCTCCATTTTTTTATAATCTTAGGTACAATGATTGGAATGATTAACTTGTCTTGATTGCTCGTTACACCGATATATTACATACATAACAAAGAGATAAAGGAGAGAAAACAATGAAATTAAAAGAACTAGAATTGGTAGTTAGAGATACTACAATACAATATGACGGAAGAGAAAAAATTATAGATAACTTTTTAGAAGAATCAACAGAAAAACAACACAATAGACCAGAGGCGTTTGAAGAATTATTAAGCAAATATTTTTCTTTATTCAGAGATGAAAAAGAGAGATTAATTTGCATATTGTTAGACACCAAAAATAAAATTATAGGTATTGATTTGGTATCTATTGGAACGTTAAATTCTTCTTTAGTGCATCCAAGAGAGCTATTTAGAAAAGCAATATTGGCAGGTGCTAACTCTGTAATTATAGCTCATAACCATCCATCTAATAGTCTTGACCCGTCAAGTGCCGATATTGCTATGGCTAAAAGATTAGAAAAATGTGGTGATATATTAGGCATACAATTATTAGATAGTTTGATTGTAACATTCGAAGATAGTTCTGACGAAAAGGGAAGATTATTGAGTATGAGACAAGGTGATTATTTTTAGAAATCAACAAAGTAGGGCGAGGATATTTCTATATTCTTGCTTTGCTTTACCTCCTAATAGATGGTACAAGGATCAGAAAAATTAACATGTTTTGATTACCAGTTATACCGATATATTACATACATAAGAAAACAACAAATAAAGGAGAGAAACAATGGAAGATTTAAGAACGAGAGACGAACAATTATTAAAAAATGCTTTAAAAGATAATGTTGAAGGATTTTTTCAAAATTTACAAAAGGCTTTTGATTATGATAGCGAAGATTACGATGAGGATTATTCTATAACAGACGATATATATGACATAAAGGTTTTGTTGGATATAAATAAGACTTTCTTTGGTGCGTGTTATCAAATAGCTTTTGGCGGCCCTAATATTTATATAAACACTTATGACAATGTTGTTGAGGGTTATTGGGGAGGAACAAAAATTATAGAAAATTTAGATTACTATTTAGATTCTTTAGGCTTAGATGATAAGTTTGAGTTGTTAGAAACTTTAGATGACTATATAGAAGAATTGTTCGAATGTAGGTAGATTTATTTCTACCTACATTGGTACATTGGTTAGATAAAATAATTAGTCAAGGCTTTCGTTGTTCTGGATATATTACATACATAACAAAGAGATAAAGGAGAAAAAAACAATGACAACAAGAATAGAAAAAGCAGTAAATGATAGCATAATAAAACAAGATATATTAAATCTTCAAGAAGAGATTGTGCAACTAATTTATAAAACTTTAAAGGATCGAGACGTTGAGAAAACTTTAATAGATGAAATTTATTATGACGGTATCACTTATGATATTTATTTAGAATGTTTGCCGGAGACCTTCTATGATGAAACAAATGGTTGTGATTATATTGAACAATTTACTGATGTGTCTATAAAACAGAACAATAGCTTAATATTTTCTTTTAATTCTGTAATAGGTAAACTTTATTCTTCCGATGAATTAATTGACGATAACGCAGATATTGTATTAAATATTTTACAAGAATTAGTAAAAGAATTATAAAAATATTAATTAAGATAGGGCTGAGATTATTATATCCTAGCTTTATCTTCCCTCCTATACGATGGTACAAGGATTAGAAATATTAATTTATTACCGCTGCCTATAATACCGATATATTACATACATAAGAAAACAACAAATAAAGGAGAGAAAACAATGATAGACAACTTAACAAAACCTGTAAAGGAATTAGAAATAGTAGTAGATAATACATTAAATAAAATTAAAGAATTGAAGGCACAAATAGAAGAAAAGGAACTTGATAGATACTATTCAGATTCATTTTCAGAAGCAATTGAATTAAGCGAAGAAATAGATGAATTAAAAACAAAATTAGAAAAAGCAGAAAAAGACCTTATTAATATTACCGACATTTAAATGGTCAAAAATTAAAAAAATGTTAACCAAGATAGGGCAAGGATTTATAGAAACCTTGTTCTGTCTTCCCTCCTGATAACTGGTACATTGATTGGAACAATTAATTTATTACTGCTGCCAATAATACTGATATATTACATACATAACAAAGATAAAGGAGAGATAAACAATGAAGGATTTTTCAGCAAGAGTTAGTTCAGAAGAGGTTGATAGACTATTAGATTACGTTTATAAAAATAATTATGAAGTCTATTGTGCAAATGGTTGTATGAGTGATTTTTATATAATCAATACTGAAAATCTTAAAGTGTGTAAAAGAAGAAAACCTAGAAAATATACAGTTTTATATTATGTTCCTATAAACTGTTGGGAAAATGAATTATATATTCTACAAACTGATAACCTAGATACAGTTATCGATTAGGGTATGTGTTATGGCTTAGAAGAGGATGACATAAATCTTCTAAAATGTTAACACAATTATTGAGCAAGTGTTTATATAATGATTGCTCTCTTCATTGGTTATTTTATTTGGTACAGCAAGAAGGTGTTATATAAATTTTATATAATCCCTTTTGCGATATTTTTAAATTATAAGAAAACACTTAGTTAATGGTTATATAACTATTGTGCTATTCTTATTTCATTGGTTGGGGGATATGGTTAATACTTTATCTCCCGTTTTTTTCCTATAATTTTAGACTTTTTTTGTACTATTTTTACGGCAATTATTGTTTAAGCCATAATGTAAGGTGTAAATGATGTTTTTGTTGGGTTTTTTAATTTGTTTTTCAGCAATATTTTTTATCAATAAATCATAATGCGACATTTTGGGTAATATAATTTTTGGTTTTGCTTTTTGTTCATTATTTACCTTATTCCACATCATATAAACGACATTCTGGAACAAATATTTTTCAAAGACGACATTTTGGGGAATGTAATTTTTGTCTTTGCTTTTTGTTTATACTTTGATTTATTTCATACCGTATA
>QWCP01000595.1_pt1 | contig 10980 bp, 10 predicted proteins | sample 1972561 | NCBI WGS metagenome assembly QWCP01 (sample SAMN09866705, study PRJNA288562) | Human vaginal metagenome isolate pre4_vaginal, whole genome shotgun... | isolation source: vagina | host: Homo sapiens | place: USA: California
GCTACTACAAGTTTTAAGGAGCGGGCAGGGCAAGATTTTCCTAATTTTGTAGACATAGATGGGGCTACCTCCGTTTCTTCGTTTGCTCACCTTTATGTATCCTGCTTTCTTCAAGGCTTCGCCCATACGCTTGGCAACAAGTGATTGGTGAGTATAAATACCCAAATAGGTAAGTATCTCCGTAGTGGTCATTAACGAATAGTTTTCATCCTCCGCTGGTTTCTCGAAGCAACGCAACAAAAGCTCCATCTCAGCTGTCTGTACTTGAAAGTCTTCACTCTCCCTATATAGCTCGGCTATCTCATCATCGTCAAACCAATAACGAAAACCTAACCTTAACAGGGCTTTGGCTTCAGCATAGACCATGTCCATTGAAATACGCTTGGCTTTCTCTATGTCTATGGAAAGTACTTCAAAGGGCAGAAACCGTCTGCTGCCTGTGGGGTCGGTAAGAAAGTCATTCCCGTTCACCGATGCTACGAAGCTTGCCAAGTGGGGATGCTCTTCCACGTACTTGTCGTAGGGCATACGGTATTTGACCATCGGACAGGTAATGAGGTTTTTGAGCTCGTTCTCGTCCCGTTTGTTGAGGGCTTTGAGCTGGTCGTCAATGTTTACGATGAGGTTTTGCCCGATATAGGTGAGCGTGTCCTTCTCCTGCGGATATATCTTGCCTGTGTAGCTATAGCCATACAATGCAGGCGGGCAGAGCAAATCCAAGAATGTAGTTTTGAATTTGCCCTGCTCGCCTGTAAGCACGAGGCAGGTGTGGTTACGACATTCACGGTCGTCCATGGCGTTGGCGACCACTGCCACGAGCCATTTGGTAAGATACGGCAGCCACTTGTCAGAGTTGCGCACGACCACGCAACTTGCCAAGTCGGGAATGGCTTTCAGTGAAAAGGGAGAACTGCTACTTACATCCACCAAGGGCAATCCATTGAAATACTCCTGTATGGGATTGACACGTGGAGAGAAGCTGCTCTCTATAATGGAATAGAGGTTGTCGGAAGATGTGATAATCCCCACATCGTTGTCAAGTTCCCTGCGGAGTGTGTTGATTTCATAGCGACCCACTTTTGAGAAGTGAGCATCTTCCTTACTTCGGTATTCGGTTCGCCCCAACACCGTGTTGTACCTAAACTCATAATAAGAGGAGAGATAGGTTTCTATCTCACCATTTTTGGAGGAAGTCTTCCTTTCTTCCTTTGCTTGGGCGTATTATTTTCGTCCACTGAATTGCCTTTATCTGCGTTCCTTTTCATTATATGCTTGGTTTGGTTTCCGAGAGTGAAGTTATGAAGAGAACTGGAAAGTTCCAAGCATTCGGAGAGTGCTTGCATAATGTTGCGTTCATTCGCAATAAAGTTCGCACGGATTTTTGAGGAGACAGGAAAAGAAATAACTGATTTAAGCCCGAATTAAATCAAAACAGGGGATAAAATAGCAAGGAAAGATAGAGGTAGAAGTGTACCCCTTTGCACACGTTTGCGGTATTCTGCACCGATATTGCAAACAATAAGAATCAGCACAGAAATAGGGTAGCTTTTGTCCACACCAAGAGTGCTACAAGGTGCCACTTAAAAGAAGCATGATAGAATAGGACATGCACCGCCCTATCTTTGCGCCAAACAGACGGTGAAAGAAGAAAACAGGGAAAGAATGCGCAAACGGCTGCCGATAAAATGCGTTAATTTTTCCTTCAACTTCCCGATATTTCCCTGCTGTTCCCTACTGCTTTGAAGTGTGACAAACTCATCATACTTTTGTAGGCATAAACGTGTGATGAAACGCAGAACAGGCAAAGATATTATCAATACCAATAAGATAGAATTACAAACAAAATAACAATAAAACTATGGGATATTTTATCATTACGGATTCAAGTTGGGCGAGGCTGAGGAACGAGATACTCAGTCTTGCCGAGACCTGCCACAAGGCATTTGGGGAACAAAGCAAGCACACCGATTGGCTGCACAACGGCGATGTATGCAGGTTGCTTAATATCAGCAAGCGCACCTTGCAGCACTATCGTGATACGGGCGTGCTGCCTTTCTCCCAAATCGGGCATAAGTGCTACTACAAGCGTGAGGACGTGGAACAATTGCTCCAAACCAAATCTGATAAATCGAAAATAGACAAACCTAAGAATAACAAATAAGGAAAGAGAATGATGGAACAGGTAAAAGACTTGAACATGGAAGCGGATGATATGCAGGTGGTGCTGTCCGCACTTGAAGGAGTGAACAGACGGATAAAAGAAGTGGCACAGACACACAAACCGCTGTTTGGCGGTGAGCATTTCCTAACAGGCAAGGAAGTGTGCGAACGGCTGTATATCAGCCCTCGTACCTTGCAGGACTATCGGGACAGGAGGATTATTTCCTATACGCAGTTCGCAGGGAAGATACTCTATAAGATGTCAGATTTGGAGAAAATGTTGGATAATAATTATAAGGAATGCGAATAAAACCGCCTTCAATAGTTATAATTGGCATTAACACTTATTATAGGTAAAAAATGGAAATACAGAGAATAGTAGATTGATGTGAATAATTGATATAAATATTAGTAAAATAGCATAAATGTTCAAGTAAAAATCATCATAAATAGGTATTGTGTAAGACTTTTATTATTATTTATTTTGCACACAAAAAAATGAGATTAAAACATTTATTACTTTTCTTAGTAGCATTGCCTAATTGCTTATCTGCGCAGCGAGAGCAAGGGCTATTTCTTGAACTATTTGGGGCATCAACTACGATAGGAGTTCACTACGATACTCGCTTTAATGATCATACTGGCTGGGGAGGAAGATTTGGTTTATGCTATACTAATTCCAAGTCTCAAGATTTTTTTGAATCTGCTCCAGAAAATACAAGTGGTTGGAGCTTTCCTGTAGCTGTAAATTATCTAGTTGGTAAAGGAAAGCATCATGCTGAAATTGGTTTAGGAGTCAGTTATGGACTTTATAAATGCAAATACCACGATAAAGCAGGAAGAGAGATCCTGCAAGATAGAACAGGTGCTTTCGGCTTTTTGGATTTGGGCTATCGCTATCAGCCTAAACACGGTGTTATGATACGTGCAGGAATTAATCCAGGAGTGGCTTTGGGAAGGCATGACCAATTGGGAAGGAATGACCATGGCGTTGACCGTGCGGCAGTTATATACCCTTATATAGGGATTGGTTATAATTTTTAAATACATATAAAATGAAAGTAAGAAAAATTTTACTGACTATTTTGGTCGGGGTATTTATGGGTGCTTGTAGTTCAGAAGATATTGTAGATCAAGGGGAAAAAAACAACTTCCATTCTCCTGAAAGCACTTCTGCCGAAATTATGTCTTTTGAGAGTAAGGATGCCTTTAAGAAAGCACTTGAGAGTTATGATATTACAAAAGGAATTAAAACAAGATCCTCGCACTCTTTTTCATCTGCTGATGATATTTATAATGATTTTTCTGAAGGAAATACGAATATCGAACAGATAGGATTTCTTATTCCTGATGAAAAATTCAGACATTTCCTGAATAAAAACTTAGAAATTATTGTTAATGATACATTGTATCGTATAACGAAAGATGGAACATTCTTTACCCACTGCTCTAACAAGATAGAACTTGAGAATGCAGTTACCAAAGTGAAAGACTTTACTAATGTTGCAGAGGGATTAAAGAAATTAGGTAATGTAAAGTTGAAAGATACTTTCTGTAGATGGAACGATAGCTCTTCTAGTCCAATAGACAACGAACAATATTTCGATGAAGACTCTGATGATGTTGTCATACCTAACCAACCTACAACAAGGGCAGCAACTCGTCATGAACTTACGCGAGAAGATGTGCAAAATTTTCCGAAAGTAGGAGCAGTTAAAGTTCATATTGCAGATAAGATAATTAGATTTTCTCCTAGTTACCTGAAACATATAAAAATCAGGTTCAATTCAAATTCACGCAGAAAACTATATGTTTCTTTATATCAATATGATTATGTATTTGGTGTGTCCATTGGTATTGACTGTAAAGTAATGAAAAAACTTTGGCATGGTTTAAGCTGGGGAAGAATGGTACATTGGGATGATGGAATCTATTATGGCCTATCTTCGTTGATTGTAAGACAACAAATAAAAGAACCAGTTTTTAATGATTTTATGAAATTTAATAAGTCAAAGTTGCAACAACAATGGAATAGTATTAATAATCATCGTTTCACAACCTATGCAGGAGCAACAAAGAATTTTAAGGGAGGGATTGAGAATAAGTGGACTACAGTATACAATGGGAATCCATCAAAAAGTCCGTACGTCATTCCTATTATAGGAGAAAGTGTCTATAATGTATTAGGAGAGAATAAAGCTTCTGAAAAAATAGCAAAAACTCTAGACCATTTTTTGGTAAATAAAGGAATTAATTTTTTCTCAGGATTAGATACGGGCAATTCAGGGAAGCAGATACAATTCTTTTCTGAGAATGATAAGTCAGTGTATAGCTTCTTTAGTAATGATTTAACATGGAATGGTGGAGGTTATAAGGTACATAACACATTCCTAAAATACTATAGAAATATTGTATTGGGGGTATCTATCAACTTTGGTGGTTCTAAGTTAACAATAAATGGAAAACCAGATATTTCTGATAATGATTTTTTTGGTACGCCTGAAATCTTCTTTTGCGAAGGTATAGTATATACAAGAGATGGTAATGGATGGATAGGTGCAAGGATTGAACAAGAAGCACCAGACAAGTCTTTCTCAGGAGTGCACTTTGGAGGAAGAAGATAATATTCTATTAGCCCAAAACCTATAAAAATATTTGACCGTTACTTACATATGTAAGTAACGGTCTATTTATAGTACGCTCGGCATAAGCATTATCTAACGGGTGCAAGTCCCAAGTAAGCCCAATGATTGCTACCCTGCGAACCTCTACGTCAGATGCCCGAAAGGAACTCTCTATCCAAGACGATAGGACGGAATCCGACAATAGGATAGAAGTGATGTTATTCAAAGGGATAGCTGAAAACAACTTGCCACACACCGTGAGGTGTAAAAGTACAAAACCGCCGTATGCCGAACGGCACGTACGGTGGTGTGGGAGGTCGGTAAATGTGAAAATAGGAGGTAAATGCCTTTTATGAATAACATTTACCTCCTACCCGATGTATGTAAAGCGTTCTTAATGCAAAAATACAATAAAAGGAGTGCAACAAGCCTAATTCTGTATTTGTTTTCAAAAAAATAATATTATCTCATTGAAAATTGTAGATTCTTTTTTTATACTTTTGTAAATCATTTAACCCCTAATAAAGGAAATACGCATGAAAATCGATTCTTACAGAACGGTATGCGGTAACTTATAAAATGACAAAATCGTTGTTAGAACACCATTACTCAAAAAGACTTCTATATTTTGAAGTCTCGATTTTTATATGATTTTTCTTGATATTTCCCATTTATGGAACAAAACTCTAAACTTTTATCGACAGATTGGATAACTGACAGCATAGATACATACATCTATTCGCAACGTCCAAAGAATAGTGCCATTTACATAATAGTATTAGCAGTTGTGGCACTGATTATAATCTCCTTACCTTTTATATATGTAGATATTACGGTACAAAGTAATGGCATAGTAAGACCCAACAGTGAGGTAAGCATAATAACTGCACCCATGACAGAGATTGTGGAGAAGGTTTATGTAAAAGAGGGTGATATGCTGAACAAAGGAGATGAAATTCTGAAATTCAGGACAAATTCTTCTGATGGAAGAATCAAATATCAGCAAGATCGTTCGCTCGATTTACAAACTCAGATTTCTGACCTAAACTTGTTGTCTAAAGGTTTAAGTCCAAGTGTGTTCTTATCTACTGCCAGACAACAAGAATATAGAAAATATTTATCTGAAGTTCATCGTCTACAAACTGATTTACACCAATATGAAATAGAATGGAAACGTCAAAAGACGCTTTTTGATAAAGGATTGATTAGTGAAAGCGAATACAATGAACACTATTACCAATATTTAAATAGACAAAACGAGCTTGCTTTGCAAAAAGCCAACCAAAAAAGCACATGGAAAACAGACCTTGCTAACCTAAAAATGCAACTATCAGAAATGTCTTCTGACCTTATTGAAACAAATAGTAATAGAAACCTACACGTTGTGAAAAGTCCTATCAATGGTACATTGGAACAGTTTTCTGGTATTTATTCTGGAAGCTACCTCCAAACAGGAACAACAATTGCCATAGTTAGTCCTGATACAACGCTCCATGTAGAAGTGTATGTAACACCACGAGATATTGCCTTCATAGCGGAAGGAATGCGTGTAAAAGTCCAGATTGAATCATTCAACTATAACGAATGGGGAACGATAGATGGCTATGTAAAAAGGATATCTTCTGATTGTATGAGGGACAAAGACGGCAATACCTTTTATAAGGTAAGATGTAAGTTGACAAAAAATTACCTTGAATTGCGAAGTCAAGGGAGAAAAGGATTTATAAAAAAAGGAATGGTATGCGTAGCTCATTTTGTCGTTTCGCATAGTTCTCTTTTGGATTTGCTTTATAAGAATCTTGATGAATGGGTTAACCCTACACAGCACCAAGCCACAACACCAATCAATTTGCATAACTAATAACTTTCAATGAATAACAAAGTAATAAAAATAAAACAGCAGGACATTACCGATTGTGGAGCAGCATCATTGGCTTCCGTATGTGCCTATTATGGATTGAAATTTCCTATTGCACGAATACGACAGTATGCGTTTACTGACAAAAAGGGAACAAATGTTTTGGGTATGATAGAGGCTGCTAAGAAATTAGGATTAGAAGCTAAAGGTGTGCGAGCACAATCTGAGGCATTGAAGATAATTCCTTTGCCCGCTATTGCGCATATTGTTGTGAAAGAGATTCTCCATCACTTTGTTGTTATTTACAAGGTGAGTAGCAAATATATAGAATACATGGATCCAAGTGATGGAGAGTTACACCGTGTTGCTTGGGACAAATTCCAAAAGGAATGGACAGGGGTTCTTATATTATTAGAACCTAAGGAATGTTTTATTCAAGGTAATATGAAGACCAGCATACCACACCGTTTTTTACAGTTGGTAAGTCCACATAAGCGAATTATGGTAGAAGTGTTGTTTGGAGCTATCGTTTGTAGCATACTTGGGTTAAGCACATCTATATATGTGGGTAAGATTGTTGACTATGTATTGGTAGATCAAAATACTAATTTACTTAATCTCATGGGAGTGCTTATGCTAATAATAATTATTGTTAGGATTTTCATTTCTTCAACAAAGAGTATTTTGGCATTAAAAACCAGTCAGATGATAGATGCTACACTTATTCTTGGCTACTACAAGCATATATTGAACTTGCCTCAGCTTTTCTTTGACACCATGCGAGTGGGTGAGATTATTTCACGTGTGAATGATGCTGTAAAAATCCGTACGTTTATCAACAATGTCTCAGTAGATTTAACAGTAAATATACTGATACTTGTTTTTGCGGTGAGCGTAATGTTTGCCTATTCGTGGCAATTGGCGCTGGTGACATTGGTTTCTGCACCTTTATTTCTTATAGTGTTTTTACTTTTCAACCGCCTTAACAAGAAATATCAACGCTACATAATGGAGACAGGAGCTGATTTGGAGTCTCAGCTTGTAGAATCGCTCAATGCCATTACGACTATAAAGCGATTTGGTATCGAAGATCATGCTAACCTTAAAACAGAATCACGTTTTGTACGACTTATACGCAATACATACATTAGTTCCCGAGGTGCTATATTTGCAAGTAGTGGCATAGATTTAATTTCGTCAGCTGTTACTGTTGTTATATTATGGGTGGGAAGCCGATTAGTATTAGAACAGTCCCTTACACCAGGAAATCTTATGATTTTCTATTCTCTGATAGGTTACGTACTTTCCCCCATTGGCACTCTAATTACATCTAACCAAATAATACAAGATGCAATGATAGCTGCTGACCGTTTGTTTCAGCTTCTCGATTTAGAAGTTGAAGAATCTAACATGGAACAAAGAATTACTCTTACCCCAGAAATTATTGGTGATATTGCATTTGAAAAAGTCTCATTCAGTTATGGCTCCCGCAAGCAGGTTTTTGAATCCCTCAACCTCACAATTCCCAAAGGGCGTACTACTGCCATTGTAGGGGAAAGTGGCTCTGGTAAAACCACGCTTATCTCTCTGCTGCAACACATATATCCTATACAGAGTGGAAATATCAATATAGGGAAATATGATATATCCATGATAAGTAATGAAAGTTTACGCAGAGTAATTAGTACTGTACCACAAAAAGTAGAATTATTTGCAGGTACATTACTTTCAAACATATGTCTTGGAGAATTACAACCTGATATGCGCAGGGTGTTTGACATAATAGAGAAACTGGGGTTAAAAGATTTTGTCGATGGCATGCCACAAGGGTTGGACACTATCATCAGTGAACAGGGAACTACGTTGTCAGGTGGAGAACGGCAACGTATAGCCATCGCCCGTGCCTTGTATAAACAGCCTGAAATTTTAATATTCGACGAAGCCACATCTTCACTGGATTCTATTTCCGAACGGTATGTCAAACAGATACTTACCGATTTGGCTACACAAGGTAAAACAATCATTGTCATCGCTCATCGTCTAAGTACCGTGAAAGATGCAGATATGATTGTGGTTATAGACAAAGGACTTGTTGCGGAATATGGGACACATAATAATCTAATAATCCAAAAAGGAGTGTATAGTAAATTATGGAAGGAACAATTTAACGTTATAGAATAGCATGGAACTGAGAAATGAAATTTATAGATTGAATAAGTTACATAGACTAATAAAAAATAAAAACACAGGTACACCTCAAGAACTTGCAGAGAAACTCCGTATTAGCAAGCGACATTTATATAATGTGCTGGATGACTTGCGAATGCTTGGAGCAAGGATTGATTATAGTCGCTCTAAATACACCTTTTATTATTCTAATCACTTTGAATTAAAACTCCATTTAGAAGTGGAATATTTGGATGAAAATGAAAAAAAGTATATTTCCGCTGGAAGTTTTTCGTTCGATGCACTGTTTGTGCATGGAAACATTTTATTTTTGCAAAAGTAAACTTTCCGAACGGACTGTTTTTATTTTATAAACCTAAAAATTCAAAAATGAAAAATTTAAACAGCAGCTACATGAAAGAGATGAATGTAGCAGAAATGAGAACTGTAAACGGTGGAGAATCAAAAGAGTCAAAGCACAAGAGATGGTCTGACGCCTGTACACGGCAAGGTGGCGGTGGTTCAATTGTTGAGGGCATTGGACATCTTCTTATTGAGATCTTTGGTTAAATGACAGTAAAGCGTCTTAGCCTCAATCTATGTGAAAGGGGTTAAGACGCTTTTATCTATCAAATATACTATCAACAATTTCAAAAAGATTACAACTATTATCATTAGCAATGGAAATTAAATATAGCAAAAAAACTTGCATCCTGAAGATGCTGAAGTTTATCGCTCTTTGTGCAGTTTTACTTATATCTCTTTCTATTCCCTATTTCTATCATTTCGTTCTGAATGAAAATTCTAAAATAGATTCCACTCTTGCTTACGATGGTTTTTCGTTTCTTGTCAGTGCAGTTCTGTTACTTGTCCTATCTGTTTACAGCACAAAAGAAAAACTACATATATGGAATTTTAAGGGGAATAGACTGTTTCTCAAACCTCTTGTTGTGTCTGTTGTTTTAGCGTTTATTTGGCAGTTGTTAACAATTATTATCTATTACTTATCAACTGGCTCTTACATACACAAAACGTTATCCCTTGGGATTAGCAGTGTATTAATACATTTTGCAAGTTTTGTTTTGTTAGGTCCAGTGATGGAGGAACTTATATTTCGAAAATGGTTTATTGACATGATGGAAAGAGGCGGTTTTTCCAAAATGTGCGTAATCTTTGTAGGTTCCATACTTTTTTTCTGTTTACATATAGGAGGCGATATCGTCAGAATTGATACATTAATTATAGCCATCCCTCTATGTATAATTTATATAAAAACTCATGATGTCAGATATTGCATCATTACACATATAACCAATAATTTTATAGCATTTATATTTGCTCTTGGGCTGATTTAATGTTCTATACGCTGTTTACCAATTAGAAATCGTTATTTTGTGATGTCCGAAAGTTCTACATCCTCTCTGATTTCATTCCACGGCTAAAGGAAAAGGTATTCTTTCCCTTCACATTTTGGAAGTATGTAGTCATTTCGTAGTAACGCGCATAAGCAACTACCAACTACAACGTAATTCTTTCTCTTTCACCGATTTAACTCCTATTGTAGTAATGTAGTAAGATATAATCGGTGAAAGAAAAAGGAAATATATTCATCAGTTCTTAGTATTGCCCAACAGGAAGATTGGCGTTACAATGGCAGCCTCTGTCTGCAATTTTCTACTGATGTACTTTCTGAACAAATACGCTTCGGTGCTGCTTAACAGAAAGGACAGGGCAATGATAATTGAAAGAGGATAGAGCGGTGCATAACCTTTAAGTTGTCCGTTGATGAAAACAGGTTCTTCACCTGCACCTCTTTCATCGGGATGCAGGTTGGAAGATTTCATAATCGTCTGAAGCCTATAATTGAGTTTTCTCCACGTCACACCGAAGAATCTCACAAGTTCGCTCTTTGTCATGGCTATTTCTCCGTTTCCTTTGCGAATGACTTGCATATTACTGCCCCAATCAAAATAACTACGCCCGCAGGAAGTGTTTGTTCTTATTTTTGGATTGTTGTTTGTCTTCATGCCGTTTCTTCCATTTTACAGGTTACAATATCCGAAGGTTCATAAGCCTCTCTCTCCGCAAATAGGCTTCAAAAGGACTTCACAAAGGTTGTCAATTTAGCCTTCAAAAATTAGCTAATCGTTGTAAAATCAAGGTTTTACAACG
>QWCP01000916.1_pt1 | contig 10931 bp, 10 predicted proteins | sample 1972561 | NCBI WGS metagenome assembly QWCP01 (sample SAMN09866705, study PRJNA288562) | Human vaginal metagenome isolate pre4_vaginal, whole genome shotgun... | isolation source: vagina | host: Homo sapiens | place: USA: California
ATCAATAAAATTATATTTTGTTGAAAACAGTCAAATAGTCAATACTATTATGATACTTATAGCAAGTTTTGTAATATTTGATGGGCTTATAACATCTGGATCTGCTATGGCTATGCTAAGAATGGTTGAGAATGCAATAGATTCTTATTCTTATGTAAATGATATGGAAGATATGAAAGAAGGAAGTATTACAGAGCCAATAAAAAATCACAACATAGACTTTAAAAATGTATCATTTTCCTATGATGATAGACCAATTTTAAAAAATGTATCAGCAGAGATAAAAGAAAATACTATGACTGCCATTGTCGGACCATCTGGATCTGGTAAAACAACATTTTGTAATCTAATAGCAAGATTTTGGGATGTAAATTCTGGAGAAATTTTAATAGGTGGAAAGAATATTAAGGACTATAAGATAGAAAACCTTATGAATTCAATTTCCATGGTATTTCAAGATGTATATCTATTTGAGGATACAATTGAAAACAATATAAAATTTGGAAAACAAAATGCGAGCCATGAAGAAGTAGTTCAAGCTGCTAAAAAAGCAAGGTGCCATGAATTTATAGAAGCTTTACCAGAAGGATATGACACTATCATTGGGGAAGGTGGAGCAAGCCTATCTGGTGGAGAAAAACAAAGAATCTCCATAGCCAGAGCCATGCTAAAAGATGCGGGCATCATAATCTTTGATGAAGCCACAGCAAGTATAGATCCAGAAAATGAAGATAAGCTTAAAGAAGCAATAGAATCATTAACAAAAAATAAGACAGTAATAATGATTGCCCATAGACTAAAGACAATTAGAAATGCAGACCAGATTTTAGTCTTAAAAGATGGTGAAATAGCAGAATGTGGAAATCATCAAGAACTGATTAAAAATAATGGACTTTATTCTGACCTTGTTAAAGCAAAAGCTAAGGCGGAATCATGGAAATTAAATAATTGATAGGAATAAATATCAAAGTCTTTAAACAGTGAAATTTAGAAAAGAGGATTTATGCCTAATAGCATAAGTCCTCATTTTTTGTGCTCAAATTAATCATTAAAACTCGAAAATACTATAGTAAATTATTTTAATAACAGTACCCGACACGCCTCTTAGTAAAATGCGGACCAAGTCGGGTCTTTTGATAATGACACATATAGAAAATGTATGCGTCTAATAATTATATTCAAAAACATAAGTTTCCTTTTTTAAAACAATATATTTTTTCTTCAAAATATGGTATAGTTTAGATAAGAGGAGGTATGTAAAATGGATGCTAAGAAAATTGCAAAATGGTTTTTAAGTAAGGAATCAATGTCTCCTAAGAAGATACAAAAATTAGTGTATTATGCGTATTCATGGTATCTTACTCTAATGAACGATAGCGTTGAATATTTAAATAATAAATTATTTGATGAAGAAATCAAAGCATGGGTTCATGGCCCTGTTGTAAATTCAATTTATCAAGAATATAGAGACTATAAATTTAATGAAGTTCCAAAGCAAGAAATTGATGAAAATGAGTTTGATGAGGATACTCTTGATGTACTCAATCAAGTATGGGATGTGTATGGTCAATATAATGCGAACGAACTTGAAAGTATTACCCATCAAGAAGAACCTTGGATAAGCGCAAGAGGGGATTTGAGTCCACTTGAAAATGGTTACGATTCTATTGATGATAGAATTATTTTTGAGTACTATTTAGGCCAAATGGAAGAGGACTAAATTGAGTAAGAAAAATAAAAGAATTAGGAATAATACAAGACCTAAAAATAATGTTAAAAAGAAAAAAACGCCTTTGAAAAAAGAAGAATTAGTTATTTCTATGTCTTATAAAAATTGGATAAAAGGATATAGAGGAAAAGATATAACAACTTATACAGAAACAGAAGAGGAATTTGTAAATAATTTAATGTATATAATATATACGTTAATACCTTATGTTTATAAAAACTGGGGTCAGAGAATGCCGCATTGTCATTCTATAAATGAAGAAAATGGTAAAGAAGCTCAGGGTAAATATATTGAAGTTATCAAAAATATTCATCCTGAGCTGCTAAATTTATCGGAAATTAATTCTGAAGTAGATAAGTCTAAAAATAATATAGATAGAATAGAATATGGAACTGGACAACTTGAAGATTTAGAGTTATATCAATTAGGATTAAATGGTTCAGTAAGAGTTATATGTGGGAAAGTAGGTAATACACTTTATCCATTATTGATAGATCACCATCACTTAGGCTATGACTGTCAAAAATATAATCAGCGTGATACAAATAATTTTGATTATTGCCCTATTAGTTGTGGATTAACTAAATAAATTATTAGTCATGTAGTTTGTTTTAACAGGCTACATTTTTATTATATAGTTATTGACATATTCCCGCATACGAGACTTGACTAAAATATCAAAAATTATCCATACTGACCACTCAATCCATTGTGAGTGTGTGGCATTATTGATTATGGAGGAAAAATGAGCAAAAATAACGATATTTACAGATTTTTTAAGGCGGGAAACATTTTTAAAAAATTTAGTGCTAAAAGTTACGAGTTTCGGAGGTGCTAATGATAATGGGTTTAAAAGATATAAGGATTGCAGAAACTCCTATATCCAATAATAGAAAAATTATAAATACACTTGCTGTATTCTTGCTTGGAATTATTTTGGGTACTTTTTCTAAATACTTGGACTTTCGTCAATCTGAACTTCCAAGCGTGCTTATGGCAATAGATGAGATTTCAGATCTTCATAATTTTCTTGGACGTTTTGCAATTTGGGTGTTGATTGCGATGTTTATTTCTATTTACAGCAATTCAGCCCTAAGAGCAGGTATTAATGTTTTTATATTTTTTGTCAGCATGGTTTCAAGCTACTATTTGTATTCAAATTTTATTGCTGGATTTTTTCCAAGAAGCTATGCAATGATTTGGATTGGATTCACAGTTGTTTCTCCATTATTAGCTTTTGTGTGTTGGTATGCAGGTGGTAAAAGTAAGCTGGCATTTATTCTGTCGGTAACGATTTTGGCAGTCTTATTTGATATGTGTTTTGCATATGGATGGGGATATTTCGAAGCACGTTCCACTTTAGAATTGCTCGTCTTTATTCTCGGGTTTATCCTTTTGAAAAGGGACTCAATTAAGAGTTCACTTCTAATGGGAACACTTAGTATAGTTCTTGCGTTTTTAATACAAATGGCTATTCCAATTCATTTTGGATAGATAAAAGACAAATCCCTTTTGTGACATTTTGTCTACCTCATAGAAGCTATCTTTTATGTACAGAAATAATATAAAAATCGATAGATGCTAGTATTTTTATTTGTTTATAATAGGTTTTAAATGGTTTACTCATATATGCATATCATAAAAATGTCACACACGTATGGCAAGGGTTGTTATTAATTAAATTAAGGCATAAAGTTCGATTAAGTCAAGGTCTTACAGAAATAAAATTTGTATGCATAGAAACTATAAAGGTATCTAGAGTATTTTTAATTAATCAATTAGAAGACATATTTCCACATACGAGGCATTTATAAAATACCAAAATTTATCCATACTGACCACTCAAGCCGTGTTGAAGCCTAGCCCTACTTGTCAAGAAGCGAAGCTACACTGAAAAGTAGAGGCAGGTCTCATGCAAAGATTTCCCAAGAGAAGCGACAGAATAGAAGCTTTGATTGGCAGAAATCGACTGCTAAAGCTATAGCGTTGATACAAAAGATGTAAATTTAGAAATCCTGCATTTTAAACAGTTTTACAAGCATTTTGTATTTGAAAAAGATAAAGAAGGATATGTAAAAAAGACTCAAAAAAACTACATGGACGTGAGAGTTGTTTTGAGACTAGTATGAGGAAACACAAAAAATATAATTAACTCATTTTGTACTTTCTACAAGAGTAGCTTAAAAAGCTGCTCTTTTTTTATTAAACGGTGTAAGGTTTCGTTACATCCTAAAAAGAAAAATCTAAGACGACTCATAAAATACAGCAGACTATTTAAAATAGAAGATGAAATTAGAAAATATATGGAGGTATTATCGTGATTGATATCGAGGCCATAAAGAGCATGATAAGAAGTCTGGCAGAGAAGAAAAATAGTATAAACATGTGGTGCTATAATATTTGTATTAGCATTATCGGGTATAATTTAATAAATCCTTGTACAATTTAAATTAAAGGTGGTGGAAATATGGATATAATGAAATCTTTTAACTTAGCAATAGACTATATTGAAGATAACTTAATGAAAAAGAAATAACACGGATAACAGGATATTCATTTCCAATGTTTTCAAGAATATTTTCAATCGTATCAGGATATTCATTATATGAATATATAAGGTCAAGAAAGATGACAAATGCTGCAATTGATTTAAAAAATTCAGATAAAAGAATTATAGACATCGCAATAAAATATGGTTATAATTCTCAGGATTCTTTTGCCTTAGCTTTTAAAAGTTTTCATAAGCTAACTCCAGGTCAAGTAAAAAAAGGAGAAAAGTATCAATATTTCCCAAGAATCTACTTTTCAATTTCAGTTCAAGGAGGAAATCAAATGGATATTAAGATTGAGAAAAAGAAATAAGTTTTATTAATTATACCGCATTTAAAGAAATTAATTAAGAAGTATAAAGGGCGTTCAAGCAAATATCTTAAATAAGATTACTAAAATTTAAAATAATTCACGTATTGAAATTACTTATCAAATGAGTTACAATAAAACTGACGGTAGCGTCGGAATTATTTATTGACAGGAGATAAAGTTTTGAATGATAAAAAATTGAAAGTTGGAGAAAAAAGGAAGTTAGAAATTCTGGAAGCGGCAAAGACATGTTTTTTAGAAAAGGGTTTCCAAAATACAACTATGGAAGATGTTATAGAAAAAGTCAGTTTAAGTAAAGGTGGTGTTTACTATCATTATGGCTCAACCTATGAAATGATTTATGATTTTATGAAATTAGGTATCAAATATAGAGGAGAAAAAAGCAAAACTATCGACACATCTAAGTTAACGACTTTAGACGCAATTACTGAGATGATGATGGAAAGAATTTATGATGAAAATGAATTTAAAAGCATCTATGCAATTTTTTTGAAACTACAAAATGAAGATAAAAGATTGTGTGAAATGTTTGAAAATTTAAAAGAAACAAACACAGAAATTTTATCGTCTGCATTTGATCCAAACGATAAGCTCTCATCTATTTTTAAAGATGAGTTTTTAGTGACCTTTGTAAATACTTTGATTTTAGGATATGAAAGTTTAAATCAAAAAGAAATTTTTATTGAAAATAGAGAAACAATCAAAAAGATGTTAGAAGAATATTTGAAAAATAAATTTCCTGAATTATTAGGCTGAGCTTAAATTATGGTATAAAAATGAATACAAAAAAGATATTTTTAAAAAAATTTTATGAGCTAATAGTGACATTATTAATTGTTAGTGTTTTATCATTTGTTTTAATGAAATTATCTCCCGTCGATCCAGCCACTGCATATGCTAAAAGACATATCGGAAGTCCATCACCTGAGCAAATTGAAGAAGTAAGAATAAGATTTGGTTTTGACAAACCTGTATATAAGCAATATTTTAACTGGATTAAAAATCTTTTTTCTCTAGACTTAGGACAGTCTTTAAGCAATGGCAAACCTGTCTGGGATAATATAATGTTGGCTTTGCCAAAAACTTTATCTGTTGTTTTCTTTTCCGCAATATTGCAGGTAATTTTAGTATTATCTTTGGGATGTATTACTTTCTTATGGAAGAGCAAGATAATCAATAAGCTTACAAATCTTTTATGCCTTATTGGTGTTTCAATTCCTAGCTTTTATATTGCTATTATCTTACTTGATATATTTGCAGTAAAGTGGGATTTGCTATCAGTAGCAGGTAATATTGGCATTACAAACTATATACTTCCTGCAATAACTTTAGGGATATTTGGGGCTTCTTTTTATTATCCACTATTTAAAGATGCTTTAGACAAAGAGAATGGTGAATATTATATTATGTTTTTTAGAGCAAATGGTCTAAAGGAATTTACTTTGTTCGTGAAACATATATTGCCAAACTCGATAGTAAAGTTAATTCCAAATTTCTTTCAGAGTATTGGACTTATGATTGCAAATGTGGCAATAGTTGAGGGAATTTTTTCTATTCCAGGATTTGGATATTTGATTGTAAATTCTGTAATAAATCGTGATGCAACGATGATTCATGGGTTGGTTTTCTTTTTAGCATTATTTATTGCACTTGCTAATATAATATCAGATTTGATAAACGATCTTTTGATAAAGGAAAGGGGAGATTAATGAAAATAAACAAAAGGACAGTATTTACTTTCCTAGTGATTTTATTTATATTTTTTGGAAGTTTTCTTGCCCCTAATGATCCATTAGAAGTTAATCTTCCCCTTAGATTTGCAAATCCAAGTTCTAAGTATCCTTTGGGAAATGATAGCATGGGCAGGTGCGTTTTATCGAGAATACTGTACGGGGGGAAAACTACATTATTTATGGTTATGACGGCATCAATTATTATTTTTACTTTAGGTTTACTTTTAGGAACACTAACGTCAAATGTTACCATGAAAAAGAATGTAATAGTAGATTCGATTATTAATGCTGTAACGGCTATACCACCAATTGCTTATTTAATCATATTTATAGCATCTTGGGGAAATGGAATAAAAACTACATTAATCGCTTTGGTTGTTTCATATATATTGAGATTTTTAAGACTTGTTAGAACTCAAATAAATATTGAATATGATAAAGCTTATTGCACTTGTATGATTTCACTAGGTGCTTCAAAGACTAGGTTGGTTCTAGTTCATATACTACCAAATATATTATTAGATTTAGTTCATTATATTTGTTTGTCCTGTGCGGATATGATTTTAGCAATTACTGGTTTTTCATTTATAGGAATTGGACTTGGAGAAAATGTTGTGGAGTGGGGTTCTATGATTTTAGAAGCGAGAGATTCAATATTTATTAAGCCAGAACTCATAATTTACCCGATTTTTGCAGTTTTTATTACTACAATGTCTTTTAATATTATTGCAAAAGAAGCGAATAGAAGGTGAAGATATGATTTTGGTTAATCAATTACAAGTTACAGATAAAAAAGGAAACAATCTTTTAAATAATATTTCTCTTAGAATTCCTATGGGAAAAATTATTGGTCTCACTGGACCCAGCGGTGCTGGGAAGACTACATTAGTAAACACAATACTTGGGATTTTATCAGAGGATTTAAAAGTAAGTTCTGGAACTATTACTATAGATGATTTTGATATATTGGCAAAAGATAATATCTATAGCAACAATAGAAACATCGCTTTTATTCCTCAACTTCCCATGATTTCTTTTGACAAAAGAAAAAAGATAAAAAGTCAAATGGTTGAAATATATATTGCTAATCTTAATATAAATAAATCAGAAGCATTAAGTATAGCAAAAGATAAGCTCAAAAGCGTCAATCTTGAATATGAAAGAGTTTTAGATTCATATCCAACTGAACTCTCTGGAGGTATGATTCAGCGTGTGATTTTAGCGATATCTATGGGACTAAATACTGATTATATAATTGCTGATGAACCAACATCAGCCTTAGACAATTATAACTCATCATTATTTTTTGAATTGATTAAAGCAAATTTCAAAGGCAAAGGAATTTTGTTAATAACACACGATGCTGATATTCTTAAAAAATATAGCGATTGCATCTATGTGATAGAAAATGGATGCCTTATAGAAAAGGGGAGTAGTGAAGATATATTTGAAAGCCCTAAAGAAGAATGGACAAGAAAATTTGTTATCTGTAGTCAGAAAATATTAGATTCTGGAGGTGAATGGAAATGGACGAAATAGCTATGAGTAATGTTAGCCTTTCTTTTGAAACAGTAAAAGGAACATTTAAAGCTTTAGATCAAATTTCCTTTTCACTAAAAAGGGGAGATAACTTAAGTTTAATTGGTGAAAGTGGATCTGGTAAAAGCACCATTGCAAAAGCATTAATAGGATTAGAAAGAATAGATGAAGGATCTATACTCTATGATTCTGTAGATATCTCAAAATTAAAATTAAAAAAAATAAGGAAATATAGAAAAAATATCCAGTCTGTTTTCCAGGATACATCTGGTACTTTAAATCCTGGTATAAGCACTTTTAAAAATTTGGAAGAAGGGCTTATTAATTTAACAAACTTGTCGAAAAAGGAAAGAAAGGAAAAGGTGTTATTATTTTGCGAGGATTTACATTTAAAAAAGGAAATATTAGATGTGCCCGTTCACCAACTATCTGGAGGCGAGCAAAGAAGATTGTCGCTCATAAGAGCCCTTATGGTTAATCCTGATTTTTTAATACTAGATGAGGTTACAGCTGGGCTTGACTTACTGACGATTGAAAAAGTATTATACTTACTTTTTTATTATCAATCTAAACATAGTATTTCTTATATTTTTATCACTCATGATATAAATCAAGCAAAACAGATTTCAGATTATATCATAGAGATAAAGAAAGGAAAAATATTGAGAGAAGGAAAATTGCAAAGGAGATAGAAATGATCAAACTTAGAAAAAATATGATGGTTTTATTGACACTTGTATTTAGTTTTTCAATTTTACTAGGAGGTTGCCAAAAGAATCAAGAAAAAGCACAAGAAAATTCAAATGTAGCAAGTGAAAACACAAAAGATGAAAGCAAGAAGGTTTTAACCTTATGTACTGCTAAAGAACTGACAAACCTTACGACTTTAACAATGAATAAGGAAAATAATATGGCTTGTGGTTTAATTTATGAAACCCTTGTAGCTTATGAAAACGGTGAAATTGTACCAAAACTTGCTAAAAGCTTTGAATATAAAGATGATGGCAAAACTTTAGTCTTTAAATTAAAGGACGGGGTAAAGTTTTCAGATGGTGAAGATTTTAATGCTGATGCAGTAAAAAAGATATTAGATTTTGATAAGTCTAACCCTAATTTTGCAGGCATAAGGGCTGTTGCAGAGATAAAATCAACAGAAGTTATTGATGATAATACGATTGCTGTTCACTATGAAAATCCGTCTAAATTTTATATAAATGGCTTTTGTTTCCAAAATGTATTGGGGATGCCATCTCCAAAGTCATTTACTGAGGGAAACTTTGAGAAATTTAACAAAAATATAGGAACAGGTCCTTATGTATATGAAGAATTTAAATCTGGAGAATATACAAAATTTGTTAGAAATGAAAATTATCATGGGGAAAAACCTTATTATGATGAAGTTATTGTCAAATATATTCCCGATGCTTCCTCAAGACTTCAAGCCTTAAATAAGGGAGAAATAGATTTAATTTATGGAGCAGATTTAATAAATTATGATGACTTCAAAAAAGGTTCTGAAATTAAGGATGTTACTGGAGAAGTCAATAAAAATAGGACTTTGACTAAGAATCTAATTTTAAATCCAAGTAAAAAAGAATTAGAAGATTTAAAAGTTCGCCAAGCAATTAATTATGCAATTAACAAAAAAGACATTGTCGATAGTTTAACATACTCATATGAAGATGTAGCTGAAACTTTATTCCCTAAAAATGTAGCTTATTGTGATGCAAATTATCCAACTAATTATAGTTATGCTCCTGAAAAGGCAAATAGCTTGCTAGATGAAGCGGGTTGGAAACTCAATAAAGATACAGGAATTAGAGAAAAGGACGGAAGTCCATTAAAGCTTCAATATGTTTACTGGTCAGATTTAGTACTTGCTAAGGAAACTGCACTTGCAATAAAGACACAATTAAAAGAAGTAGGTATAGATGTTGACCTAGTTGAAAAAGATCAAATGTCATGGTGGACAGATGGTATAAAGGGAGAATTTCATTTGACAACCTGGAATACAGAGGGTTCTTATACTGAACCTCATAAGTTCTTACAAGAATCAATCACTGAAATGGATCCACATTTGATGCCGTTAAAAGCACTTTCTGATTCAAACATATATATTGATGCAATAAAGAAAGCTTCCACTTCTACAAACGAAGGGGAGATTAAAGATAATATACAAAAAGCTATAGTATATTCAAACGAAAACGCTATGGATTTGCCTCTTTCTTATTCAAAAGAAATGATTTTGTATAGAAATGACAAAATTGGTGGATATGACTTTACAAGTACACCTCAATTTTTCAATATTTACAGTGTAAAAGCTAAAAGAGAAAAGGCTCATATTTTATGTCAATCTTACTGGCAATAATTGGAGTAGTTGCTGGGCTTTTTTCCTATATATACATGGCAAAAATTGTTGTAAACTTAATTAATGGTGCAAATGATATGAGTTTATATACTCCACTATGCATAAATATTTTAATAACATTTGTTATTAAAGAAGTGGCAGCAGGAATATCAACAAGTATTTCCCATACGGCAACCTTTAATTCATTAGGAGAAATTAGAAATGATATTTCTAAGAAACTTTTTAAGATGCCACTGGGAGATGTTCTTTCAAGATCTTCAGGGGAATTTAAAAATATAATTGTTGAGCAAGTTGATTCTATGGAAACATCCCTTGCCCACTTAGTGCCAGAATTTACTGCAAATTTAGTAGGACCTATTCTATTGTTTATTTACATGTTTACATTAGATTGGCGTTTAACTTTATTATCACTAATTCCATTTGTGGTGGGAATGGCTACCATGATGTCTGTTATGAATGCTCATTATAAAGAAATGTTTGGAAAGTCAGTTGCCATTGGTCAACATATGAATAATTCCATTGTTGAGTATATAAATGGGATAGAAGTAATAAAGACATTTAATCAAAGCGAATCATCTTATAAAAAATATGCTGATGCAGTTTATGACAATGCAAGCTTTTATTATAACTGGATGGGTGAATCTATGAATAGGGTTGCCATAGGTAGATTACTTTCTCCTAT
>QWCP01000782.1_pt1 | contig 10925 bp, 14 predicted proteins | sample 1972561 | NCBI WGS metagenome assembly QWCP01 (sample SAMN09866705, study PRJNA288562) | Human vaginal metagenome isolate pre4_vaginal, whole genome shotgun... | isolation source: vagina | host: Homo sapiens | place: USA: California
ACGAGTGGGGCTCTTCCATGATCCTCACCTTGGGTGCCATCACCATCATCGGCGCCATCATCACCGTCTTTGTGGAGCTGCGCGCCAAGGAACCGCTCATCCCGGTTCGCCTATTCAAGAACCGCAACATGGCCCTGACCACCCTCTCCGGCGTGGTACTTGGCCTGGCAATGTTCGGTGTTCTGGGCTACATGCCAACCTACCTGCAGATGGTGCACACCCTGACCCCAACCAAGGCGGGTCTCATGATGATTCCGATGATGGTGGGCCTTATCGGTACCTCCACTGGCGTGGGCTTTATCATCGCCCGCACCGGTCACTACAAGGTCTACCCCATCATCGGCCTGGCGATTACTGCCGGTGCCCTGTTCTGGATGTCCCACCTCTCCGTGGAGACTTCTCTAACGCAGCTAGGCTGCGAATTCCTGGTCTTCGGCATCGGTCTGGGCATGGTTATCCAGGTCCTCGTGCTCATCGTCCAGAACTCCTTCCCGCTGTCCCAGGTGGGTACGGCTACCGCGGCGAATAACTTCTTCCGCCAGATCGGTTCCGCACTCGGTGCGTCCCTGGTCGGCTCCATGTTCATCCACAATATGAAGGATGAGATGGCCACCCGCATGCCTGAAGCTTTCCAGAAGATGGGACCGGAGGGTGCCGCCTACGCGGAGAAGTTTGGCGATGCCAATGGCGGTGCCAATAGCCTCACCCCGGATTTGGTTGCCTCCTTCCCTCAGCCCATCGAGGAAGCAATCCTCAACTCCTATAATGATGGCCTGACCCCGGTCATCGCCCTGATGGTTCCGCTGGTTATCGTCGCCCTCATCCTCCTCCTGCCACTGCGCGAGGAGCGTTTGAAGGAAACGATTGACTAGTGTCACTTTCACCTGCAGAAGTACAGGCCACAAGCCGAGAGCTGCACGCCTTGCGCGATGCACTCCCGCTTGCCGACGCCCCCATTGAACCCACCCTCGGCTATGCCCCCGGCGGCCTTCACGCGGCGTTGGAAATCCAGTCCGGTCCCATCGAGGCGTGGCGCAAGCCCGCGCGCACTGTACCCCGATCCCGCGCTTTAGCCGCTTGAGCGAGGAAATGCGCTCACAAGCTCAGCGTTGGTTTGGCACCTGGGACGTTCCTGCAGTGTAGCGTTTCCCTCGTTCTAAGGCCTCAGCAAAAAGCCCCTGCCATCGTTACCACGAGTGTGGTTCGAGCAGGGGCTTGTATGCGCTGGGGAAGCTACCGCTTCTTTTCCTCCGGCTTGGGCAAAAGCAGCTCATATACGTCGGTATCGCGCCACTGGCCCGCAAGCTCGCCGTAGGTCATCTTCGCCATATGCGAGTAGGTGCCTACTTTCACGAAGCCACGCGACTTATGCAGCCCCGCAGAACCTTCATTTTCAGGGAAAATCCATGAGTGGATGGCCCACTTGTGCAAGTCCTGGCACACCTCGATCAGGCGGTCTAGAAGTGCGCCGCCAATGCCGCGTCCTTGTGCCTCGGCTCCTAGGTAGATGGAGTCCTCCACTACTCCGTGGAAGACGGTGCGGGTAGATACCGGTGCCGCGGAAACCCACCCCAAGACCTTAGAATCATCATCTGCTTCAACGGCCACATGCACCGAAGGCATGATCTTGCCAGCTTTAAATTCTTCAAAGGTCAGGGATCGGGTCTCATAGGTAGCGTGCCCAGTATTGAGCCCCTGTTCATAAATCTCTCGCATCTGCGGGTAGTCCGCCGCGGTAAAGGGGCGGATGCGGAAATCTTTCTTCTTGTCGTCCGAAGACGTCTGCTTAGCGTTCTCGCTCATATACAACATTATTACTGGGCTAGGCCCAGCTTCGCCACGCTGTACACATAAAGATCGCCAAACGCGAACGAACTCGAACTAGTTGCCACCTTCCAATAGGTCAGTGACGAGCTCCGCAATGGCAGAGCGCTCAGAACGCTGCAGCGTAATATGCGCAAAAAGCTCATGTCCCTTGAGCTTTTCAATCACTGCTTGGACTCCGTCGTGCCGGCCCACACGAAGGTTATCGCGCTGCGCCACATCATGAGTAAGAACTACTCGCGAGCCCTTCCCCAACCGAGAAAGAACGGTAAGCAAGACGTTTCGCTCCAAGGATTGCGCCTCATCCACGATGACAAAAGCATCATGCAGCGAACGACCGCGAATATGCGTCAGGGGCAAGACCTCGATGAGGCCGCGCTCGTGCACCTCTTCCATGACGTTGTCAGACACCAAGCCCTCCAAGGTGTCATAGACCGCCTGCGCCCACGGGTTCATCTTGTCCGATTCAGTGCCCGGTAAGTATCCCAGCGACTGCCCGCCAACCGCATACATCGGGCGAAAGACCACAATGCGCCGGTGCTCCCCGCGCTCGAGCACCGCCTCCAAACCGGCGCACAGCGCAAGTGCCGACTTGCCGGTGCCGGCGCGGCCACCGATAGAGACAATCCCTACGTTTGGGTCCATCAGCAAATCCAAAGCAATACGCTGCTCCGCGGAGCGTCCCTGGAGGCCAAAGGCATTGATATCACCACGTACGAGCTCGACCACGCCATCAGCACTCATGCGCCCCAGCGCGGATTGCGCACCTGCCGCCAAGGTCAAGCCGCAGTGCACCGGCAGATCCTCCACGGCGGTACCCTTGTCAGTTTCGACGCCGTCTAGCATGACTTCCCCATCACGATAGAGGGCATCGATGACATCCGAGCTGGTTTGCACCGTCGCCATTCCGGTATAGCCGGTCAAGACTACGTCCTGGGCGTGATACTCATCCGCTTGCACGCCTACCGCACCGGCCTTCACGCGCAGCGGCACGTCCTTCGTGACCAGCACGGTGTCCTTCCCTTCGTGCGCAAGGTTGAGAGCGCACGCCAAGATGCGGTGGTCGCCTTCTGGCCCGCGGAACGCGGTAGGCAGCAAGGATTGGTCTTGATGGTTCAATTCCACGCGCAGGGTGCCGCCATCCACGTTGACGGGAACCGGCTGGTCTAAGGCCTCATAGGTAGCGCGCAGCTCCTCCAAAAAGCGAAGAGCTTGGCGGGCGAACCAGCCAAGCTCCGGGTGATGACGTTTTCCTTCTAGTTCAGAAATAACTACAACGGGAAGGACCACATCGTGTTCTGCAAATTTGCGCAGGGCCCAAGGGTCAGACAGCAAGACCGAAGTATCCACTACATAGGTCTTGGTAGCGACGGTGTTAGCAGTAGCGGCAAGCGGAGTAGAAAGTACAGAGGGACGAGACATGATGGCAGGGTTCTCCCTTAGTGTGCGGTAGATCAGACTTCTTCCGAATCACCCCGAATCCCCGGGGTTGCCACCCAAAGTAGGCACCGAAGGTTGAAATTACATGGGTGCAAGATGAACATTAAGAAAACGAAAAATCCCTCCGCAGCACATGCTGCAGAGGGAGGAGCTCTAAAGGAGCTTTTTACTTCTCTACGGAAGAGGTGAACTTGCCGCTCTCGTCCTGGATCCAGGAGATTACGCCATCGTCGAACTGCTGGGTCCAGCCCTTGCCCTGAGCAGCCTTTTCCTCAGCAGCCTTAGGCAGGCCTACATCAGAGTCCAGGCCGCCCTGCTCCTTCCAGGTTTCAGCAATCTTGCCGACGATAGGCTGAGCGCCCTCATCGTCGTCGAAGGTCAGCAGGTTGCCGTTATCGAAGTTAGCGAGGAACTCATCATCGTCACCCTGCTCGATGCTCTTTACGTCGCCCCACTCAGCCTTCTTCTCTTCAATAGCGGAAGCGAAATCAGCCGGAACGTCTACGTCACCGTTAGCGGTAGCGATGGACTTGGTAGCGCCGTCCTTGTCGTCGGCGTCGTCGGAAGCGTCCGCATCGTCGGCGTCATCATTGTCGTCCGCGTCATCATTGGAAGTAGCCTCAGCAGCAGCCCTTAGCGTCGTTAGCTGCGTCCTCGGCATCGGAGCACGCTACGAGAGCAACGGACAGGGTTGCGGCTGCAAAACCACCTGCGATGCGACGGGTCATCTTCTGCATTACTGCATCATCCTTTCATCAAGAAAGTAAGTTAATTCTAAATTTATTGTTAAATCGCCCTTCATGACGAACGACGCCCACCGTAACGACGACTCCCAGCTGGTGCCACCCACCCGGACAGGAAGTAGACAGCAAACAGTAAAGGGCTACTTACGTTTGCGCTGCTTAGGGGCCTTCTTTTTCTTTTGTAACGAATTGTTAACGTTTCTCCTCGCCTGCTTCGCCTTCGCCTTTTCCCTGGCGCTGCGCCTCGGCTTCTCTTGGCGGGAGGAACGCGCCGTGCGGCCCTTAGCGACGCCCACGAAGTCCTGAATTGCCTCCCCGTCATCGTCCTTGCGCCACACCAATGCAATCTCCGTCACCGGCACGGACTCGTCCTTAAGGCTCAACGGCACCACCTGCTTTTTGCTCAAGACCTTCAGCAGGGGCCGCGGCGCAATCGCGATACCCACATTGGCCGCCACTACCTGCAGAGCGTCGCGGACTGCGGGGACATCGACAAGCCCGGAATCGGCGAGGCGGTAGTTGAGGTGTTCATCGGCGACGTCGGCAAGCGCAAGCTCCTCGCCCACCTCCGCATAGACTGAGTCTTTGGGAACGGCAATGCCAGGAGCCTCTTTATAAAGTCGCACCACATGAAAGGTTTCATCCACCCGCGCATCCGGCAAGCGCGCAAGGGCTAGGTCCACCTCGCCGGCTACCAGCGGGGCTAGCGCATCGTCCGCATCAACGGTGTACAAGCCACCATGAGCAGTATTTTCCTCGAATCGGCGGAACCACTTTCCAGGTTCTGTACCGGTGGCAAAAGCTAAGCGCAGCATAGAGGACAGTCTACTGAAAGTGCTACGGTAAAAGCGTGACTGAAGAACAAAAGCAACCATCCGGCACCGCCATGCGTGCCCAAACCGCGGCGAAGAAGCTAGGCATCTACCTGCCCGCCGCGCCGGACGAGTTCCAAAATAGTGCCATTAGCCACGAAGAGCTGCGCGAATTGCAGCATAACCCACCCGAGTGGCTACAAACCTTGCGCCGCGAAGGCCCCCATCCCCGCCCCGAGGTTGCCCATAAGCTGGGCATCTCTGTTACCGCGCTCAAGAAGAACGATATGGATAAGCCGCTGACCACAGCGGAAATCAATCAGCTCCTCCAAGAGCAGCCGGAATGGCTCCAGCAGGCCCGCGCCACCATGGCGCAGGCCCGTGGCCATGAGGTGAAGGACTAGACCAGCTTCCAGTCCTCGAGGCCCTCATACAGCGGGTAGTGCTGGGCAATCTTGTCCACACGAGCACGCAGGGCCTCTACATCGGCATTCTTGCCCTGCACCAGAGCAGTACCGATAATATCTGCAACCTCGGTGAAAGCTTCGGCATCGAGGCCGCGGGTTGCTAGCGCAGAAGTACCAATGCGCAGGCCGGAGGTGACCATCGGCGGACGCGGGTCATTCGGTACAGCATTGCGGTTAACGGTAATGCCTACCTCGTGCAGCAGATCCTCTGCCTGCTGTCCATCCAATTCGGAATTGCGCAGGTCTGCCAAGACCAAGTGCACATCGGTGCCGCCGGTCAGCACGTCCACGCCAGCCGCCTTGGCATCATCAGCGGTAAGGCGCTCTGCCAGAATGCGAGCACCCTCCAAGGTGCGCTCCTGGCGCTCCTTGAATTCCTCGGTAGCGGCAATCTTCATAGCAATGGCCTTGGCAGCGACCACGTGCATCAGCGGTCCGCCCTGCTGGCCCGGGAAGACGTTGGAATTGATCTTCTTGGCATAATCCTGCTTGGCCAAAATCATGCCGGAGCGCGGACCACCCAGGGTCTTATGCACGGTGGTGGACACGATATCCGCGTGAGGCACTGGGCTCGGGTGCAGGCCAGCAGCAACGAGGCCAGCAAAGTGGGCCATATCTACCCACAGGTAAGCGCCGACCTCATCAGCAATTTCACGGAAGGCCGCGAAATCCATGGTTCGCGGGTAGGCAGACCAGCCGCCGATAATGACCTTCGGCTTTTCCTTCAGCGCCTGCTCGCGCAGCTTATCCATGTCCACACGCATGGTCTCTGGATCCACCTCGTAGGCGGCGACATCATAAAGCTTGCCAGAGAAGTTCAACTTCATGCCGTGGGTAAGGTGGCCGCCGTGAGCCAGGGACAGGCCCAAAATCTTGTCGCCAGGCTCAGCAATGGTGGAAAGCACCGCGGCGTTCGCCTGCGCACCCGAGTGCGGCTGAACGTTGGCGAATTCCGCACCAAAGAGTTCCTTAGCGCGGTTGCGGGCTAGGTCCTCCACGACGTCGACATGCTCGCAGCCGCCGTAGTAGCGGCGACCCGGGTAGCCCTCGGCGTACTTGTTAGTGAGCACGGAGCCCTGTGCCTGGAGCACGGCGCGAGGCACAAAGTTCTCAGAAGCGATCATTTCCAGGGTTTCGCGCTGGCGGGAAATCTCTCCCTGAATTGCGCCGAATACATCCGGATCGAGGTCGCGGAGGTCAGAGGTAAAAGAAGCCATAAAGGTGTGGTCCCCTTCTCAAAATCATGCGGTATGGGCTGCTGCATATCTTATCGTGCCATGCACCCTTAGGGGGCATACTTTTACCCACGGATTATGCAAGTGCGACAATAGAGCCATGGCGCGCACATTGGATTCGAGTCCCTACCTAGATTTTGACCGCGAGACCTGGCGTGAACTGCGTAAATCCATGCCTCAGGTGCTCACGGAAACCGAGGTGGAGAAACTTCGCGGCCTAGGAGACCGCATCGACCTAGACGAGGTAGCTGATGTCTACCTCCCCCTCTCCCGTCTCATCCATATGCAAGTCATGGCACGCCAGCAGCTCACCACGGCTACCGAATCCTTCTTAGGCAATCCTCCGACGCACGTTCCCTTTGTCATCGGTGTGGCCGGTTCTGTGGCAGTGGGAAAATCCACCACCGCCCGTCTCCTTCAGGTGCTGCTGCAACGCTGGGAGTCCCACCCCAAGGTGGCCCTCGTTACTACCGACGGCTTCCTCTTCCCCACCAAGACTCTCAAGGAACGCGGCCTCATGCAGCGCAAGGGATTTCCGGAATCCTATGACCGGCGCGCACTCCTCCGCTTTGTCACGGACGTAAAATCAGGAAAGCCATTTGTCAAGGCACCGCTTTATTCCCACATCACCTATGACATTGTGGACGGTGAGTACCAAGAAGTTCACCAGCCCGACATCCTCATCCTGGAAGGGCTCAACGTGCTACAAACGAGCCCCACGTTGACCGTGGCGGACCTCTTTGATTTCTCGGTCTATGTTGATGCCCGCACCGACGATATCGAGCAGTGGTATATCGACCGCTTCCTTACTCTGCGCCACACCGCTTTCCGGGAGCCCAACGCCCACTTCTCTGCCTTTGCAGACATGAACGATGAGGAAGCCCGCGCCCAAGCCCGCGAAATTTGGCAGTCCATTAACCTGCCGAACTTGGTGGAGAATATCCTGCCCACCCGTGTGCGAGCCTCTCTCGTGCTCAAAAAGGGCTCGCATCACCTGGTAGAACAGGTGCGAATGCGCAAGCTCTAGAGCCTATTTGCCAAAGCGGCGCGAACGTTGGGAATAATCCCGCAAGGCGCGAAGGAAGTCCACCTTGCGGAATGCTGGCCAGTAAGTATCCGTGAACCAGATTTCGGAGTACGCGGCCTGCCACAGGAGAAAGCCCGACAGGCGTTGTTCACCAGAGGTACGGATCACCAAATCCGGGTCCGGAAGTCCCTTGGTATACAGGTGCTCCCCAATGGATTCTGCGGTGACGCGGTCCGCCATCTCCGCTGCGGTAGTTCCCTTCTCTGCTTCCGCACGCACCAAGTTCTGCACGGCGTCCACAATTTCTTGGCGCCCGCCATAGCCCACCGCCACATTGACGATGACACCCGTATTGTCCTCGGTTTCCGCCGCCGCCGTCACCATGCGCTGGCGAACATCATCCGGGAGTAGATCGAGGTGGCCGACCAAGCGCACCTGGCAGCCGACGTCGTTATGGGATAAGTGCGTGACCACGTCCGAGATGATGTCAAAGAGCAGCTCTACTTCCTGCTCGCTGCGTTTCAGGTTCTCCGTGGACAGCAAATAAATGGTGACCACTTCGATATCGGTATCGCGGCACCACGAAATCATCTCTCCGATTTTCTTCGCGCCTTGGCGGTGACCATGGCTGATATCGGTAAACCCAGCCTCACGCGCCCACCGGCGATTGCCATCGGCCATGATGGCGATGTGCTTAGGCTGCGGCTTGCCCTTGATCAGGCGCGCCAGACGCGCTTCATAAGCTGGGTAGGCCAGCTGCTTGAGAGAACTCACGCTCATCAGTCTATCCGCCTAGAAAATGGACTTCTTGCGGTTATCGTAAATGCCGGCTTCCTTCATCGCCTCATCCACGGCTTCCTCATCGAACGGATCGATTCCGTGATCCTCCGCAAACATCATGCGACGGCGAAAGCGTGAGTAACGGCGATGGAAATTCCAGCCCGCAAACAACACCGCAACTCCCATAAGCGCCAAGATCAGTAGACCGATGGGCGAAGCTTTGCCAAATTCAGGGCCCATTGGGCCGCCTTCGGCGCCCTCGGTTCCTTGGGCGAGTACAAATACGTCATGTGCGGCAAGCACGAAAGAGCCATACATGCTCATGTCTTAGGCCTCCTCTTCCTCTTTGATGCCCGCAAAAAGGTCATTTTCTGGCAGGGAGGTAGAAACGCGAGTCTTCGCCAGCTCAAACTCCTCGGTGGGCCAAAGGCGCTGCTGTACCTCCACCGACGTCGCCAAGAAGGCACCCGCCGGGTCGATCTGCGTAGCGTGCGCCCGCAAAGCCTCCTCGCGATTGCTGAAGTAATCCGCGCATTCCACCTGGGTGGTTACACGCGCCATGATATCGCCAAAAGTGGTATCCCAGCGCGCCAGCATCGGCCCATAGGGGCTGGTATTCCCCTCTTCTAACAGCAAATCATGGAACATCTTCATGCGCTGGTAGACGAAGCCGTGCGAGTAGTAGAGCTTCAGCGGCTCCCACGGCTTACCTAGCTCTGGGTGGTACTCGGCATCGCCCGCCTTCTCCCACGCGATCATGGAAGCCCGGTGCACCATTAGGTGGTCTGGGTGTGGGTAGCCACCATTTTCGTCATAGGTAACAATGACGTGTGGACGAAATTCGCGGATAACCTGGACGTATTCCTGCGCAACGGTGTCCTCCCCCAGCAACGCAAAACAGCCCTCCGGCAGCAATTCCTCCATAGTCTTGCCTTCAACCGGGTCCGGCAATCCGGAATCAACGTGGCCCAGCCAGCGATGTTGTACGCCCAGCGCCCGCGCAGCGTTAGCCATCTCTTCCCGGCGCACCTCGCCCATCTTTTCCTTGATTCCCGGGCGATCCATGGCGGGGTTAATCACATCGCCGCGCTCGCCGCCGGTACAAGTCAGCACCAAAACCTCATTGCCTTCTGCGGCATAGCGCGCGGTGGTTGCAGCACCCTTAGATGATTCATCGTCTGGGTGCGCGTGGATAGCTAGTAGGCGAAAATCGCTCACTGAAAATCCATCCCCTTATTAATCTAGGTTCTTTGAACAGATGATTATCCTAGTAGATAATTGGAAAACAGTGGTCCTCGGCTAGAGTGGAAGCTATGACTTCCGCCGGAAAATCTCGCTCAGCCGCTCGCTACGGCTCCCGCGGCTCCTCTGAAAAGAACTCTGGTAGCTGGACTAATAGGGCGCTGGTGCTCATCTTTGTCGCCATTTTTATCGCGCTTATTTTCTTCGGATTCCGGTACTTCCAGGAAAAGGAGCGCGTGAACGCACAGGTGTCCATCGTGACCCAGGAGGTTTTGAGCGATGATTCCACCCGCGTCTGGGTCGATGTCACCCGCAATCACACCGATGAAGATGCTTATTGCATTGTCCAGGCATTTGACTACTCCAAGTCCGAAGTGGGCCGCCGCGAATTCCCTGTTCCCGCGGGCGGAAACGAAACCCAGCGCATCGCTGTCGACGTTCCGACCAACGCTCGTGCCGTAGCCGGCGGGGCCTATGGTTGTTCCGGCAATATCCCCGAATACTTAGATATGGATAACCCTGACTACGCGGAAAGCCGCTAGCCGCGTGTGCTAGGATTTGTAGCGCCTAGAACTGGGCATATGCCCGGTTCCATTTTTACTTATAGCCCCAGGGATTAGCAGGGGCTTTGACCACAATTCCTATCTACGGAAGGTTGCAGAATGGCTGAGCAGCAAAAGCAGTACATCACCCCAGAGACCAAGGCAAAGCTCGAGGCCGAGCTGCAGGAGCTCATCGACCACCGCCCAGTAGTCGCGGCTGAGATCAACGAGCGCCGTGAGGAAGGCGACCTCAAAGAGAACGCCGGTTACGACGCCGCACGTGAGATGCAGGACCAGGAAGAGGCCCGCATTAAGCAGATTTCTGAGGTTCTTGCGAATGCCACCACCGAGCGCGGTGCTGTTCAGGAGGGCGTCGCCCACACCGGTTCCGTAGTTCACGTTTACTACAATGGTGACAAGGACGATAAGGAGACCTTCCTCATCGGTACCCGCGCCGCTGCTTCCGATAACAAGGACCTAGAAACCTATTCCGAGCAGTCCCCGCTGGGCGCTGCCATCCTTGGCGCACAAGAGGGCGAGACCCGCGAGTACACCGCTCCGAATGGCAAGACCATTTCGGTCACCATCGAATCCGCAGCGCCGTATGATTCTGCTAAGGCCGCTACTCCACGCGAGTCCTAAACTTTTAACCACTCACCACTCTGGAGAAAGAGCACATCCCCATGAAGAAGTTCTCCCGTTTCGCCGCCGCTGGTCTGGTCTTTACCGCTGGCCTCTCCCTCGCTGCTTGCCACCCACCGAACCAGCAGGATTCTGATTCCAAGGTAGAAAATGCCTCCACCTTCACCGGTG